>Ga0102938_10004465_pt1 | contig 10294 bp, 8 predicted proteins | sample SalPonR2_B_D2_MG_FD_84516 | JGI IMG/M metagenome (GOLD analysis project Ga0102938, IMG submission 84516) | Salt pond soil microbial communities from South San Francisco under conditions of wetland restoration - Salt Pond MetaG R2_B_D2_MG | ecosystem: Environmental > Aquatic > Marine > Intertidal...
ATAGTTAAATATTAAAAAAATATAATTATGAGAACCACAATCTTTATTATGGCTATCATTCTAGGACTTCACGGAATGATGAACGCACAAAACAAAAAGAATACCCAGGAAAGTATAAGCAGTAAAATGGGTATGGGATTCAATCTCTCGGAATACCAAAACAATTTTGGTCTGGGATTACATATTACCAGTCCATATTTTTTATACAACCGCATAGCAATACGTTTAAAAGGGAATTTGATGTATAATGAATATGTAAAAAACCATAAAACAACATGGCAACCCTATTCCAATTTGTCACTTGGAATTGTTGGTGTTGGCGGAGAAATTAGTAACTTTCTGAGACTGTATGGTGAAGGAGGACCAGTTTTTCTTTTCCCTTCAAAAGATTTTTCTTCTGAAGATTTCGTTTTTGGCGGTTACGGATTATTTGGCTTTGAATTCTATATGAGTCCTTCTTTTAATTATCATATTGAAATAGGAGGCGTTGGCACAGGAGCAACGGCTGACAAAATTAACAATGAACCTGTTTATTCAAATGGTTTATTAATTAATACTGGCTTTAGAATACAATTTTAACCATATATTTTTTTCTAATTTAATTTATAAAATAAACCACTTTATAAACATAAAACAAAAAAAGAATAACTTCATATAATCATCGGTTTTTTATGGCATTGGCATTAATTACAAATGTCATAAAGACGACACAAGACACATAACAATCATCTGAAAGTTATGTGTCTTGTGTAGTTTAGCGAAAATGACAAGAACAAATTACTTAACCAAATCGTAAATTTCTTTCCATTGCTTATCGTTCATTTTAGCACCAATTACTTCAATAACTTTACCGGCAAGCAATGAGCCAATTTCGCCACATCTGTCCAAAGGCAAATTCATAACAAGACCATATAAAAATCCTGCGGCATATGCATCTCCTGCTCCCGTTGTGTCTATTGGGCTGGCTTTAATGGGAGATACTTTATATTCTTTATTACCGCTCTTAATCATCGACCCGTCTTTACCTATTTTTACAACAGCAATTTCAGAAAATTTCGCAAGTTCATTCAAGGCTTCTTTGGGTTCTTTTCCTGTAAAAGATTTAGCTTCTTCTTCATTTGCAAATATAATATCTACATAATCTTTAACATATTGTTTAAGAAAATCCAGATTATCTTCAACTACATTAAAACTGGCCAGGTCAAGTGATAATTTAATATCAAATTTTTTAGCCAGTTCGGATGCTTTTATTAATAAATCATGATTCTGAACAAGATATCCTTCAACATGCAAATATTTATATCCTTTAAAATGCTCTTCTTTAAGGTCATCAGGACTGAGTTCCACAGCAGCTCCCAGAAAAGTAGCAAAAGTTCTTTCCGAATCTTTTGAAACCAAAGCAACAGCACGCCCGCTGGTAGTTTTACTTTTCAGCAGTTGAGGATTAATGGCACTGTTTTTCATATCATCAAAGAAGAAGTTACCCATCTCATCTTCACCTACTTTTCCAATAAATCCTGTTTCAACACCCAGGCGGGCAAGACCGTGAATCGTATTAGCAGCAGAACCTCCACTTGCCAGTGACCTTTCAAACTTTTCCGAAGCCTTGGTAATGTCCCTTACAAAAGATTCATCAACAAGCTGCATACTGCCCTTAGGCAATTTATACTCCTCTAAAAAATTGTCATTTTCTAATTGAGTCATAATATCGACTAAGGCATTGCCAATTCCTAAAACTTTATTCATAACGATCATATTTTAAAAAGGAGGAAAAATGTTCAAATTCAGAGACTGAACAATAAATCCTCCTTATTATAATTTCTGAATTATTTTAGCTTAAATTCTTTCTTGATTGTATCAACATAATCAAGCTTTTCCCATGAAAAAGTATCAACTTCTTTTTTATGTCCATTGATATATACGACTTTTTTCCCTGGTCTTCTTCCCATGTGCCCATATGCGGCTGTCTCAGAAAAAATTGGATTTTTCAGTCCAAATCGTTTCACTATGGCGCTTGGTCTTAAATCAAATAATTTAGCAATTTTTTCGCCGATTTCTTCATTAGTAAGATCCACTTTGGGATTATGAGTACCTACATATAGTCCAACCGGATCTGCCACACCAATAGCATAGGCGAGCTGAACTTCTACTTCATCAGCAATTCCGGCCGCCACCATGTTTTTGGCTATATGTCGCGCGGCATATGCAGCAGAGCGGTCAACTTTAGAAGAATCTTTTCCAGAAAAGGCTCCTCCACCATGTGCACCACGGCCACCATAGGTATCCACAATAATTTTTCTTCCAGTTAGTCCTGTATCTCCATGTGGTCCGCCAATTACAAATTTTCCTGTAGGATTTACCAGCAAGCGAAAATCAGTATCAAAAAACTTTTGAATTTCTTTTGGGTAAGTATCTTTCACACGAGGAATCAAAATATTTCTCACATCTGTTTCAATTTTACCCAACATTTCTTTATCTGCCCTGTCCTGAGCTTTGTCTGTATTATCTACAGGTTTAACAAAATCATCATGTTGTGTTGAAACTACGATGGTATCAATTCCCATTGGAGATCCATCATCATCATATTTAAAAGTAACCTGTGCCTTAGAATCCGGCCTCAGGTAAGGCATTTCACCTTCAATCCTTCTTATATCAGCAAGTTCTTTTAAAAGCCTGTGTGAAATATCCACGGGCAATGGCATATAATTTTCTGTTTGGTTGGTTGCAAAACCAAACATCATTCCCTGGTCACCTGCACCCTGTTCTTCTTCTTTTTCACGATCAACTCCCTGGTTAATATCAGGAGATTGTTCATGGATAGAAGTTAAAACTCCGCAGGAATCAGCATCAAATCTATATTCAGCTTTTGTATATCCTATTCTTCGAATAACATCTCTGGCAATTTCCTGAACATCAACATAAGCTTCAGTTTTTATTTCACCTCCTACCAAACATAATCCGGTAGTTACAAATGTTTCACAGGCACATTTTGACTCAGGATCCTGTTTAAGTAATTCATCAAGTACGGCGTCCGATATTTGATCGGCTACTTTGTCCGGGTGTCCTTCAGAGACAGACTCTGATGTAAATAAATATGGCATAACTATTATTTTTTATGGTTAAAAGGTTATTCTCAGGCTGCACATACAGCCTGAGAAACAATTTTAATATCTATAATGATCTTCTTTATAAGGACCTCCTTTAGGAACCCCTAAATAATCAGCTTGTTCGTCATCCATTTCTGTCAGGCTGATACCTAAATGTTTCAGGTGTGCCCTTGCAACTTCTTCGTCAAGCTTCTTCGGCAGACGATAAACAGAGTTCTTATGTTCATTGTTCCACAGATCTATTTGCGCAAGCACTTGGTTTGCAAAAGAGTTACTCATTACAAATGAAGGGTGTCCGGTAGCACAACCAAGGTTAACCAGTCGACCCTGTGCAAGAAGAATAATAGAATGTCCGTCGTCGAATTTATATTCATCTACCTGCGGCTTAATATTTTCTCTTTCCACATCCTTTTCTTCTTCTAATTTTTCCACTTCAATCTCATTATCGAAGTGTCCGATGTTACAAACAATGGCATTGTTCTTCATCTTTCTCATGTGATCCACTGTAATAACGCCCTTATTACCGGTAGCTGTCACATAAATATCTCCTCTGTCCAGAACTTCTTCAACTGTCTTTACTTCAAAACCTTCCATGGAAGCCTGAAGTGCACAGATAGGATCGATTTCAGTAATAACAACTTTAGCACCAAAGGCTGCTAATCCTTGTGCGCATCCTTTACCAACACCACCATAACCACATACAACAGCAGTTTTTCCAGCAATCATAATATCAGTAGCTCGCTTAATTCCATCTATCAGTGATTCCCTGTTTCCATAATTGTTATCAAATTTAGATTTGGTAACTGAATCATTCACGTTAATAGCGGGGAATAACAGACTGCCATTTCTTTCTCTTTGATAAAGTCTGATAACACCAGTAGTTGTTTCTTCAGAAGCACCTTTCATCTCTTTCACTGTACGATGCCATTTTTGCTTATCATCCTCCATGATTACCTTAAGACGGCGAATTAAAGCTTGCTCATCCCATGCTTCTGCTTCTCTGTCTAAAATTTCTGGCTTTTCTTCTGCTTCAAACCCATGAGTTACCATTAATGTAGCGTCACCCCCATCATCAACAATAAGGTTTGGACCTTTTCCGCCCGGGAATGATAAAGCCTGGGCAGTACACCACCAATACTCATCAAGGGTTTCTCCTTTCCACGCAAATACAGGAATTCCAGTCTCAGCTATAGCAGCAGCGGCTTCATCCTGGGTGGAATAAATGTTACAACTAGCCCAACGAACATCTGCACCTAGCTCAACCAATGTTTCAATTAATACGGCTGTTTGTGTCGTCATATGTAAAGAACCAGTTATTCTGGCACCTTTCAAAGGCTTATCTTTTCCATACTTTCTTCTTAGTTCCATCATCCCTGGCATTTCGTGTTCTGCCAGTTCAATATCTTTTCTTCCGAGTTTTGCAAGACTGATGTCTTTTACCCGGTAATTCAATTTTTCATCGATTTTTTCCAAATTACTCATATTATTTGTTTTTAAAATTATTTATATTTCAATCAGCCTTCAAAATTAATGAATTATTTCAATTTTGTTTTTTAACTGTTTGATTCATTTTTAAAATGGAATATTCCCCAGGTCAGATTTCCTGCTTTTCCGCCATCAACCCAATGTTGCAGACCTTTTTTCATATTGGAGATATATTCCTCAGAAACATAACCATCGAGCTTATCTTCATTGGCTTCTGTCTCTTTGAGAACCCTCCAGTAATGATTAATCAGATGTTTTGTAAGTTCTTCAAAAGCCATCAGTTTTAACCCTTCTTTCTGGGCTGCTTCTTTATAAAATGCGGGAGATCCCAGGGAAGAAAGATTAATTCGGTCATAAACCGGTTGTAAAACTGACTCATCACAGTCATCAGTTTGCATAGGGTCGGTGAAGATTAGATCTCCTCCAGGTTTTAAAACTCTTGCAGCTTCACTGATTACTTTACCTCTGTCATCACTGTGCAGAATGGCATCCTCAGACCAGACAATATCAAAGCTATTGTCTTCATAAGGAAGATCATCATAACTTCCATCTACAACTTCTATAAGATGGTCGAGGCCTTGTTCTTTGTTCATTTTTCTGCCTCTTTCATTTTCTGCCTCGCTCAGGTTAACCACCACTACCTGGCATCCGTATTTTTTAGCCAGGTGTCTTGCAGAACCGGCAAATCCACCACCAAGATCAATCACTTTTGTGTTTTCGTCAATTTTATCAGCATAGCTGGCCATTCTGTCAATGGTTCTTCTGCTTGCTGTAAAAATGTCCTCATCTTCATGGTCATAAATACCCAGGTGCAGATCTTCTCCACCCCAGATTCGATAGTAAAAGTTATCTGCATCTTCACTGTTATAGTAACTTCGTGCAACTTCTACTTCTTCTGAATATTTTTTATCAGCCATAAATACCTCCTAATATTTTTCAAAGTTTTTATTTTAAAATTCAAACTTACCTTCTCTGTAAGCATTCATATATTTTTCACAGAAAGGATCCCTTCCGAGAAGCGTTTCTGTGGCAATAATATTGGCCATCATTTTCTTATCCATTGGATTCATAATTGCAGAGTCAAGTCCCTTAGTAATAGCCATTACCATAAATGTTTGGTTGGCGAGTTTTCGCTTCGGAATACCATAGGAAATGTTTGACAATCCACAAACAGTATGAATCCCAGGAAACCTCTCATTAATTGCTTCAATTGTGTTTAAAAATTCAACACCAAAATTATCTCCCGATCCAATAGGCTGTACCAGTGGATCTACGTATATATTATCCAGTTTTATATTATTCTGCTGAAGGCTATTTACCATTTTATCCGCAATTTTCATGCGGTCATCTTTGGTATAAGGCATTCCTTCATCACTCATGCAAAGAGCAATCACCTTCATATCAGTCCCTTTAAGTACTGGTAACATCTTATCCCACCTGTCTTTTTCAAGTGAAATAGAGTTAAGCATTGCTGTTCCCTTATGTACTTTAACAGCTTCCTCTAACACTTTGGGATCAGGTGTATCGATACAACAAGGTACTTCAACATTTTCCTGGACAGTGTTAATAAGCCATTTTACATAATCTTCCTCCTGGCCAACAAAGATACCGGCGTTCACATCGATGAAATCAGCGCCATTTTCTGCTTGTTCTTTAGCAACACGGGCTATTTCATCATAATTTTTCTCCTTAATTTCATTGCGGATCTTTTTTCTGCTTGCATTAATTAATTCTCCAACTATTTGCATTTTTTATCCTCCTATTTTAAAAATTCTTTTTGTTTTATTGTCTTGTTGGGTTCAATATATATAAAGTCATTATCATACGGACCAAATAGTATTTTATTAAAAAAAATGTCCGTTCCTTTGTATTCAATATATTTTTTATGAAATACTTCGGCATTTTTCTTTGCTCTCTGTCTGTATTTATCGCTATTTGCTAATTCATTGTTAATAAAACTGATATACTCATAATTTTTTATTTCAGTTTCAATCGCTTCCCTGGCCATATCCGCTCCTACTCTCCTGGTATATTCATTTTCCATCAATCCCAGGGGATCTTTTTCATTATCAATCCAGCTTTTTGTAAGATGATACGTTCCAGGATGTTGCCTGAAAATTTTATTATATTTCTCCCTGCTTCCAAGATAAAAAGCAATACAATCGTGTACTCTTGGAACATACAAGCCCTGTTGAGGAGCTTTTACCCCAACAATTCCATTGGAACAAAGGCCATACCCCAAAACAATTCTCTCAGAAACAGAAGATTCTTCATCTATAGCTTTCTGAATCATCTCTTTCATTTTATGAGGAGCACGGTGAAGATTTTGAGGTAAAAAATGCAAATGCACTTTCTCCAAGGCCTCACCAGCCATTTTTTCCAATTCAGGCTTAATACTTCCACAAGCAACTACTGTATTCATTCGTATAAAGTTCATTTATTTGTCTGACATTCTATTACTTATTCCTTCAAGTCAATATTTTTTATTCTGCCATGTAATCCTCATCTTTTATTCACTGGCTTTTGTATGAATGTTGTGTAAAAGGGTTGCATTCTTAAAATTTTAATTTAAAACAACATCCCGTCTCTCAGAGAGCTTTGGATTTCCAATTGCCCTTGCTATAAAGCGAGTTAAAGAACCGTCTGTTTTCTTTTTTACTTCAATATAAGGATCGTTTGCGCCATTTTTTAAGGCAGCTTCCCTTGCAAGTATCTTTGATTTTTCTTCAGCAAAATCACAGGCTTCTTCAAACTCTTCAAAATTTTTTGATCCATCTGTATACTTAACTATATAAGCGTATTGTTCATCACTTTCCCGGATAAAGACAATGGCTTCTCTTATTTCTGAAATAGAACCTGCCACAGCTCCCACTGCATTAGCTACAGCTTCATGTTCAGGCAGAATAAATTTCGTTTTAATTAACTTAGCTGCCTGCTTCAAAAAGTGTCTTGCCGGAGCTCCGGTTCCTATAAGCGGATACCTGCTGTCTGCGTTAATGGTTAAGAAATCATTCTGACTATACAGGATTTGTTGCAGCATCCATTTACCCCACTCACCATCAATATGGTCAGGCATTTGAGATTGTTTTATATCCTGACATGCAAGGAAAAGAATAACCTCTTCCACAATCATTTCTACGATCTTATTGGTAACCTCTTCAATAAATTCTTTTTTATTCCTGTTATAAATATGACAGTAATAATCCGTGGCTATTTCAGCAACCTCTTTGTCCCATAAATTCATTGCTCCATCAACATGTAAAAGATCGCTTGGATTTAATGACGAACATTCGATATACCCTTGCTCAATAAGTTCATTAAGCTTTAAATGTCTGGGATGATAAACGCCGACTTTATTTAACAAACCGGATAATTGGTGAGGCTCCTGTATAAGTTCAAGCGCCATCTTCTGCTTATCATCCAATCGTGCTAAAATATTTTTATCCAGTGGATGATGCAGATACCAAAATTCAATGTCGTAAGGGTTTTTCCGGTTTTTTCCTGCTCGTCTGACCTCATGAATATCTTCCAGCACATTTTCATGGTACATTGCTATTTGTGACAATGCTCTTACGCGGTCAGGACCAATTAAAATTTCATTCTTATCATTAAAAGAAATTCTGCTGTCACATCCAACGCTTATCGTTCGTATGCGGGCAGCTTCAACTGCGGTATCTGTGTTTCCTACTTTTGCTCCCTCTTCAGAAACCACAACTCTTGAGTCCTTTATCAGAGCCATATCGGTAGTTGTACTTCCTATATCCACTACCAGTGAACTGCTGGTATGAGAAAGGAATCGTCCGCCAATAGCACTTGCTGCAGGTCCGGAAAGCACTGTCTCAACTGGTTTTTGCACTGCCTCAGTGTAGGGCATCAAAGTGCCGTCACCTCTGACAATCATCAAAGGAGCATTAATCCTCAAATCCTTTAAAGATTCCTGTACAGACTGAATAAAATCCTGCATCACAGCCACGAGCGAAGCGTTAATTGAAGCTGTTGCAGCACGACGAATCGAATCTAATTTTGTAGACAGCTGATGAGCCATAACAACAGGTAAATCAGACTCTTCCTGTATAATCTTAAAAGCTTCCTCTTCATGTTCATGATTCAGCGGACTGAAATAGCTTGATAAAGCAATTGCATCCACTTCATTTTTCTTTTGTTTGATCCATTCTTTAATGCCTTCGGTATCCAGTTCAGCTTTAGCATTTCCCTGGGCATCATGACCACCCTGAAAAAATGAAATATCTTCTGTTGATAATTTTTCTCTCAGTCCAAAATCTTCAACTAAATCTTTGTCATAACCTATGAGTAGCAATCCCACCTTACGTGCTTTACCTTCAGCTACGGAATTAGTAGCTAAGGTACTTGAGATCCCTACCAGTTTAATATTATAATCACTGCTAATTTTTAATTTCTGCAGTACTTTAATGACTCCCTTTTTCAGGTCACCTCTTGTAGTCAGGGACTTGGCAGTAGATACTACTTTCCTGTCAGAATATTGAAGCAATACTCCATCCGTAAAGGTACCTCCTGTATCAATTCCAATGACATAACGATTCATCTGTAATCTTCTTTATTTTTTTTCCCAAATTTTCAGCAGACAGCAAAAAACTCTGTCTGCTGAAAATTGATTATTCTGGTAATTAAATTTATTTTGTTCCCTGCTTTTTTATTCGTTCTTCTGATTCTTTCAGAATTTTCTCTATCTCATCATCTGCTTTTGCAGTAACTTTATCTCTCGGGCCTTCATAATTCTTGATAAGATCTCTTGTTTTATCAAGCACTCTCTCTTTAAGCGTTTTCTCTCCTTCGGATTTCCAGCTTTCGTAGCTGTTTCGGTCCATTAAGGTAGGCATCCAATAATCTTTAAAATGCTCCATTGTGTGCTCTTCATATAAATAATGACCACCAGGACCGACATTATTAATCTGATCAACAGCTAATGTTTCTTCATTTACTTCCACACCTGCTTCAACAACTCTTGCCATAGCAATAATTTCATCATCCAAAACAGTTTGAAATACATCGCCTGTTAATCCTGATTCTGTATATCCATTATCATGCACAAAGTTTGCTCCACTCATCATTGCAGCATTAATAGAAAGACTTGCTTCCATAGCAGATTGCATATCCATCTTCTTAGTATCTGTACATCCTGAAGTTGAATACATTGGTAATCCACAATAGTGCACTACTTCGGTATGAGCAGCACTCAGCAAACTCAGTTCAGGTGCTCCATAAGAATAAATAGAATAACGCATATCAAGAATAGACTGAACACCCCCGATAATCACACAGGTTCCCGGATTAATAAGTTGTGCAGCAATAACTCCTACCATTGATTCAGAGAGGGCGACAACCAATTGTCCGGCATGTGAAGCAGGTACTGTTCCCCCACCGATAGCACAGGGGCTATATACCTGTGGAATTCGGTGTTCTGCACAATACATGCATTTGTCTATTGCGTGGTAATCACTTACCAGGGGCGAGATTGGTTCACCATAGAAAATAAAGTTTGGTCTTTGCTTAAATTCTTCTTCACTTCCTGCCATTGCAATTCCCATGCGATGCTGATCATGAACGCCATCACGAGTAAATGACCAGCTCATTATAGGAGTTGTGGTATTTCTTACCATATCGGCAAATTCGTATACATCGGCGAGTCCGTTTGTTACATCACTGATGGAACCTAAAGACTG
>Ga0102938_10004466_pt1 | contig 10291 bp, 7 predicted proteins | sample SalPonR2_B_D2_MG_FD_84516 | JGI IMG/M metagenome (GOLD analysis project Ga0102938, IMG submission 84516) | Salt pond soil microbial communities from South San Francisco under conditions of wetland restoration - Salt Pond MetaG R2_B_D2_MG | ecosystem: Environmental > Aquatic > Marine > Intertidal...
ATATCACGAACTCACGTTAATTACCTCACTGCTAAAAAGCAGATGAATCATTAAACCTATCTGCCAAAATCATCTTCCACTCGAACAATATCATCCTCGTCAGATGGATGCTCTGGGTCCGTATGCTGCCAGATTTCTGCAATAATAGCCCAGTCTTCTAAACCCACCAACCGGTGCCTTTCACCCTGTGCCAGCCGTATGGTGTCTCCAAGGTCTAGGGTTTTTACAGGTGATTGATCGTTCGTTTTGCTAACCACAACGCCTGCCTTGCCGTCGATCACTTTCCAGATCTCCGAGCGCCGGTGATGATACTGCCAGCTTAATCTTTTTTGAGGAGCTACCATTAGAAGCTTCGGGCTCAGTTTTTCGAATTTCGAAAAATCATTACTGTTTAATTCGGGAAAGAACTCAGAGATAAATGCTTCAGACTGGTCTTCATCGATAACATAAAACCCACCCCACGGCCGGTTTTTATCCGAATCTGTGATAGAAAAGTTGTTGGTGTTGAGAATGTTCTCAGCTTTATTAAATACTTGTTTCTTTGTTGATGCTCTTTGATTATCAGTCAATGTCCTACGGCTATTTACAATCTTCGGTTAATGGTATCGTAATCAGAAATGTTGTCCCTTTGTCTTTCTTACTGTTAACATCGATTACTCCGTTATGAAGATCAACAAAATATTTCACGATCGCCAAACCAAGGCCCGTACTTTTTTCACCCGAAGTTCCACCGGTTGGTGCAGATGTTCCGTTTTGAAACAGATCAGAAGCTGTACTTTCATCCATTCCCACACCGCTATCTTCAACTTTAAGCTTTAACTCTTCACCTGCCAGCTCAATTTCCGCCTTAACCTGTCCGCCTGATCTCGTAAATTTTATGGCATTGGAAAGTAAGTTACCGTAGATCTGCTCAAATTTATCTTTATCAATACAAACCAAATCATGGGCAAGCAGACTTATTTTTAAGTCTACATTTTTCGACCTGGCAACAGGCTGGTAAAGTCTTTTCATCGACTCCGATACATTCTCAAGATCAACTTTCTTCGTGTTTAGCGTAAACCCTTTCGACTCCATCAGGGAATAACTTAAAATCTCGTCTACCATCTGGTTGAGCTGCATCGCACTCTGCTCGAGAAGATCTATCATTTCCGTCTCTTCATCTCCATCTAAAAATTCACTGAGCATATTACTCATGCCGATAATTCCGTTTAGCGGAGATCGCATATCGTGGCTGAGCATTTTCATCAATTTAAGCTTGTGCTCATTTAATTCTTTAAGCTTTTCGTTTTGCTTTCGAAGCTCCAGGCGGGCCATCACTTCTCCTGCCAGAATTTGCAGCTGTTTTTTCTGCTTCTCCGGCATTTCTCTCTCTTTGTAATCCAGCACACAGAGAGCTCCGATTGCGTGCCCCTCAGGTGTTAACAACGGAGCTCCTAAATAGTACCGAAGTTTTGGATTTTCTTTTACATACGAAAAATCCTTGAATCGAGGATCCTCAGCTAAATTATTAATCTCCAGAACTACGCTTTTTTGTATGGTATACTGACAGACAGTAATATCCCTGGGAACTTCTCGAGTTTCCTCAGACATTCCATGAATAGACTTTGCCCACTGCCGACCTGAATCTATCAAGTTAATTCGGGCAATAGGTGCATCACATGAATCCGCGGCAAGTTTGGTCAAATCGTCAAACTTCTCTTCAGAAGCTGTATCCAATACAGAGTAAGAGTGAAGAGCTTCAATACGTTTTTTCTCAGAATCGACGCCTATGCTATTGACTTCCATGCTTCCGTGTAAAATTTATTTCACATTTTCTGTCAGTAGAACTTTTTTCAACTCTGTAAACGTAATCGGCTTCACCATATAGCTTAAATAATCGGTCTCGTCTGCCTGTTTTCTATGATAATCATCTGAGTTGCCGGTGATGTAAATAACCGGTACATCTTTTTTTTCCTGTACCTTTTTTACGACATCGATTCCCGAAATACCGGCTCCAAGAAAAATATCCACAAGCATCAGATCTGGCTCAAAATCCACAATTGTTTCCAATGCTTTTTCCCCGGTATGAGCTTTTTTCACCTCTTTATAACCAATTTTCTTTAACATAATTTCAAGGCTTAAGGCCAGGATCATGTCGTCTTCTATAATTAAAACTCTCATATCTTTCTGCTTATGAATAACCTTTGTTTTTTAATTAAATATAGAACTCTGTTCTGCAGTTAGTGAACTGCTCGAGCCTTTCACATCCATCTGTTCAAACTCAATTGCCAGACGACTTACACCATTGTTGCTAACATTCATTTTACCGTGTATTTGTGATAAAAAGATGCTTATAAGTAAACTTGGAAATGACTCCACTTCTCCATTTGGTTCAAATAACTCTGTACTTATTGCATTTCCTTCAAAAACCAATACAAGGTTGTTCTGATCTTTTTGCAGTAAAACTTTCAGATTACGCCCATTTGGATGCTTCGAAAATACAATGTTCATCAATTCATTTACAGCCAATCCAAGCGGAACAGCCTGATTTAGATTGAGAACGATCGGTGTGGCATCAACCGTAATATCCAGTTCATCAGACTCTGTCAATCCTTTCTGAGGCAGCGCCTCCATGATTGTTTTTAGATAATCGTCGAACTTAATGCTAACCATGCTTTCATTGCTGTACAGGTTCTCATGGATTTTTGCTATTGAGAAAATTCTGCTGCGAATATCGTTTAGTTTATTTTCAACAGTTGAATCTCCTTCCTCCATGATCTGCAAATCAATTAATCCGGCCATTACTGCAAGGTTGTTTTTAACCCTGTGATGCACTTCCTGAAGTAAAATCTCTTTTTCGCCCAGCGACTTCTGAAGATCTTTTTCCAATTTTTTCTGAGCGGTTAAGTCAACATAAATCACATAGGCTGCAACTACCTCATTATCATGGATAATTGGAATAGCACTCATCAATACAGTAAGTTTCTCACCTGCCTCAGTAAACCTCTCTACCTCTTTGGTATATGACTGCCCTGAAAATACTTTTTTACTAATCTGACTTGCCTCCGCTATGTCTTCCTCATGCATCAACAAACCATGGACATTTTGTCCCACAGCCTCTAATTTGCTATATCCATATAGTTCTGTAAAACTGTTATTGATCTTCACAATTTTATTATCGGTACTAAACATAGCCATCGGTAAAGGCGAACTCTCAAAAAGCTGGGAGAGCATGTCGTAATTTTTATCCTTCTCTTTTTCTATTGCCACCAGGTCGGTCACATCAGATCCGGCACCTACGATAAAGTCTCCATTTTCCGTTCTGAATCGGTTGGCAATCAAATGAAAAACCCTGATCCCCTCCTTCTTGGATATGACTTTTGATACAATGTGTGTTGATCCATCTTCAAAAGCATCTCTGATAGAATTGACAATTTTTTCGTGCTCGTCTTCCGGAAAATACATCAGTGCATTATTCGACTCTATCTCTTCAGGTGAATATCCAAGGTCATTGATGAATGCATCGTTGTATCTTAAAATCTCCATCTCTTTATTTAGTACATAGAATGTGCCAGGAATACTGTTAATAACAGCTTCTGTAAATTTCTTCTCGTACTTCAGGTTAATCAAAGTTTCTTTCTGTTTAGAAATATCTCTGAACGTATTCAACGTGCGCAATTCCCCATCTTCATTCTTGTAGAGAACGGATGAAGATTCTACAGTTAGTTCTCCCCCATCTTTATGTTTATAAATTTTCTCACCCTCATAAAAGCTTTTTTTCTCTCTGATTTTGAAGGCTTTTTGATTCACAGGATGATCAAAATCCATAACAATCTCTCTCCCGCCCTCAATCAATTCGCGTCTTGAGTATCCAAGAATCTTGCAGGCTGCCGGGTTGGCATCATAGATATCTCCCTCAGGTGATGAGATAATAATACCGGAGAGTGAGTTTTTAAATTGCTGTGTATATCTCTCTTGTGTTTCTCTCAAGGCACGAACCAGCCTCATGTTTTTACTCACATCTTCAAAAAAGACCAGCACACAATTTTCATCACCCTCTAAAAGTGAAACCGTTACTTTGCACCAGCTTTTTTTAGGGAATTGATTCTCATCGGGGCAAGGCATGGTAATTTCAAAACTGCTTTTCACTCCGTCAAAAACCTCACGCATACCAAAAATGATCTTTAATGCGTAGTCGTCACCTTCTTCAACCGCTTTTTGGCAATGTTCAAAAAAGTTATTGCCCGGCTGTGCCATTCCGAGTTTATGAAAAGACTCTTGACCGTTTGCCCAATATGTATTTGTCGAGATAATTGATCCGTCATCGGCTACAATGGCGGCCGCCCCCGGCAGTGCATTGAACACTGCGTTTTTTAAATCCTTCATTTCTTGGAACTATGTTTTTCTCACTCTTACTACTATTCCAATTAAGATATGATCGATTTTTGAGACAAATAAGACGTTGAACACTTAAATTAAAGATCCGTAAATAAGCGTAGAACTAACAACACGATTCTGCTAAATATACCTATGACGAAAAATCAGGTTTATAGATTCCACCGTTCATTACTTTTTTAACTGCTTTAATAAACTCCTGCCGGGTTGGGTCGCTAAAAATATAGCCGTCAATTCCCTTTTTGAACAGGGGTGCAATAAGCACCTCGGATTGATAGATATGCAGAGCTAATACTTTAGCTGAAGAATGGGTTTCTTTCAGGCTTTCGATAATTTTGAACGCTGATCGCTCGTAGTCCATTAAATCAATCACTATAAGAGTGTTTCCATCCGTGACCGCTTTGAATAACTCCTTATAGGAGATAACATTAACGGAAACGGAATCATCATACTCTTCCCTGATGAGACTCTCAAAATGACTCGCTCGCGGCGAATGTTCTGCTACGATTTTTATATTCATAATCCCCGACTTCGTTCAATATCAATCTATACAGAGATATCTAAAGACGGTATTCGTGCAAAAACTTAAAATAAATACAGAGCTATCCGTATTAATACCTAGAGTAAAATTGAGTTACTTACCTTTACCCGATGAAATTAAGTTGTGCTGAAAGGCGTACTTCACGAGACCCGCTGTGTTTCTGGCCCCGGTTTTCTGCAAAAGATTCCGGCGATGGGCATCTACAGTTCTCGAGCTGATGAACAGTTTATCGGCTATTTCTTGGTTGGTGTGTTCCTGAACGATCAGTTCAAGTACTTCCAGCTCCCTGTCTGTAATATGGATTGGATCCGGATCGGTTGATTTGCCCTTCCCTTTCACCAGATCCATCATAATACTCTCGGTAGCTTCATCGCTAAAGTAGTGCTTGCCTTCCATGATCGCATCAATCGCATCTTTGAGCTCTTTTCTGCCGGCACTCTTCATAATGTATCCGGACGCGCCGGCCTGGATCATCTGGCGAATGTGGAGATCATCATTGCTCATTGTAAGAGCGAGCACTTTTACATCAGGGTACTCCTCTTTAATTTTTTTTGTGGCAGTTATTCCGTCCATGATTGGCATATTGATATCCATCACAACGATGTCTACAAGCTGATCTTTAAGTAATTCCAAAGCTTTTTTTCCATTTTCAGCTTCATCAACTACGTCGATCCCGGCTTGTGGTTCAAGCATTAGTTTTATCCCGTCTCGAACTATTTTATGATCGTCAGCCAGCAGTATTTTTACATTTGCCATATTTTTACTCCGTGTTTATTGGAACTACAACAGATACGATAGTACCTCTGCCTAAGTTACTAATAATATCCAAATTTGCCGACATGGCGCCAACCCTGGTTTTCATACTACGCAGCCCCAGCCCGGAACCCTCTTTTTCCTTAACATTAAAGCCTATTCCATCATCTTCGATAGTAAGCAGGATTTCACCCATAGAATAGATCAATTGCACGTTAATTGTTTCAGGTTCACCATGGCGCATGGCGTTATTTAGCGCTTCCTGGGTAATCCTGTACAGGTTAATCTGTACATTTTCAGGAAGTTCTACACCATCTAAGTTGTGATATAGATAAAATATTATTTTTGTTGATTTCTTTAATTGGTTGACTAATGACTCAATTGCAAGCTCGAGTCCATAATCCTGAATTGCTTTTGGCAAAAGATTTTGAGAGATACTGCGTGTTTCAGAAATCGCATGTTTTAATAGCTCCAGGCCATTTTCAAATGTATCGGAAAGTTTAACCGGAAGCTTATTCGCATCTTCATAAACTGATTTCAGATTCATATTGGCAGCAGACAAATACTGTCCCAGCCCGTCGTGAAGCTCTTTTGCTATTCGCATTCTTTCGCGCTCTTCACCCTCAATAATTGCACTGATAGCATTCTCTTCTGCTTTACGCTGTTTGGTAATATCGTTTACGATGACCAGCCGCTGGTGTTTTCCCTCGTAATAAATATCAGAAGCTGAAATCATAACCTTAAGTTTCTCACCGAATCTTGTGTAATGGGTCCACTCTTCAAAAAATGACGGGCCTTCCATCCTGTTTCTTTCTGAGGTTTTTCGAACTTTCTCAATATCCTCTTGAGGCCTTATATCGAAAATCGTCATTTTTTTAAACTCTTCACGACTGTATCCATATTTTTGAATCGCGGCATCGTTCACCTCGGAGTAATAATACGTGTTTGGATCATAAATCCACATCGGAATTGGATTTTGCTGAAACAGCAGACGATACTGTTCTTCAGATTCTTTTAACTGCTGCTCAGCTTCTTTGCGTTCCGTGATATCATTCGCAATTACCAAACGGTGAATCTTATTCTCATAAAATATTTCAGACCCTGATAGCTCTACGATCAGTTTTTGTCCCTCTTTTGTTTCCTGAATCCAGGTATCAAAACCGGTACTCTTTTGCTGAAGACTTCGTTTTATCTCGGTTTTAATTTTCACGAGATCCTCTTCACGATGGAGTTCGTAGATCTTTAACCTCTGAAACTCTTCCTCACTGTACCCAAACTTCGAGATTGCGGCCTGGTTTACGGTTACAATCTTAAGTGTGTCAGGATCATATATCCACATTGGAATTGGGCTTTGCTCAAAGAGGAGCCTGTACTGTTCTTCTGATTTTTGAAGCTCTCTTTTAGCTACTTCATCAGCTGTAATGTCTGAAATGGTTCCTACCAGTTGTACATTTCGAGATCCTTCTTCGTAAATAAAATATCCTTTATCGGAAACAATTCTATACTCTCCGGAACCATCCAATATTCTGTATGTGCCCGCCCAAAACTCTTCTCCTCTCTCCAGGGCACGCAGTACACCTTTAGTGATTGAACCAACATCATCCGGATGCAATTTTGATTTCCACCAATCTATATGCTCTTCTACCTCATTTTTTTGGTAGCCAAATCGAGATACCCATCCCTCACTCCACATTACATATCCTGTATCAAAATTGTGATCGTACAGAATATCATTTGACGATCGTGCAATCAGCTCAAACCGGTTACGCTCCTCTTTTAACATCTCCTGATATTCCTGAACGGGAGTTACATCTACCATGGCGCCGATAATTCGCTGAAGAGTTCCATCGTCATCCCTAATGAGAACCGCCGAGTCTTTTACAGCACGAATTTTCCCATCAGCAGCAATAAAGCTATACTCACCTTCCCACTCAGTTGAGCCATCACTTTCTGCTTTTCGCAGACTACTCAATACCCGATCCCGATCCTCTTCAATCATATGTTGCTGCCAGAAATCCGTGAATCCCTGATAATCCTCTTTTCGGTACCCCATTACCGTCTCTATCCCTTCTCCCCACCAAACGGATTCGGTTTCCGGATTCCACTCCCAAACAACATCAGAAACGTTGTTTGCCGCCATTTCAAATCGTTGGCGTTCAGAGGCCAACTGTTCCTGAATTTGTTTCAGTTCGGTAATATCCTGTACCGTGGTTACACGATACGGGTCAGTCATATCATCATCAACAAGAGCCATATTGACTAACGCAGCAAACGTTGATCCATCCCTTTTAAGCAAGTCAACCTCAAATGAAACCGATTTATTCTTTTGAAGGATCTTTTGTTTACTTTTAAATACGTGGAAATTCTCCTCACCATAGATCTCCTCAACCGACATCCCGGTCATTTCTGCAACTTCATACCCAAACAGATGTGAAAAAGCCCGGTTCACTCTCTTAACAAGATTTGCCCGATGGGCACAAACGGCCAGGGCTGTGTTTGACTTCCGAAACACATTTGCAAGTAACAGGTTCTCCTTCTCATACTCTACCCTTTCGGTAATGTCGATATGAGTTCCCACCAAACGAGCTGGATTTCCCTCTTCATCCCACTCTACGGTTTTTCCCCTGTCCAGGATCCAGACCCAATGCCCCTCTTTATGCTTCATTCGGATTTCGCACTCGTATGTGGATGCACTTCCGCTAAAATACTCCTCTACTGCATTCTTAAACACTTCATGATCATCGGGGTGAAGCAGCTCATTCCATGTTTCTATACTAACCGGTTCCAGTTCTTCAAGAGTATAACCTACAAGATTGGCCCAAACCTCATCAAACTTTGTAACACCGGTTTGCGGATGCCACTCCCATAGCCCAACATTTGCACTTGTTGTGGTTAGATGCAGCCGCTCTTCGTTCTCTCGAAGCTGTTCCTCCATTTGCTTCCTTTCGGTAATATCAAAGCCGATTCCGATAGATTTATTCTCACTGATGGTAACATTAATCCAGGTCGTAGAGATGATGTTCCCCTCCTTCGTAACCAAATCAAAATCTACCCAGCTGCCGTCTGATTTCGCTATCTGCTGTTTAGCCAGTTCAAAATCTTTCTCCTGCGTAATAAGCTTTAATATATTTTTTTCCTTAACCGTCCCTTTTGAGTAACCAAATTTCTCTGCGAAATATTTATTTATCTGACCAATTGAAGCATCCTTGTCGTGAAGGTTGATTAATACAGGCATGTTATCAAAAATCACTTCCAGCTCTTTTCTCTCTTTTTTGATCTGTTCTTCCAGCATTTTCTGTTCAGTAATATCGTAGCCCACTCCTACATATGTATTATCACTGAGCACAATATTTGTCCACATTTGCCAGCGCTCATCACCATCTTTTGTTTCTACACGGTACTCTTTCCACCCTTTGTTGAGGTTCAAAATATCATCAAGTACCTCCTCTCGATACTCAGGGTCCGGATAACATAACTCTAAAAGTGAATCCTCCTGGATATCCTCTTTCGTCCAACCCAGCACTTGTTCATGATATTTATTAATCGTTATAAAATTCCTGTTTTCATCATAAAGATTTATCAGTACCGGAATTCGATCAAACAGCTTTTGAAGCCTCTCCTTTTCTCTATCCAGCTCCTGCTCAAGTTCCTTGCTCTCAGTCACATCAATAGTAACGCCTGTTACGCGATCAACGTCACCGTCTTCCCGAAATGCTTCTCCACGAGTCCATAGCCATCTTATTTCGCCATCCGGTAAAACAACTCTGTACTTTTCATCGAATTCAGTTCCCCCTTCAAATAGATCGTCTACTTTCTCCTTAAACTGCTCAAAATCATCCGGATGAATTTTATCATATATCTTCTCAAGAGTTATATCAGCATTCTTATCATACCCAAAAAGTGAATGGTGATTTTTTGACGTTTTATATTGATCATCTTTTACAAAATACTCCCACGTGGCCATTCTTGCAGAGTTCAGAGCAAGGTTCAGTCTTCTATCCTTACGTTCCAGCTCAGCCTGATTTTTCGTGACAAATTTCTCGTAACTCTTCATCATAAATAAGAGCCCCAGAGCCGTAATCGTTATGTAAAAAAGCCCTTTGGCTGTTTGAAGCGCAGTTAACATAGAAGCATCATCAACAATCCACTCTATGAAGGTGTCTGTAGTGGTAATCCACAGCACTGCAAACAGAAAATAGATCAGCGTAATACGTAGAGGGGTAAATTTCATAGACGATGTAATTCGGTTTCTACCACTTTACCAAATTGAATACTGGCTGTCAAGATATTGAGTAAATTAATGGGGAAGAGTGGTCAAACTATATGCCTCAGTTCGATAATAATAAGATTTATAAAATTGACGACCCTTCACTCCAATCGCACTTCTCATCGTGAAATGATACCCGGAATACAGTGGTTTTTCAGTTTTATTTCCATGTTTCGCCAGCAGTTTCTAACCAGCAAGAAAGGAGGGAGTGTAATACTTCAAAAGCGTCAAACAATCATGCACACTCAATTTTCATCTTAACAAAAATTACCATTTCCCTTTCCGGACGGGATAACTTCCTAAAACCTTCAGATATTGTGCTTTTTTACCAAGTTTTTTAAGAGCCTCAGCCAACC
>Ga0102938_10004467_pt1 | contig 10291 bp, 5 predicted proteins | sample SalPonR2_B_D2_MG_FD_84516 | JGI IMG/M metagenome (GOLD analysis project Ga0102938, IMG submission 84516) | Salt pond soil microbial communities from South San Francisco under conditions of wetland restoration - Salt Pond MetaG R2_B_D2_MG | ecosystem: Environmental > Aquatic > Marine > Intertidal...
CCACCCGCTCCATAGCCACCGCCGTAGCCCATCTCGCCCGCTCCCGGGCTGCCGGAGCCATACGCTTCGCCTTCGTAGCTCCCCGCGCCGTATTCCCCGGAACCGTACCCTCCGCTGCCGCTGCCCGGTTCGCCGGCATACCCTGCCATCTCGCCACTGCCGGCTCCGCCCATCGCGCCGCTGCCGTAGCTGCCCGAGCCCGACCCTGAACCCGAGCCGTCCGCCGGGCTCGGTTCGTACCCGCCACTGCCCTCGGCAGGCGGCGCGGCGGCCGTTTCCCCCGGCATCTGCGAGCCCATGGAAGCGTCGGTCGCCGGACTTCCGCCACCCGCATCGGGGGCAGAAGCCGCAGAGGGTTCGGATGTCGTCCCCGCGGTCGGTTCCGACGATCCACCGCAACCGCCCATCGCCAGCAGCGAGCCACAGCAACCCCACAGGAGAACGTTCCGAATGAAACAACACATGGTGAAACGGGCCTCAGCGAGGGATAAAAAAGGGTTTAAGAGCTCCGCCTGGGCCGCCGGGGCACGCGGAGGAGGCCGTGCCGGCGTCGGAGACCGCACTGCATCAAGATCGCAGCCCGAGAGACGACGGCCGGGGGAGGCAACCAGCCTTGAATCTACCCGGAAATCGCCGCGATCACCACGATTCCGCGTGCGGAAGTCGATTTTTGCAGGTTTTTCCTAGGTCCCCTGAAGGGTCGCCCAGGTAAGCCGCAGGCAAGCAACTGGCTGTGCGGCTTGCCGGCATCGGGCGAGCCAAATCGGCTGGGGGGCCCGGTCCCCGCCAGCAAAAAAACATTTCGCGCGAAATCGGGGAACTTTCGCCGGTCGCGGACGTCTTATACTGGGGTCTAGACGCGGCGGTGCCAGGTATTTCTATCGGAGGCGCTGCCGGAGCGGTCCGCGGGTTTGCAGCCGCGCGACAGACTTCACGATTCATCAGAGGCACGAGGGAGCCAGGCCACATGTTGCGGGGAGCGAAATCGCGTCGCCAGCGAGGTCACGAGGCGGGGGGTCGTCAACGCCGCCCCCTGGTGGTCGAGCCGTTGGCTGCCCGCCGCGTGCTGGCGACGATTACCGGTGTGGTCTTCGACGATCTCAACGCTTCGACCCGGCAAGATGCCGAGGAGTCAGGGCTGGAGGAACGCCTGGTCTTCCTGGACAGCAACGATGACGGACTGTTCGGAGCAGGAGAACCGTACCAACTGACCGATGCCGACGGGCGTTTCACGTTCGCCGAGCTCGGCCTCGGCGACCACACGGTTCGGCTCTTCAATGGGACGAGTTCCCAGCACCAAACCGTCCCGTTCGACCCCCAGTGGGACGGTTCGATCGAGCTCGCCGAGGGTCAACTCTCGGCGGTCTCGCTGGACGACTCCCACCTGTACGTCCTGCAGCAACAAACGTTGGTCGCCTGGGATCTGGAACAAGGAGGGGGCCAATCGTTGACCCTCCCGGCGGCGGTCACCTCGCTGCACCCTCTCCCGGACGGAAGCCTGATCGCCCTGGGCACGGCGGACGCAGGATTGTCGGGCGACGCTGCCTGGCGGATCGATTTTGCCGGGGCAGGGACGATCGAGGCGATCGATCTGGGGTTGCAAGCCGGCGAAACGGGTTGGTCATCGCTGGCACTCGACGGCGAAGGCCGAGGTGTCCTGCTAGCGGCCCGCGGCGATCAACTGGCCGCCCCGATTCGCCAGGTGCAATGGGTCGACAACGCCCCCCAAGTGGCGATCTCTTCGCACAGCGTCGTCTCGGGAGCGACCGCCGTCTCCGACCCCCATGCCGTCACTTCCTTGATCGCCGTCCCCCAGGAAAATGGGTTGTCCCTGACCCCCTGGAGCAACGTCACGGCGTCCCCGATCGACGGCCATTCGACGCTCGTCCCGCAAGGCGTGCAGTTGTTGGCATACGACGAAGCGTCGAACCTGGCGGTGGTGGAAACCGCCGACGGGGATCTGTTGCTGCTCGACAGCGGTGCCGATTTCGCCCTGCTCGAGCAATTCGACGATCTCCACCAACCGGTCGCGCTCGATGGTCCCCGGCAACGCCTGCTGGCGATCGACGACGCGGGCGACCTGGCGATCCAGGATTTGGTCGATGCTTCACTTCGCCAAAGCACGCCGCTGGACTCCGCAGCGGTCGGCGGCTTGGCGTTGGTTGAAGGCGGCAAGGCGGTCTTTGCCGGACAAGCCGAACAGCTGCGGCGGCTGCGCCTCGATCGCCCCGGGGCGTTCCGAGTCCGCCTCCGTCAAGGAGAGGAATCGGCCGACGTCTTCTTCGGGCTGTTCGTCGAGGGCGAAAATCAGCCGCCCGTCTACGCCAGCGACGCCGCCTTCTGGCTGGACGAAGACACCACGCTGCAGCTCGCAGCCCCCGGTTTGCTCGTCCCGGGCTCCGATCCCGATGCGGGCGATCGCTTCGTCGTCCTTCCCAACGGGGATCCCCACTTCGGCTCGGCCCAAACCAGCCCCGCCGGCGCCCTCCGCTACGAACCGGTCGCCAACGCCAACGGCACCGACCAGTTGCCGATCCTCCTGCACGATGGACGTGCGCTCTCGGAACCGGCCACCGTCGACTTGCACGTCCGCCCGGTCGACGACCCGATCGGCCCAGCCACGTTTGTCGGAACGCCCGTCCCGGAAAACTTCCCCGCCGGCCAGCCGTTGGGAATCATTCAGATCGTCAACCCCGACGTCGATGAAGCCGTCAACATTGAAATCAATAACGACGACCGCTTCCAGCTCGACGGTAACCAGTTGATCCTGGCCGAAGGCGTCAACCTGGACTTCGAACTGGAACCGACCATCTTCTTGGAGGTGGTCATCCACGACGAATTATCGGGCGAGCAGGCCGGCATCGAAACCGTGCAGCTGCAGGTCAGCGACGTGCCGGAAGCGATCGTCGATATTCATATGTACCAGCAGCAAACGGTCGCCGAAGGCATCTACGGCGAGCAGTGGCTGGACGGGTCGCTGCACGTCGGTAGCTTCTACGTCGAAGACCTGGACCTCGAAGGCGATTACGGCTTTGAGCTCAGCGACCCCCGCTTCGAAATCGTCGACCGCGAATTGCGGATCGTGCCCGATTCGGAATTCGACTTCGAGCAGGAACCGACGATCGACCTGACGATCCGGGCCTATGAACTCGAAAACCCGTTCGAGTTCAGCAAGACCTTCACGATCAACATCGGTGACGTCAACGAACTGCCGACCACCGCTTCCTTCCAAGCGACCGAGATCATCGAACGGGTCGTCGGCGCTACGGTCGGCGATGTGATCGTCGACGACCCCGACCAACCCTCGACCGTCCACTTCTCCGTCGATGATTCCCGTTTCGAATTCGACGGCCCGACGCTGAAGCTTCGCGACGGCGTCTTTGTCGAGCGCGGGCAACAAGAACAGATCGAATTAACGCTGACGGTCGCCGATTACGCCGGCGAATCCTTCGTGCAGACGCTCGACGTGTCGCTCGATGTCTTGGAAAACGCCAACCCCTTCCACAACGAAGGGATGCCCGGGGATGTCGATGGCGACGATCAAATCCTGCCGATCGACGCCCTGCTGATCATCAACTTCCTCAATCGCTATGGACCGGGGCCCGTCGAAGAAGCGGTCAACAGCGGGCATGCCGAGTATTTCTACGACGTCAATAATGACGGCCTGATCTATCCGCTCGACGCCCTCTTGGTCATCAACGCGTTGAATCGCAACCAGCAACAGGGAACCAGCCCACCGACCGTCGGGGGCGAAGGCGAAGACCTGCCGGACGCGCCGCCCCCTGCCGGCCCCAGCCAGCCGATCGATGACAGCCTGTCGCCCCTCGGCGCGACGCCGGAACTGCCCGAGACCGACGACGAGACGCCAGCCGACCAGGCCGATCCGCTCGACGATCCGCTTTCGCCCATGCTCGCCAGTGACCGAGCGTTGATCGATTGGTCGCTCCTCGACAACAAGCCAGCGGCCCGGGACGTCTACGAGCCGGACGACTACCCGGAGGGCTGACCCCGCGGCGTCTGGCAGGCACTGGCCACGACGCAGACGGCACAGCCGCCACTGCATCCTCCACCCGCCTCGGTGCCGCAGCCCGGGCCACATCCCTCGGCCAGCAACTGGGCGAAGTGCCGCGTCCGGACCTTCTTTTCGTACGCTTCGGCCAACTGATCGGTCAAGCTTTGCACGGCGGGACTGACGGGACCGAGGAAGTAAAAGATCAAGGTTTTCCCGTCGAGCAGTTGATCGACCTCCAAGAGCACCGTCTCGGGTGCCAGCTCGACGAGTGCCGCCTGACAGCGCTGCACCGCTTGGGCTTTGTATTGGCGGAGCCGCGTATCGAGCAGTTCATCCTCGGGGGTGGCCCGCCGGAGCACCGTCCCTTCGGCCTCCTCATCGGCGGCCGCGGTCGCCATCACCTGGCCGAGTTCCAGCCCCCGCCCGCTGCGGCAGACGACGCGTTGTCCCCGGCGGTATTCCGCAGTTTCCGCCGGCTGACAGCGGACGACCGCGCCAAAGGCCCCGAGGCGGACGAAATAGTGCTGAGTCAAAGCGAAATCCTGGTAGGCTTGCAGGGAAGCGGTTTCCTCGACACGATAACACATCGACGGGCGGGATCCGACGGAACGGTTGGCGATTTCACTCGAACAGCCGCCGTTTCCTCCCCCGTCAGCTCTCCTCTTTTTCGATCGACCGCTGCTGAGCCCACCGATGACGCAATCGACTTCGTTGCCCCCGCAAACTCCCGTCGCTTCAGCGAACCGCTATGCCGCGATGGCCGCTGCCGTGCTGGCCGGAGAACCGCTTCGCGAAGAGGAGGCGTTGGCGATCCTCCAAAGCCCGGAGGAGGACCTGCTGGAGGTGATGGCGGCGGCCTATCGCGTCCGCCGCCACTATTTTGCCCACTCGGTCCAGCTCTACTTCCTGATGAACGCCAAGAGCGGACTCTGCCCGGAAGATTGCAGCTACTGCAGCCAATCGAAAATCTCCGACGCCCCGGTCCCGAAGTACAACATCCTGCAGCGGGACAAACTGCTGGCCGCGGCCAAACTGGCGGCCGAACGAAAAGCCAAAACGTACTGCTTGGTGATTTCCGCTCGCGGTCCCAATGAACGGGAGATGCAAGCGGTCGAACAAATTGTGCCCGAAATCAAAGCCAACTACGACCTGAAAGTGTGCGCCTGCCTGGGACTGCTCAACCCGCAACAGGCCGACCGTTTGAAGGCCGCCGGCGTCGATCGCGTCAATCATAACCTGAATACCAGCGAAAAGTTTTACGCCGAAGTCTGCTCGACCCACACCTTCGCCGATCGTGTCGAGACGCTGAAGCATGTGCGCGACGCCGGCATGGAAATGTGCAGCGGCGGGATCATCGGGATGGGCGAACAGCCTTCCGATGTAGTCCAGATGGCGATCGAATTGCGGGATCTCGGCGTGCAGTCGATCCCGCTGAACTTCCTCAATTCGATCGAAGGGACGCCTCTGGAAAACCAGTCGGAACTGACGCCCCAGGACTGCCTGCGAACGCTGGCGATGTTCCGCCTGGTCAACCCCGATCGGGAACTGCGGATCGCCGGCGGCCGGGAAATCCATCTCCGCACGCTGCAGCCGTTAGCCCTCTATGCCGCCAACAGCATCTTTGTCGGCGACTACCTGACGACCAGCGGGCAGCCGCCCGAAGAAGACTACCGGATGATCGAAGACATGGGCTTTACGGTCACGCTGGCGGGCGAAGCCGCGCCCCAAGACGCCGGCTAGGCTCACTCAGAAGAACGCGGCGACCGGCAGGACAAAAATCTTGCCATCGCCCATCCGGCCGCTGCGGGCGACGTTGACGACCTTCTCCAGGACCTCCTCCATCCGCGTGTCGTCGACCCACAGGCTGATTTCGACCTTGGGGAGGAAGGCTTCCGAATATTCGCTGTTCTGGTACTTGTCGAGATAACTCTTCTGCCGGCCGAATCCTTTGACTTCCTTGACGTTGATCGCCTCGAGCGGCGCGCGACGCAGGCCCTCGAGCACCTGTTGGGCGAGATACGGCTTGACGATAGCGACGATCTGCTTCACGGCAACGGTCGGGATGCGAAAGGCCGGCGGGCGAAGGGCGAGCGAGCGGTTCCCATCATAGCGAAAACGGCGGTGGGGGGAATCGAGCCGCCGGGCCCTCGATCCGGCGAGGCCCTTCCGTTTTTGTGGGAACCGCCGCGCAGCCCCGCCGCGGTTCGGCTAAATTAGGCTTTGTCAGCACACCGAGGAATGGGTCGCGCAGCGAGTCCGCGATCTCGCTTTTCCCCCGCCGCGCAGCGGATCGCAGGGGAGTTCGACCCGCGGCGTCCGCGCTGCTGCCACCCTCACGTCCCGCCCCTCCTCCCTGCCAAATCCTTCCTGCGAGGCGTCGATCGATGCGACCGAAGCAAAATGCGTTCTCCAGCTCCGTCTTCCACCACCGACGGTTCCGGCGGCCCTCCACCGGCTTGACGCTCCGCGGTGGTGCGGGGATCGCCTTGGGAGGCGTGTTGCTCGCCCTGGCGACGGGCCCTGCGGCGGCGGCCGCGGAGCCTCCGGCGAAGCCAGCGGGTCCGTTCCAGGAGGCTTACTGGCCCGAGTTCCGCGGTCCCGACCGGGATGGTCATGCCGCCGCGTCGGCGGAGCCCCCGACCGAATGGTCCGAAACGTCGCACGTCGTCTGGAAACAATCGCGGGAGCAACAGGGTTGGTCCTCGCCGGTAGTGGCGGGCGGCACCGCTTGGTTCACCGAAGCGACCGCCGACGGCAAACAGATGTCGGTCGTCGCCTTGGCGGTCGCCAGCGGCGAGACGCTTTGGCAGCGCGTGCTGTTCGAGAACGCCACGGTCGATGAAAAACACTTGATGAACAGCTACGCCTCGCCCACCCCCGTCACCGATGGGAAACACCTGTGGGTGACCTTCGGGAGCTACGGAACGGCCTGCCTGGACGCCGCCAGCGGGGCGACGATCTGGCAGCGTCGCGACCTTCCCTGCAACCACTGGCGAGGCCCCGGCAGCTCACCGATCCTGGTCGGCGATCAGCTGATCCTGCACTACGACGGCTTTGACTTCCAGTACGTCGTCGCCTTCGATGCGGCCACCGGCAAGACCCACTGGAAAGTCGATCGCGACATCGACTACGGCACCGATGACGGGGACGTGATGAAGGCCTATGCGACCCCGATTGTGATCGAGGTCGACGGCCAACAGCAGCTGATCAGCCCCACCAGCAAAGCGGTCTTGGCCTACGAGCCGGAAACCGGCGAAGAGATCTGGCGGGTCGAGTACAAGGAATTCTCGGCGACCGGGCAACCGAGCTACGACGGCGACCTGCTGTACGTGAACACCGGCTTTGGCAAAGCCCAGCTGATGGCGATCGACCCCCGCGGCACCGGCAACGTGACCGGTTCACACGTCCGCTGGGTCCAGGCCAAAACGATCGGTTCCAAATCGTCGCAACTGCTGGTCGGCGAGCGGATCTTCAATGTGCACGATCGGGGCGTCGCTTCGTGCCTGCGGACGCGTGACGGCGAGATGCTGTGGATGGAGCGGTTGGGAGGGGAATTCAGTGCCTCGCCGCTCTTCGCCGGCGGCCATGTCTACCTGTTTGACCACGACGGAACCGGCTACGTGCTCGAGCCGGCCGACGAGTTCCGCTTGGTCGCGGAAAACCAACTCGACGACGGCTGCATGGCCTCCCCCGTACCGCTCGGCCAGCACCTCCTGGTCCGCACTCGTACGGCGATTTACCTGCTCGGTCCGCCGCTCTGATCCGGCCCTCGGTTTGGCCTCGAAGATCCGCACGCAAGATCCCTGGTCCGTTGCAGTTACGACAAGGCGTTTCAGGGCGGAGGGTCGTTGTGAGCGGCCCTCCGATCGGCTAAAATTCCGGCACTCCAGGGAACGTCTTTTCCACACCCCCTGGAACCGCGAAAGAGGACCTTCCCTTGGCTTCAGACGGCAACGACAACGACCCCGAAAATGGCTCGGGCGGGTCGCAGGATGGCGACAATGGCAACGCTGCGCAGCACGGCACCGGGGCAAGTGGTCAGGGGGGCGCCGGGGCCATGCGGATGATCGATCTGCCGATCGAAGATGAGCTCCGCGATAGCTACCTGACGTACGCGATGAGCGTCATCGTCAGCCGGGCGTTGCCCGACGTCCGCGACGGCCTGAAGCCGAGTCAGCGGCGGATCTTGGTCGCCATGAACGACCTCAACCTCGGGCCGGGATCGCGGCGTGTCAAATGTGCCAAGATCTCCGGGGACACGTCGGGTAACTATCACCCGCACGGGGAAAGCGTGATCTACCCCACCCTGGTCCGGATGGCCCAGGAATGGAACATGCGGAGCCTGCTGATCGACAAACAGGGGAACTTCGGTTCGATCGCGGGGCTGCCGCCGGCGGCGATGCGGTATACCGAAGCGCGACTCAGCGCGGTCTCCTCGGCGATGCTCGAGGACCTGAAGCTCGATACGGTCGACTTCATCCCGACCTACGACGAAGCCCGCACCGAACCGACCGTCCTGCCCAGCAAGTTCCCTAACCTGTTGGTCAACGGCACCAGCGGGATCGCCGTCGGGATGGCCACCAGCATCCCCCCGCACAATCCGACCGAGGTTTGCGATGCCTTGATCAAGGTGTTGGAAAACCCCGACGTTTCGATCCCCGAGCTGATGCAAGTGATGCCGGGGCCCGACTTCCCGACCGGCGGGATCATCTGCGGCCGGGCGGCGATCCTCCGCGGCTACCAAACCGGGCGGAGCACGATCCAGGTCCGGGCGCGGACCCGCATCGAGGAGATGCCGGGCAACCGCTCGCGGATCGTCGTCACCGAAATCCCCTTCCAGCAGTACCGCGACCGCGTGATCGAAAAGATCGCCGCTTTGGTCAACGGCGACCGGATCAAAGGGATCTCGGCGATCCGCGACGAAAGCGACTTGAAGGAGCCGGTCCGGCTGGTGATCGAATTGAAACGGGACGCCGACCCGGAAGTCGTCCTGAATCAGCTCTACCAGTTCTCGCCGCTGCAAGATTCGTTCTCGCTGATCCTGCTGGCCCTGGTCGATGGCAAGCCGCGGGAACTGACCATCAAGGAGATGCTGCAGGAATTCATCCGGCACCGCGCGACGGTGATCCGCCGCCGCACCCAATTCCTGCTGAATCGCGCCCGCCGGCGGAAACACACCGTCGAAGGACTCCTGCTGGCCCTGGCCAACATCGACGAGATCATCCGCACGATCCGCGAAAGCCGCACGCAACCCGAAGCCAAAGAACGTTTGATGGGCATCGCCTGCCCGGCGGCGATGATGCAGCGGGCCCTCGGCGAAGACGGGTTCCAACAATTCCAGCAGGAACGGGGCGTCTCCGATTCCTACACCCTGACCAGTGTGCAAACCGACGCGATCCTGCGGATGACGCTCGGCCAGTTGGTCAATCTCGAACAGGAAAAACTCGGCAACGAACATACGCAGCTGCTCGCCGAGATCGTCGGTTACCTCGAAATCCTCGGCGACCAGCAGAAGATCTTCGACATCATCAAGGAAGACCTGGAAGAGATCAAACGCCGGTACGGGAACGCCCGCCGCACCGAAATCAGCCACGAAGAACTGGGCAACATCGACCTCGAGGACCTGATCCCCGAAGAGACGATGGTCGTCTCGATCAGTCATCGCGGTTACGTCAAACGGACCCCGGCGACGACCTACCGGGCTCAGCGGCGCGGCGGCAAGGGACTGCGGGGCGCCAAGACCGAAGACGAAGATCCGATCGAACACGTGTTCGTAGCCAGCACCCATGCCTACCTGCTGTTCTTCACGACCGCCGGCAAGGTCTACTGGCAGAAGGTGTATGATCTGCCTCAATTGGGCCGGGAAAGTCGCGGGCGCGCGATCGTCAACCTGCTGCAGCTGGCCGAAGGCGAACAGATCGCCCAATGCCTGGCGATCCGTGACTTCAATCAACCGGGTCACTACGTGATCATGTGCACCCGCAACGGCTTGGTCAAAAAGACGACGCTGGAAAGCTACAGCCGGCCCAAACGGGGTGGCATCATCGCGATCAAGCTCCGCGAAGACGATTGGCTGGTCGACGCCGTCGTGCTCGGCCCCGACGACGAAGTCGTGCTCTCGACCGCCAACGGGATGGCGATTCGCTTCCCCGAATCGGATGCCCGCGCGATGGGACGGAACACCTCCGGCGTCAAAGGGATCAACAAAAGCGACGATGACCAGGTGGTTGGCCTGGTGGTGGCCGATCCCGACGCCACGCTGCTGACGGTCTGCGAAAA
>Ga0102938_10004468_pt1 | contig 10290 bp, 10 predicted proteins | sample SalPonR2_B_D2_MG_FD_84516 | JGI IMG/M metagenome (GOLD analysis project Ga0102938, IMG submission 84516) | Salt pond soil microbial communities from South San Francisco under conditions of wetland restoration - Salt Pond MetaG R2_B_D2_MG | ecosystem: Environmental > Aquatic > Marine >...
AACCGGCCGGGCCACCCTTCGCCTGCAAGCAGCCTCCAACAGGCTTCGATCCGGCGCTTCGCTCGATTCGGCTGTTGGAGGGCGCTAGCGCGCGAACCGGCCGGGCCACCCTCCGCCCGGCAGAGCCGGCCTCCCACAGGCCTTCGATCTGGCCCCGTCGATGGGTTCGACTGTGGGAGGGCGGATTTCCGCGCGAACCGGCCGGGCCACCCTTCGCCTGCAAGCAGCCTCCAACAGGCTTCGATCCGGCGCTTCGCTCGATTCGGCTGTTGGAGGGCGCTAGCGCGCGAACCGGCCGGGCACGCTTCGCCCGATCCGGCGCTTCAGTCGACGATGGCCCGCTCTGGCATGGCCGTGGTCGGCCGCGGGGCGTTGCCGACGCGGGCGAAGATCGCGCAGCTCGCGAACAGTACGAGGGCGCTGACCCACAGCACGCCGGCGTAGCCGCCGACCGCCATGATCGGGCCGAAGGCCGCGGCGGCGAGGCTGGCGCCGAGGTTGCCGGCGGCCATGTACAGGCCGAACTGGGTCGCCGAGACGGTCGGGTCGCACAGTCGCATGGCCAGCGCCGCGAAGCCGACCAGGATCATCACGTACAGGCAGTTCAGGGCCATGATGTAGCCGACCATCACCGCTTCGTTCGACCACGAGTCGGCCAGTAGCGCGCCGGCGATCGATACGGCGCCCATCAGGCCCGTGGCGACCATCAGTCCGGCGCGGGTGCCGAAGCGCTCGATCAGCAGGCCGAACACGGCAATGGCCGCGATCCCGGAGACCAGGCTGCCCAGCCCGGACATCGAAGAATAGCGCGCGGTATCCCAGCCGGTTTCGCTGGCCGAGATCAGCGGCGCCAAGGCCAGGTAGAAGCCCCAGCACGAGCCGGCCAGCACGATGCCCAGCAGCGCCAGCAGGCTGCGACCGTGCAGCAGCGTCCGGAACGTGCGTCGGAGAATCTCGATCCAGGCGCCGGCCTGCCGAGCCAGGCTGGTCGCCGACGCTTCGCCCGCCGACCACGGAAGCAGGCGTTCGCCGGTGCGCTCGCGCAGCACGATGATCATCGCTACCGCGAGGCCGATGAACGCCGCGACGGCGAGCATGGCCGCCGCTGCGCCCCCGGTCTGCGCGATCAGCCAGCCGGAGCCGGCACCGCCGGCCGCGATGCCGACCGACTGCGCGCCGAACATCAGGCCGTTGGCCGTCGCGCGTTCGCCGTCCCGGAGCAGGTCGACCGCCATGCCGTCGACGGCGACGTCCTGCACGGTCGTGGACAGCATCACCGCAAAGCCGATCGCGGCCAGCAGCTCGACGTCGGTGGCGGCCGGCTCGAGCGCCGCGGTGACCAGCAGCCCCAGCACCATCACCAGCTGGGCACCGATCAGCCAGGGCCGCCGCCGTCCCATCGGCAGGTAGGTGTAGCGGTCCATGAAGAAGCCGTGCATGAACTTCAACGTCCACGGCAGGCTGGCCGCGCTGACGTACAGGCCCACCTGTACCGCGCTCGCGCCGCCGCTGACCAGCCACGCGGGCAGCGCGAGCAGCAGCAGCCCGTACGGCACGCCCTGGGCGAGGTAGAGCACGAACAGCACGCCGAATCGGAGGCGGCGATGGTCGGCGATGGCAGGAAGGGATCGGGTCATCGAAAGCACGCTCCTGCGTGTTGCGTTCGACGCGGCCGCCGAATCGGTCGATCCACCTTAGCCCTCGCCCGCCGGTCGGCCGACCGAACTTCGATCCGATTGACCCGACGCAATCGATCGGTAAATCGGCTGGATCGGCGGGCCGAACGCGCCCGATTCGACGGTTGCAGGGCGCTTGCGCGCGAACCGGACTGGCCACCCTTCGCCTGCAAGCAGCCTCCAACAGGCGTTCGGTACGGCGCCGGCGATCGGTCCGACTGTTGGAGGGAGCTTGCTCGCGAACCGGGCGGGCCACCCTTCGCCCGCGAGCGGCCTCCAACAGGCCTTCGGTCCGGCGCTCCGCCGAGATCGACTGTTGGAGGGAGCTTGCTCGCGAACCGGGCGGGCCACCCTTCGCCCGCGAGCAGCCTCCAACAGGCGTTCGGTACGGCGCCGGCGATGCGTTCGACGGTTGGAGGGCGCTTGCGCGCGCATCGGCCGGGCCTGCGGCCTCCGGCTCAGGCTGCTCCGCGCGCGACGCGGCGTTGCCAGACCCGGCGCTGGATCCAGACAAAGATCGGTCCGTAGACGAGCAGCGCGTTGTACATCCAGACCGACAGCGGAAGCCAGGCGTCGTTCAGCAGCCAGGCCAGCAGGCAGGAGAGCAGTCCGAACAGCGCGACTCCGAACCAGGCCAGCGCCTCGGCCCGGGTGTCGAACAGTTCGTGCGCGCTCATGGCCAGTTCGTCGCGAAACGACGCGGCGTTCAGGTACAGACCGCTGACCACCGCCGAAACGGCCGCGAAGCCGACCCCGTAGACGATGACCATGACCCGGAACTGGTCGATGCTGTCGATCGAGAAGTTGTCGGGCAGCCAGCCGCCGCTCAGCGTGCTCAGGCCGGCGCTGAACAGAATCTTCAGCGGGTAGACGTAGATCATGATGACCACGACCAGCGCGGCGGTCAGCAGCGTCGAGCGGCCGTCCTCGAGGCCGTACTTGTCGCTCCAGACCTGGTGGGCGCGCCAGAACAGGAACAGGATGGCGAAGCTGGCGATGAACGCCGGCGCCCCCTTCATCGCCTCGACCAGCTCGGCGTAGTTTTCGGGAATCTCGTCGATCGACACGGCGAGCAGCGCCGCGGCGAACGCGAAGGCGGCGTCGGTGAAGGTCTCCAGCCGGGTCATCTGGGCGCCGCGCCGGGGATGGCCGTCCGGGCCGATCTTGACCGGCTCGGCGGTCACGGTACCTTGGCCTCGGCCAGTTCCAGCAGCGCGTCGCGGACCACCGGCCAGGCGTTCGAACGCGGGTCGACGAGTTCGAAATGGCCGGCGTAGCGGACGATCTTCCGCCGGACCGGGTCTCCGGCGGCCAGCGCGGCTTCGAAATAGGTGTCGGACGGCACGATCCAGGTCGTGTCGCGGGTGCCGTCGATCAACACCTGCGGCACCCCGAGCGGCACGCGCGCCAGCGGCGAGGCCTCGGCATAGCGTTCCGGATAGCGGTCCGGCGGCCCCCCGATGAGCCGGGTGGCGGCGTCGTCGCAGGCCTTGCGGTACGAAAGTCGCTCGAGGTCGGCCGCGGCGGCCAGTGTGACCACGCCGTCGATCGGCAGCGGGTCCGGCGCGTGGAACAGGCTGTCGGCCGGCGCGGTCGAACGCGCGGCCAGCCACAGCGCCAGCTGGCCGCCGGCCGAGTGGCCCAGCGCGATCACCCGGTCCGGGTCGATCGGGTGGGTGCGGGCCAGCTCGCGCAGGTAGTCGGTCCCCTCGGCAACGTCGTAGAACGTGTTCGGCCAGCCGCCGCCGGGCTCGCCGACGCGCCGGTAGCCGACGGTCCAGACCGCGAAGCCCAGCCCGCGCACTGCCTCGGCCAGGCCGGCCATGTAGCCGTGCCCGTAGTCGGCCAGCCAGCAGCCGCCGTGCAGCAGGACCACGACCGGGAACGGCCCGTCGCCGTCGGGCAGCCGGAGCTCGCCGAACTGGCGCTCGTACGGCCCCCAGTCGATGACCTCGTCGGGCGGAGGCTGCGGGTCCTGGTAGGCCGCGGCGGCGGATTTCGGGTCGGGCGGGCCGGACGGCGGCGTGGCGCATGCACCGAGCAGCGCGGCCGAAAGAGCGGGGACAAGAAAGCGCAGCACCATGGTCCGATTATGCCCCGAGGCACACGCATCGCGCCCGGGCGTTCGGGTCTCGCCTACAGCCAGCCCTGGTCGCGGGCGATCCGGTAGGCCTCGATCCGGTTTTCGGCCGACAGCTTGCCGATCGCCTCGGACAGGTAGTTGCGCACGGTGCCGTCGGCCAGGTGCAGACGCTTGCCGATCTCGGCGTTGCTCAGGCCCGAACCTGCCAGCCGCAGCACCTGGCGTTCGCGTTCGGTCAGCGGGTCCTTGCCGTCGAACGCGGTCAGCGCCAGTTCCGGGTCGATGACCCGCTCGCCGGCGTGGATCCGGCGCAGCGCGTCGGCGAGTTGTTCGACCGGCGTTTCCTTCAGCAGGTAGCCGCGCACACCGGCGTCGAGCGCGCGGCGCAGGTAGCCGGGGCGGGCGAAGGTGGTCAGGATGACGACCCGGCAGTCCCGATGGTGCTCGTTCATCCACTCGGCCAGCTCCAGTCCGGTCGTGCCGGGCATTTCGATATCGGTAACCAGCAGATCGGGAAGATGTTCGTCGATTGCAGCGCGTGCGGCGTCGCCGTCCTGCGCGCGCGCGACCACCTCCAGGTCATTCTCGAGATCGAGCAGCGAGCCCAGCGCACCGAGCAGCAGCGCCTGGTCCTCGGCCAGCAACAATCGGATCATGGTGTGATCTCCGGAATCCATGCGATCAAACGGCCAGCGCCCAGCTCGAGTTCGCCGCCGAGCGACTCGATCCGCGCCCGCATGCCGGTCACGCCGGCGCCCTCGGCGCGAATGGTGCCGCCGCCATCGTCTCGAATCTCCAATCGATACCCCGGACGCACCGGGTCGGTGGCCAGCCGGATGGTGCAGCAACGTGCATCGGCGTGCCGGAGGATGTTGGTGACGGCTTCCCGCATGACCAGGGCCAGCATCGCTTGCGTGCGCGGCGGGAGCTCGCCGGCGCAGCCAGCGTCGATCTCCAGTTCCACGTCGGCCGCACGCAGGCTCAGCCGGACCTGCTCCAGCGCCTCGCCCAGGTCCTGTTCGCGCTCGCCCTGGATGGCTTCGCGCACCTCGGCCAGGGCCTGGCGGGCGGTGACGCCGAGCGATGCCAGTTCGTCCCGGGCGCGGATCGGGTCCTGTTCGATCAGTTTCTCGGCCAGTTCGCTCTTGATCGCGATCAGCGACAGCGTGTGGCCCAGCACGTCGTGCAGGTCGCGGGCGATGCGCTCGCGCTCGGCGACCCGCGCCAGCCGACGCACTTCGGCCTGGCTCAGCCGCAGCTCGGCGTTCTTGCGCTGCTGCTCGCCGAAGAAGATGTTGGCCGCGCCGATGACCAGGCTGACGAACACGCCTGGCAGCCAGTAGAACAGCAGCGGCTGCGCCCACAGCGCGGCCGAGGCGGCCAGCAGCGCGATGCCGATCACGACGCCGGCCGCCCGGCGAGGCGGGCCGACCTGATGGGCGAAGCTCGCCGCATAGATGAAGAACACGCTGCTGCCGGCGTTGAACGGTGCCCAGGCCAGCGCCAGCGCGGTCATGCCGGCGATATGCCAGTAGGCAACCCGCCCGCGTCGCCGGAACGCGCTGAAGTACAGCGCGATGAACACCGCAAGTGTGGCCGCAGCGAACAGTCCCTCGACCGCGCCGATCGGTCGGAAGAACCACTCGATGAAGAAGAAGCAGAGATAGATCAGCCACAGGTAGGCGGTCCAGCCCTGGCCCGAATCGGGCGGGACCAGGAACCGGTGCAGCCGATGCACGATGCCGTCGCTCACTCGATGCGTGCCTCCTCGATCACGAATTCGAACGCCCCGTCCGGCTGTGCGGCGAACACGCCGACGGCCTGGAACGCGGCAAGGTCCAGCCCGGCCAGCGTCGACAGGTCGATCTCGATCGGCGCGCCGGGTTCGAAGTCGCGCCAGACCGGTTGAGGATTCCCGCCGGAGAAGAACATCACCCGCAGCAGCTCGGCCTCACCGCGCACGTCCAGGGTCAGCATCGACCAGCCCCGCCGGTCGACGGGCTCCATCATGGTGGTGCCGGCGTTCCACATGGCGCCAGCATACGGAAACGCGAAGCCCGGGCGCAGGGTGCCGGTCACGCGCAGCGCTGTGTCCATCGGCGCGACCGCCGCTTCCGAGCTGCCGCCCATGAAGTCGTCGGCCGACGGCATCCAGCCGGTCGGGCTGGCCAGCAGGTCGACCGACGCGGCCGATTCCGCGGCCGGGGCCGGATCGGCCGGCGGCCGTGCAGCGGCCGCCAGCGCGACCGGCGCGCCGTTCTTCCAGACCCGCTCGATCGCCAGTAGTGCGGCCGGATCGGCCAGCGGATTGCCGTCGACCAGCAGCACATCGGCTCGACAGCCCGGCCGCAGGCAGCCGCGACGGCCGACGCCGTCATCGATCGGGAAGATTCCGGCCGGGACGGACGTGGCCGCGCGCAGCGCATCGATCGGCGCCAGCCCGGCCTGGTGCAGCCGGATCACCGCGTCGATCAGGCTGATGCCGTGGGCGGTGCCGGGGTTCGGAGCGTCGCTGCCGGCCAGCAGCGGCACCCCGGCTGCGTGCAGCGTCGGGATCGACGCGGCGACGCCCGACCAGCGCGCCTGGCGCTGGGCGACGTTCGGAAACACCGCGCCGAGACTGCGGCGCTGCTCCGACGAGAGCCGCGTCTCGACGGCCTCGAAGCCGTCCAGCCGGCTCGGGCCCTGCTGCCCCAGCGCGCCGGCCAGCACCGGCAGGGTCGGGATGACGAACAGTCCGCGCTCGGCCCAGTCGGTGGCCGTGGCCGGGTCCACGGGCTCGTCGATGAACAGGTGGACCAGGCCGTCGACGCCGGCCTCGACGGCCAGATCGGCCTCGGCCCGGGTCGCCACGTGGGCCACGGCCAGCACGTTGCGGGCGTGGGCGGCCTCGACCAGCGCGGCCACGGTCTCGGCGTCCAGGGTGGGCATTTCGCCGTTCCAGGCCCGGCCGCCTTCGATGACGATCTTGATCCAGTCCGACCCTTCCTCGAGGCGGGCGTCGACCCACGCCCGGGCATCGTCCGGCCCGGCCGGGAGCGGCACGTCGATGCCGTACTGGGTGCCGTGGCCGCCTTCGACGGTGGCCAGGTAGCCGGCCGAGAACAGGTCGGCGCGATCCGTCGGCGCCAGCGACGACCGGGCCTCGTGCTGGGCCTCGAAGTCGTCCGGCGGACGGAACATGTCGAGCAGCGTGGTCACGCCGAAGCGCAGCGCATCGGCCTGGGCCGAGCCGAAGCTGTGGACGTGCGAATCGATCAGGCCCGGCAGGGCGGTCCTGCCGCGGCCGTCGATGACGGCGGCGCCGTCGGGGATCGGGGTGGTCGTCGTCCGGCCGGCGGCGACGACGCGGCCCTCGTCGATCACGACCACGGCGTTGTCGAGGACGCGATCCCCGTCGAACAGGCGGACGTTCGTGACGGCGAAACGGCCCGGCGGAGATTCGTCGGACGGCGGAGCCGAATCGGTCGGCGGCGCGCTGTCCGGACCGGGCAGCAGGAGCAGCACGGCCATCAGCGCGGCGACCACGCCCAGTACGATCCAGAGGTTCTTCATCGATGCGTCTCCTTCTGCGCGGCGCCGGCGATCAACCGGCGGTGCCGTCGAGGCGTTTCCAGCCGATCGCCGTCAGCGCGGCGAACACCAGGGTGAAGATCCCGAGGTTGAGCAGCGACAGGCCCCAGTCTGCCGACTTCGCGCCGGTCACGTCGAGCGCCAGCGCGGCCAGGTGGTACGGGGGCAGCCACGCGGCCACGGCCTGCAGCAGCGGCGGGAACTGCATCGCCGGAATCCACAGCCCGGACAGGAAGCCGAGCGGCAGGTAGATCATGTTCAGCACCGCCGGTGCGGCGTTCGGCTTGATCCACAGGCCCAGCGCCAGGCCCATCAGGCAGAACGGCAGGGCCCCGGCGACCAGCACGCCGGCCAGGCCGAGCCATTGCGAGGTCTCCAGCCGCACGCCGCCGAACGCCGCGGCCATCGCGCTCATCGCGACCACCGTGACCAGGCTGAACAGCAGCGCCCCGAAGGCCTTGCCGGCGATCACGGCGGCCACCGGGGCCGGCGAGGCGCGCAGCAGCATCAGCCAGCCCTGGGCGCGTTCGGTGGCGATGCTGACGCCGAACGAGAACAGCGCCGCGCCCATCACGCCGAACGTGGCGAAGGTGCACAGCAGCCACAGCGCCTGGCTGCGAATCATCAACAGTCCGAAGAAACCGTAGAACATCAGCGGGAACAGCAGCGTCGGCAGGGTGTAGTCCGGCGTCCGGACCAGGTTCAGCCACTGCGCCTGGATCAGCTGCAGCGCCGGATTGCGGGTGAGCGTTGCGGAGTTCATGCGGCCTCCTTGGTCGATGGGGACTCGGAATCGGTGAGGCTGAGAAAGGCGGTCTCGAGGTCGGTGCCGGTCACTTCCAGGTCGGCGGCCTCGTCATCGGCGGCCAGCAGCGCACGGACCGTGTCCACGCCGTTGGCCGACAGCAGCGCCCAGCGGCCCTCGATCCGCTCGACCTGCTGCACGCTCGGCAGCGCTTCCAGCTGGCGGCGTTCGAGCCGCGTCCGCACCCGGATCCGGTCCTGCGGCACGAGCCGTCGGATCGCGTCCGGCGTATCCCGGTGCAGGACCCGGCCCCGTTCGAGCACGACGACCTGGTCGGCCAGGCGCTGGGCCTCGTCCATGAAGTGGGTACACAAGAGGATCGAGGCGCCGGCGTCGCGACGGGCCTGGATGGCCTGCCACAGCCGGCGGCGCGCGGCCGGGTCCAGGCCGGTGGTCGGCTCGTCGAGGATCAGCCAGTCCGGTCGCCCGACCGCGGCCAGCGCGAACAGCGCGCGCTGCTGTTGGCCGCCGGACAGCGTTCCGAAGCGGCGATCCTCGAGACCGTGCAGGCCGGCCTCGTCGACCAGCGTGTCGAAGTCCTCGGGGTCCGGGTAGAAGCTGGCGAACAGCTGCATCAGTTCGAGCACCGTCAGGTTGGCCTGCACCCCCGAGGCCTGCAGCATGATGCCGATCCGGGTCCGGCACTCGCGCGCGTCGGGTGCGTGCTCGCCGAACAGGCGGATCGAACCGGTCTGCAGCGGCTTCAGGCCCAGCAGCAGGTGGATCAGCGTCGACTTGCCGGCCCCGTTCGGGCCGAGCAGCGCGGTCACGCGCCCGGCCTCGAGCCGGAGATCGATGTCCGAGAGGGCCTGCAGATCGGCGTAACGGTGGGACACGCCTTCGAGTTCGGCGACCGGTGGATTCATGGCCAGACTCCGTTGGGAACGATGGAAACGATGGGCACAGTGTCCCGCTCCGACGCCCGATCGGCCAGTGAGCGGACTCAGCGATTGCGGGTGACGAATGTCATTCCGGGCTATGCTGGTTGCCCTTCCCGAATCCCGAATCCTGGATCTCGCCATGCCGTATTCGCTTCGAACCGCCCTGTTGCTTGTCGTCGTGCTGATCTCGGGTTGCGCCGGACTCGGGGTCGGCCGCGAGCCGCCGTCGGTGTTCCTGCAGTCGTTCCGGGCCGTGCCCGACCCGGCCGGTGGCGCCGGACTGCCGGCCTTCGAGATCGCGCTTCGGGTCATCAACCCCAACCCCGAGCCGCTGCGCCTGCAGGGCGCGGTCTACTCGGTCCGGCTCGAGGGGCGCAAGCTGGTCGAAGGCGTGGCCAACGACCTGCCCGAGATCGAAGGCTACGGCGAGGGCCGGGTCGTGCTGACCGCCGGCGTCGACCTGCTCGGCGGCGTGCGGCTGCTGGCCGACCTGATGAACCAGCCGCGCGATCGCTTCGAATACAGCCTCGAGGCCCGACTCGACCCGGTTGGGTTCTCGCGGGATATCCGCATCCAGGACACCGGGCAGATCGATCTGAGGACGCGCTGAGACGCCCGGGACGTCCGCCCATGACTTCCGGCGCTTGCGGCCGTGCCGTGCGCGGCGCTAGCGTAGCGGTCGCAATCGAACCCGGAGACGCGCGATGAAGACGCTGCTCGTGACCATCGGATGGTGCCTGCTGTTCGTGCTGGCCTGGCCGCTGGCCCTGCTGGTGCTGCTGCTGTGGCCGGTCGTCTGGCTGCTGTCGCTGCCGTTCCGTGCGCTGGGCATCGCGGTCGAGGCGGTGTTCGCGCTGATGAAGGCGGTGCTGTTCCTTCCGGCCCGCCTGCTCGGCTATCGGCCCGCCGCGAACGCCTGACCCGACCTTCCCCGCCGTCGCATCGGTCGCGTTTCGCTCGCCACGGCCTCGCCGCCCCGGGGGCCGCGCAGCCGCAACCCGGGACCTCCTGACGAAACCGCCCCGGACCGGTTCGCGAGCAAGCTCCCTCCAACAGTCGAACCCATCGCCGGCGCCGGATCGGAGACCTGTTGGAGGCCGCTTGCGGGCGAAGGGTGGCCGGACCGGTTCGCGAGCAAGCTCCCTCCAACAGTCGAAGAGAGCGCGGCGCCTGATCGAAGACCTGTTGGAGGCCGCTTGCGGGCGAAGGGTGGCCGGACCGGTTCGCGAGCAAGCTCCCTCCAACAGTCGAACCCATCGCCGGCGCCAGATC
>Ga0102938_10004470_pt1 | contig 10290 bp, 10 predicted proteins | sample SalPonR2_B_D2_MG_FD_84516 | JGI IMG/M metagenome (GOLD analysis project Ga0102938, IMG submission 84516) | Salt pond soil microbial communities from South San Francisco under conditions of wetland restoration - Salt Pond MetaG R2_B_D2_MG | ecosystem: Environmental > Aquatic > Marine >...
CACGTCCTGCACTTCATCGGCGTCACGCACATAGCGGCCGATCAAGGCGAATATCTTGTGTTGGTATTTCAGTACCAGCATGTCGAATGCGCGGCTGTCCCCTTTCTGCACTCTGGCTACAAGCTGCTGATCCGTCTCTGCGGCGCTCACCCCCGTACACCCTCCCTGGCATCCACTTCGGGCTCAGTCCCGCGTTGCCGCAGGCCCTTTCCGGCGCACGGGGGAGACATTGCATAATTGGAAGTCAAATTCGTCTGGTGCCACCTGAGAGAGCAAGCGCGATGAAAAGTTCCCCGACAGACGCCTTTTCGTCTTCTGCGCCGGGTCGTATATACTCCCAGCGAATCAGCAGTGTCCCCGGGGCGCTGCCGCCACATCATATATTTCACTCTCTTGAGCGGCAACTGAAAAGCGGATGACAAATCGTTACCACCACGATGTTCTGGTGATCGGCAGCGGTGCCGCGGGTCTCAGCGTCGCCTTGCACCTGCCACCACACCTGCGGGTCGCACTGGTCTCCAAGGCGGACATGAACCAGGGCTCGACCTACTGGGCACAGGGCGGTATGGCGGCAGTGCTGGACAACAGCGACACCGTCGACTCCCACGTGGCGGACACCCTCGCGGCGGGCGCGGGGCTGTGTCGCAGGGAGGCGGTCGAGTTCACGGTCGGCAACAGTCGCCGATGCGTGGAGTGGCTGGTCGCTCAGGGAGTGGATTTCGACCTGCACGACGCAGGCGCGGATAGCCCGGACCCGGCTTTTCACCTGACCAGAGAAGGCGGTCACAGTCATCGTCGCATCATTCACTCGGCGGATCGCACCGGTCGCGCCATATCCGAGGTGCTGACGGAGAAAGCCCTGGCCGCCGACAACATCGAAGTCTTCACGCACCGCACCGCGGTCGACCTGATAACAAACGACAATCGCTGTGAAGGCGCCTATATTCTCGATCAGCGTAACGACCGCGTGGAACTGTTTCAGGCGCCTGCCATCGTGCTGGCCACCGGCGGCGCCAGCAAGGCCTACCTGTATACCAGCAATCCGGACGGGGCCAGTGGCGATGGCATAGCCATCGCCTGGCGCGCTGGCTGCCGGGTCGCCAATCTCGAGTTTAACCAGTTCCACCCCACCTGCCTGTACCATCCGCGGGCCCGGTCATTCCTGATTACCGAGGCGATTCGCGGAGAAGGCGGAAGATTGTTGTTGCCCGATGGCAGCGCTTTCATGCATCACTTCGACGATCGCGCCGAGCTGGCACCGCGCGATGTGGTGGCCCGTGCCATCGACCACGAGATGAAGCGCCTGGGGGCGAAGTGCGTGTATCTTGATATTTCGCACAAGCCGCGCGAATTTCTCGCCAGCCACTTTCCCACGGTTATGGATCGCTGCGCCGAGTACGGTATCGATATTGCCGCAGAGCCCATTCCCGTGGTCCCGGCAGCGCATTACACCTGTGGCGGAATAGTGGTGGACAACTCAAGCTGCACCGATCTCGCCGGCTTGTACGCGGTGGGAGAGGCCTCGTGCACCGGGCTGCATGGTGCCAATCGTATGGCGAGCAACTCCCTGCTGGAATGTATCGTCTACGCGGAGGCCGCCGCCGGACATATCGCGAAGACCATAGCAAACGCGCCCCGACCCAGGGCCGCACCGGCCTGGGATGAGAGCCAGGTCACCGATTCTGACGAAGATGTAGTCATCTCACACAACTGGGACGAACTGCGCCGTTTCATGTGGGATTATGTGGGCATCGTGCGTACCAACAAGCGCCTGCAGAGGGCACTGCACCGGGTACAGTTGCTGCAGGCAGAGATCGCCGAATACTACGGCAACTACAAAGTCAGCAACGACCTACTTGAGCTGCGCAACCTCACTATGGTGGCGGAGCTGATGATCAACTGCGCGATAGCGCGCCGGGAGAGCCGGGGGCTGCACTACACGCTGGACTACCCGTCGCTGCTTCCCGACGCCCGGGACACAGTGCTGGCACCGCCGACCGCGGCCACGTCTGCCGCTACGGGGTGGTCAAGCTGACAGCGCCAGGCGAACTCGCAGGCGGCGCAGCGTTTCCCGGTCAGCTGCATCGCTGAACACCCATATCCTCACGCGCCGCCCTGCGGGGGACACGCGTAAAACCAGGCATAGAATCCACGGCAGCGCAGCGTAGCGCTCCAGTTGCGCCGGCTGGTCGTGGTTGCCAAGCCGCACGAACCACTGGCCCGAGCGAAAGCCCAGACAGGTCGGCGTATACAGGGCCCCGCGCAGGCTATGCAGCCGCCCAAGCGCCGGCAACAACAGCAGTATGCCCAGGGCGTAGTGCCCTGCGCTCAGCAGATTTACCAGTGCGCAGCAAGTGGCAAAAGCAAGAACCGCCAGCAGTAGCTGGCCGATTCGGGACTTACCGGTCTGCAGGTGCAGTGCGGGCGAATTCGAGTATCTTTCTGACAAGGGCGCGCTGCTCCGTGTCTGCGGGCTCCTCGCGTTGCAGCAACCACGCGTACAGGTCCTGATCTTCGCAGGTCAGCAGCGTCTGCAGGCACTGGCGCTCACGGGCATTTAATTGCGCGTAGCGGGTCGTCACAAAGGGCTCGAGAACCAGGTCCAGCTCCAGCATGCCCCTTCGCGCGGCCCAGCGCATACGATTGAACTCTTCGGTGGATATCATGCCTTTGCCCCGCTCGTCATTGCCACATCAAAGACGCGCATTATAACTCCCAAGTGCCCGCAACTGCGGCCCTGGAGCTGACAGCACGGACCGCAGGCACTATGATGGCGGCAGTCGCGGGACAATCCGCGGCGTGCGCAACCTTGAGGTCTTCCATGCAATGTACATTCACCCCGCTGGAGCACGAGGGACTGCTACACATTTCCGGACCCGACGCCCTCAAGTTCCTGCAGGGGCAGACGACGTGTGACACGCGTGACATCGGGCCGGACCGGGCAACCCCGGGCGCGTACTGCACGGCCCAGGGGCGGGTGATCTGCGATTTCCTGCTGCTGCAGCTGGCTCAAGAACATTACGCACTGCGATTGCGAAGCGAGATACTCGAGCAGGCGCGTGACACCTTCGCCCGCTACGTCGTTTTCTCCAACGCCAGGATAGCCGCCGGGCGCGGCGACTGGCTGGTTACCGGCGTCCGCGGCCCGGATGCCCGCGGCGTACTCGAACAGGTCTTTGGCAGCGCGCCAGGCTCTCCGATGGCCTGCCAGAGCGGCCAGGACTTCGCGCTGGTACAAACCGACACCGGGGGTGAAGCCTTTGAGTGCTTCCTGGCCACCGATAGCGCCTGGGCCGACGCCCTCACCAAAGCCTCCGCGGCCGGCTCACCAGCGTGCTGGCGCTTTGCCGAAATCAGCGCGGGCATCGCGCGCATCGAGGATGCAACGCTGGGCGAATTCGTGCCACAGGTGCTCAACTACGACCTGACCGGGCACGTCAGTTTTAACAAGGGCTGCTACACCGGTCAGGAAGTCGTGGCTCGGCTACACTACCGGGGCAAGTCAAAACGGCGTGCTTTCCTTTTCCAGCTCCCCGCCGGGCGCGACGACGATCGCGAGCCCGCGGTTGGCGCGACAGTGTTCAACGCGAATGGGAAAGCAGCCGGCCAGGTGCTCAACAGTGCCACCTGTGAAGACCAAATCCGTCTGTTGGCTGCAGCGAGCATTGAGGATGCGGCACACGAGCTGTACCTCGATGCGAGCCATGACAACCCCCTCGAGGCACTGGCATTGCCCTACCCGCTGGGCGACAACTGAGGTTCTGGCGGGAGTTGCCAGTCTATCGGGCTCTCCCCCCGGCTCATAAGGTAGTGGTTGGCGGCGGCAAAATGTCCGCACCCGAAGAAACCACGGTGTGCGCTCAGGGGCGATGGGTGCGGGGCCTTGAGTACACAGTGCCGACGGGCATCGATGATTGCCCCCTTGCGCTGCGCGTAACTGCCCCAGAGCATGAATACCACCCCCTCGCGTTGCGCATTGATCACCTCGATCACACGGTCGGTAAATTGTTCCCAACCCCTGCCCCGGTGCGAGCCGGCGCGAGCACACTCCACCGACAGCACGCTGTTGAGCAGCAACACACCGCGATCCGCCCAGGCAGTGAGATCGCCGTGCGTGGGAATGGGCAGCCCCAGCTCGCTATGCAACTCTTTGTAAATGTTCATCAAAGACGGCGGAATCGCGACTCCGGGTTTAACCGAAAAGCTCAGACCGTGCGCCTGGCCCTCCCCGTGGTAGGGATCCTGGCCGAGTATAACCACTTTGACTCGCGCGAGCGGCGTGTGACTGAACGCGTTGAAGAAATCGCCGCCGCGGGGAAATATACGTTTGCCGGCGCGTTTTTCACTCAGCAGAAATTCGCGCAGCCGGCGCATGTAAGGTTCGCTTAACTCACCGCCCAGCGCAGCCTGCCAGTCGCCATTGAGCTGCCCGCGGTTTACCGCCGCCCCGCTCACCTCAGTCAGTTACAGGCAGCCATCAACACCACCTGCTCGTAAAGCTCTGTATGCGACTCCAGCGTCCCGGCGGGGAACAACAGGGTTACCGTGTCGGTGCCACCGGGCGCCGCTGCGATTTGTTTCAAGCGTTGACGCTTGCCCGCGGGCGCATTCGCTATTGCAGTGATCGGCCCGGCGGCGAAAGCCGCCCGCCGCTGCTGTACCGGAGCGTCGGCATACAGGGTTGTGCGCATCCGCGGCACCCGTCCGAGGCTGCGCAGATGCCTCTCAATGTCCCGGGGCGCCCACTCCTGCCCATGGCCCGAACCCGCGGCGCGGGTAATACTCTCGTTCATCAGTGAACCACCCAGGTCATTCGCCCCGGCCGCCAGGCAGGCTGCTACCCCTTCGCGCCCCATCTTCACCCAGGACGCCTGGATGTTGTCGATGAAGCCGTGCAGCACCAGGCGCGCGACCGCGTGCATCAGCACCGATTCGCGGTACGTGGGACCGCAACGAGCACGGCCCTTGAGATACATCGGCGCTTCCATATGTACGAATGGCAGCGGTACAAACTCGGTGAACCCGCGCGTGCGACCCTGCAGCTCCCGCACGGCCAGAAGATGCGCCGCCCAGTGCTGCGGGCGATCGATATGCCCGTACATGATAGTCGCAGTACTGCGTAAACCCTGCGCGTGTGCCGCCTCCATTACCTGCAACCACTGAGCGGTATTCAACTTGTCCGGGCACAACTCACTGCGCACTTCATCGTGCAGGATTTCCGCCGCCGTGCCCGGCAGTGTTTTCAGCCCCGCTGAGCGCAGTGCAGCGAGAAACTCGCCAATACCCAGTCCGAGCGTTGCGGCACCTTGCCACACCTCCAGCGGAGAAAAGGCATGCACATGCATCTCCGGGGTCGCATCACGCACGGTACGCAGGATATCCAGATAGGTCTGCCCCGTGTAATCGGGATGAATCCCGCCCTGCATGCATACTTCCGTCGCACCGCGCTGCCAGGCCTCCCGGCAGCGACGCGCAATTTCCTCTCCGCTGATATCGTAGGGTTTCCCACGCAGATTCTCGCTGTGCTTGCCTTTGGAAAACGCACAGAACTGGCACTTGAAATAACACACATTGGTGTAGTTGATATTGCGGTTGACCACATAACTCACGGTCTCACCACATACTTCGCGGCGCAGCTCGTCCGCCGCGCGCACCACATACGCGAACTCGGGGCCGCGCGCGAGGAACAGTCGCGTAACATCGTGCTCGCTAAGCGCTTCAGACGCCCGGCAGCGCTCTATGATCCCACGCAATTCCGCAGCGGGCTGCGATCGACCAGGCGACGCGGCCAGCAGTGCGGTCTCGAGAGCAGGCACCGGCCTGTCCTCTCCCGGCACCCAGTCATCGCGACGGGCGTAGCCCCCGGCATCGGCGAGCTTGAGCACCGCCGGCCGAACATTCGCATCCAGCCAGTGCTCACCCGCTGTCACGTAGCCCGGGTAAACGGTCAGGCGCTGATCGAGAAACTTGCCTGCCGCCGCGGTTTCCCGCTCGAGCTGCAAAAGGTGCGGCCAGGGCGCCTCGGGGTTAACGTGGTCGGGCGTGAGCGGCGACACACCACCCCAGTCATTAATGCCCGCCGCCACGAGTTGCGGCAGCACCCCCGGGCTGAGATTGGGCGGGGCCTGTATGTTCATGGCACCGCCAAATACCAGGCGCGCAACGGCAATCGTCCACAGCAGGTCATCCAGGTCCGGCTCGGGGGCCGCCGCCATCAGGGTGCCTGGCTTGGCGCGGAAATTCTGCACGATCACTTCCTGCAAATGGCCGTATCGAATGTGCAGGCTACGCAAGGCCAACAGCGATTCGATACGCTCGCGGCGTGTTTCGCCTATCCCGATAAGAATCCCCGACGTGAACGGCACCCGCGCCTGACCCGCCAGCTCGAGAGTTTCCAGGCGACGCGCAGGCTGTTTATCGGGCGAGCCGAAATGCGGCATACCCCTCTGCGCAAGGCGCTCCGAGGACGATTCCAGCATAATCCCCATCGACGCGCTTACCGGACGCAACAGGGCAAACTCCCCGGCATCCATACAACCGGCATTGATATGCGGCAGGAGACCTGTCTCCGCAAGAACCCGGGCGGAGACCTCGGCAACGTACTCCAGCGTGCTGCCAAAACCCAGCTCGGCAAGCGCCCTGCGAGCGGCGCTGTAGCGCAATTCCGGGCGCTCACCGAGGGTGAAAAGCGCCTCCTGGCACCCTCGCCTGGCGCCCTCACGACACAGTTCGAGCACCTCATCTACCGGCATGAAAGGCTGTTCTATTTTCTTCGGCGTGCGGGCAAAGGTGCAGTAGTGACAGACATCGCGGCACAGGTGGGTGAGTGGAATGAACACCTTGCGGGAATAGGTGATGGTATTGCCGTGCACACGATCGCGCAGCTCTCCGGCAAGCGCGGCGAGCGCTGCAGTATCGTGCACTTCGGCCAGAGCATACGCCTGTTCTTCAGTGATCAGTTCGTCCGCTGACAAACGCATTTGCATCGCATTCCATTCGGGGCTCACCCTCGCGCATCTCCTCTGTCGTCGACGGCATCCGCCGTCGGGTTCACCGATAATTGCATGCTTTCAAGGGCCAGTGTAACCCGTGCGCCAAGCTCGGACCCTACCAGCAACTCGCCCGTGTGGCTGGCTTTATCCAGTCTCGGCAGTAGTTCTGCGAGATCGCCAGGCTCGTCGACATCCAGTGCAATACCCGGGCGATCGATCTCGCGCGGCATGCCTCCCGCAGCGCGTGCCGCCTGCCAATGGGTGGCGTAACTGTTGCTGCCAAAACGGAAGTCTGGCAGATAAGGCGCGGCGAAGGCCAGCAGGTTCGTGCCGACTGCGTGACGATCCGGCCCAATGAGCGGGCACGCACCTCCTTGCAAAGCCGCCAGCACAGCATCCATGTCATCGGCGCAGAGCAGCGGCAGGTCAGCGTGCAAGGTCACAATACTGAGCGCTCCTTCCCGCAACAATCGGCTGCTTGCGCAGCGCAGGACCGGGTTGAGGCCGGTACAGCCCAGTGACCTTTCGGACCAGTGCTGCGCCCGGTACTTGTTCGCCAGCAACGCGGCAGCCGGGTCGTCAGACACGATCACGATACGCTGGACGGCGGCATGCGAAGCGAGCACGCCCAGAACGTCTTCGGCCATGGCCTGGGTCAGGGCACAACGCTCCGAGGGATGCAGCAGGCCCGCGAGCCGGCTCTTCGCCAGCAACAGATCCTTCAGCGGCAGCAGCGCGGTCAACATGAGGCTAGCTGTGCTCGAGTTGCACAAGCGCACGCGCCAGGCGCCGCTTGTCCTCGCGATTGTGCATAACGGTCTCCGCGGTCACCACCTGTACTCCCTGGGCTGCAATTTCCGCCGACAGTTTAGCGTCACTGGAGTCGAGAACGAAATGGGTTAACAAGCCGGGGTAGCCGCGCTGGTAGTGCGCGGCCACTCCCGCTGCCGTTGTCGGCACGCCCAGTTCGGACATCATCTTTGCCGTGGGCCCCTTGAGCGCCCGGCCGGCCACTATGGGCGAGACCAGTGTGACCGGTGCCTCCGTATCGCGCAGCGCAGACCAGAGCCCGGGCACCTGCAGTATCGGATCGATGCTGACAAATGGATTGGAGGGGCAAATGATCACCCGGGAAAAGTATCCGTCCGCCAGCAACGACATCACCTCGGCATTGGGCCGCGCCTCTTCTATACCCGAGTAACTGAAACCCGACACCGCCGGTTCGCAGCGCTCGCGCACAAAGTAGTGCTGAAACGGCAGGCTCCGGGCAGCGCAGTGCACGGTTGTGCGTACGCTGTCGTCGGTCATTGGGTACACCCGTGGCACGACACCCAGGCGTCGGGCGAGTTCGGTCGTCACCGCGGCCAGGGTGTCGCCCCCGGCCAGCCGCTGGCTGCGCCACAGGTGGGTGGCCAGGTCCCTATCACCCAGGCGAAACCATGTCTCGCCACCGAGGCGTCCCAGCGCTTCCAGCGCGTGGAAGCTTTCCCCTTCCAGACCCCACCCCTGAGCGGCATTCGCAATGCCCGCGAGGGTATACAAAAGGGTGTCTATGTCCGGACTGATGTGCAGCCCCAGGTGGTTAAAATCGTCGCCGGTGTTTACCAGCAGGTGCAGCTCTACCTCGGCCGGCAGGTCGGCGAGACCGAGTGCGAGTTTAGCGCCGCCAACGCCGCCCGTGAGTGCCAGTACACGCTGCATCAGCGAAACAGGTCCATCGCGCGATCACGCAACAGCGCCCGGGAACCGGTTTCCGCCTTGGCCAGTGCAGCGCCCCTCACCAGCACCACCGGAACAGCCTCGGCCGCCTGCCCCATCACCAGCGAAGCCGCCGCCGCGAGTTCATCGGCAACCGCCGCTTCCGTCACCTCCAGTACATTGCCAAACAGGTCACGCTCGCCAATCTGGTTTTTCAGCGGCAAGAGCCCGGCAGTGCCGATCGCCACGCCCACGGTGCCATTGCGCCACGCGCGTCCGAAACTGTCATTGATTATGACCTGTGGCGCCACGCCGGTGAGCTCAAACAGGGCGGATCGCAATGCCGCGGCCGAGGCATCGGGGTCTTCAGGCAATAACAGCAGCCGCGGATCATCCGCATCACTGGCGATATTGGAACGGTCGATCCCGGCGTTCGCGTGCACATAACCATTGCGGTGCTCGACAATGACCACGCCGGGGCGCGCGCGCAGCACTTCCCGACTCTCGCGCAGAATCACCTCCACCTGCCGGGGGTCCTTGCAGACCTCCCCGGCCAGCGCTAAAGCAGCCGCGCCGGGGATGACAGAGGACAGGGACACATAGCGATTTTCGGACTTGGATACGATTTTCTGCGCGACCACAAACAGGTCACCTTCGCCCAGTTCAAGGGCGTTGTCCGCGAGTGCCGCGACGATAAGCGCAGCGAGATCGTCGCCTGGCTCCACGAGGGGCATGCCGACCAGCGGCAGCAGTTCAAGCCGGGCTGTCATCGCGACTGGCGTCAGTCCTCGCCGAGACCACTGATCTTGATGCCCGCGTGGCCGCCGTACTGCTTGTTGATACTGATCAGAACCGAAGTGAGTGCCTCCGCGGCCGCGGCGTTGTTGATCATGCCCGCGTGAAACCCGCGCATGCCCGCGGCCTCCACCAGGGTAATCACCTGCTCGCGCGCACTGCGCTGGTTGCCGCAGACCAGCACATCGCAATCGATACCACGGCCTTCCTGCAGATGTGCAGCCGCCACATTCTGGAATGCCGAAACCACTGCAACGTCTTCGCCAAGCAGGTCCTGCGCTATTTGCCCCGCGCTGCCTTCGGGCGGCAACTGCACGCGCGCCACCTTGGGCGGCACCAGCGGAACGGTAACGTCAATGAGAATCTTACCCTGCAGCGCGGACTTCACCAGTTCCAGCGTACCCGCCTGATGACTGAAGGGAACTGTGAGTGTCACGATTTCGGCCGCCTCGGCAGCGGCCAGGTTTTCCATCGCCTGCACGTTCACCGCGGTCACGCCGCGCTCGGCCATGACCTCTCGCAAATCGGCCACCGCGGCCTCCGCTTTCTCTTGCGTGCGCGAGCCAATGATCACCTGGTAACCGGCCTGTGCCCAGCGCCGGGCGAGTCCTGTACCGAGGTCCCCGGTGCCGCCAAGTATGGCGAGCACGGGCAAAGAGTCTGTTGTCATAAAACTGGTTCCCGATAAAACGATGCGGAGCGGCAGTACACTCTTCCTGACCGCGAGCGGATTGTGTTGCACGAACCTGCGCCCAATCCAACCCGTAATTTGCTGCTCAGAGGTTTTCGGTTAGCATGGCGGCAG
>Ga0102938_10004474_pt1 | contig 10280 bp, 11 predicted proteins | sample SalPonR2_B_D2_MG_FD_84516 | JGI IMG/M metagenome (GOLD analysis project Ga0102938, IMG submission 84516) | Salt pond soil microbial communities from South San Francisco under conditions of wetland restoration - Salt Pond MetaG R2_B_D2_MG | ecosystem: Environmental > Aquatic > Marine >...
CGACGGGTTCCTGCGGATCACCGGCCGGAAGAAGGAGATCATCGTCACCGCCGCCGGCAAGAACGTCGCCCCCGCCCCACTCGAGGACCGGATCCGGGCTCATCCGCTGGTGAGCCAGGCCGTGGTCGTCGGCGACGAGCGGCCCTTCGTGGCGGCTCTGGTGACGGTCGACGAGGAGGCGTTCGCCGACTGGGTGCGCGAGGCCGGCCTGCTTGCGTCCTGCGTGGCCGAGGCGGTCGACACCACCGAACTCCGAGCGGCCGTCGCCGAGGCCATCGACGCCGCCAACACGTCGGTGTCGCGGGCCGAGTCGATCCGCGAATTCGCGATCCTCCCGCACGACTTCACGATCGATGCAGGCGAACTCACCCCCACGTTGAAGGTGCGGCGGGCAGTCGTCCACGACCGGTACCGGGAGGCGATCGAGTCGATCTACGAGGGGCAGTTCTCGCGGGCCGACCGGCCGGGCCGACAGTAGGGTCAGCCAGTGCATGACCGACGTCGACGCCACGTCCGCTGGTGACACCCTGGTCCTCCGAGACGGCGGACGGATCCTCGTCCGCCACCTCCTGCCCTCCGATCGCGACGAGCTGGCCCAGCGGTACCTCGAACTCTCGCCCGAGGCGCGCCGGCTGCGCTTCTTCAACGCCCCCGACCACCTGACGACCAAGCTGCTCGACTACCTGGTCGACGTGGACGGACCCGACCGCTGTGCCGTGGTTGCGTTCGCACTCGACGCCGACGGCGAACCCGGCGTGGGGATCGCCCGGTACGCCCGCAGCACCGAGGACCCGCACTGTGCCGAGGCAGCGGTGACGGTGCTCGACGCCTACCAGCAGCGAGGGATCGCGACGGCGTTGTTGCGCCGGCTCGCCGAGGAGGCGCGACGCAACGGCATCACCACGTTCACCGCGGAGGTGATGTGGGAGAACCGTGCGTTGCTCGACGGACTGCGCGCCTTCGGCGCCGAGGTGGAACCGTGCGAACCCGGTGTGGCCTCGGTGCGGATCGCCCTTCCGGCACCTGATGTCGATCTGCCCGAGACCGAATTGCACCGTGCACTGCGCCTGATCGCCAGCCGGGTCGGGGAATCGATCGGCCTCCGATTCCGGCGCTGAACCCGCCGGTCAGGCAACGCCGACGCGCTGGGCGGCGCGTTCGGCGGCGTCGGCGCCACCGAGCTGGCGCAGCAGCAGCAGCCCGTCGAGGACGGCGATCGCGGTCTCCGCCTCGGCCCGGCGGTGTTCCTCGGTGCCGTCGACGTACAGGGCCACCCAGTCGATCCACCCGGTCACCAGTTGCGGAACGAGCGTGCGGTACGGCTCGCGGCCCGAGAGGGCGAGCCCGTTCGCCTCGAAGAAGACGGCGAAGACGGGGTCGGCGTCGGGGCGGGCCAGGACCGGCCACGCCGCGCGGAGCAGTTCGCGGTGGTCGGCTGCCCGTGAGGCGAAGGCGGGAGCGAGGGTGTCCTGGAGCTGGGCAGCCATCGAGAGCACGACGTCGGTGACGAGGTCGTTCTTCGAGGGGAAGTAGTACACGACGGTGCGGTCGTTGATGCCGAGCCGCTGGGCCACGCGTCCGTAGGTGAGCCGGCTGAGCCCGTCGGCGAACGCCGTGGCCAGTGCGCCCGCCAGGATCTCGTCCCTCGAGTGTCGGTGGCCCATCGACCCGTGATCGTACGACCTTGATTGTAGCGGTCGCTACGTCTACGCTGGATGAAGTGACCACTACAACTTCGGACCTCTTCCGTCGGGCCCCCGACCGTCACCTCGACGTCGGCGCCGGAGCAGTCGCCCACCGCGTGGTCGGCACCGGCCCCGACGTGCTGTTCGTACACGGATGGCCCGTCAGCGGCGCCACGTTCCGCCACCTGCTCCCGCATCTGGCGGATCACGTCACGTGCCACGTCGTCGACCTCCCCGGCGCCGGTTCCAGCAGGTTCGGAGCCGACACCACACTCACCGTCGAGCAGCACATCGAGACCGTCCGGCGCGTCGTCGACCTCCTCGAGCTCGACGACGTCGCGGTCGTCGGACACGACAGCGGTGGGCTCATCGCCCGCCACGCCCTGGCCGGCGATCCGCGTCTGCGTTCGATGGGGCTGATCGACACCGAGCAACCCCAGGGGTTGAGCCGGCGGTTCAAGATGTTCCTCGCCGTTCGGCGGATGCCCGGGCTCGCCGCCGGGCTCGGGTGGGTGGCCGGGCAACCACGCGTGCGGCGGATCGGCCTGGTGCTCGGCGACGCATTCGCCGATCGGTCACTGCTCGACGGCGAGTTCGACGAGTTCTTCCTCGAACCGCTGCACTCGTCGCCGGAACGCCGCGACGCCGCCGTGCGGCTCCTGCGCAGCTTCGACACCCAGCACGTCCACGACCTGGCCGAGGTGCATCGGCGCATCGACGTGCCGGTCCAGCTCGTGTGGGGAGACCAGGACCCCTTCTTCCCGGTGGAGCAGGCACGGGAGATGGTCGACACGTTCCCCGATGCCCGGCTCGAGGTGATCGAGGGAGCCGGGCTGTTCTGCCACGAGGAACGCCCGGCCGAGGTGGCCAGGGCGCTGCTGCCCACCCTCGTCGGCTGAGCCCGCCCGTCAGCTCAGACCGGCGGCGGCGGCGTGCCCTTCGGCAACCGCGATGGAGGCGCGCATCCGGGCGGCGAGGTGCTCGAGATCCACGCCCTCGCTGCTCTTCTGGCCGCGGAGATAGCGGGCGTACACGCCGTGCAGGATGCATGCCGTCTTCAGCGAGTTGAACGCCCGGTAGTAGGCCAGGTTCGACAGGTCGGCGCCGGTGTGCTCGGCGTACATCTCCACGAGCTCGTCGCGGGAGGCGAATCCGGGGAGGGTCGTCGGCGCATCGGCGCGCGCCGCGGGATCGTCGCCGGGCTCGGCCCAGGCGTTGAGTGCGTAGGCGAAGTCGGCGAGCGGATCGCCGAGGGTGGCGATCTCCCAGTCGAGCACCGCCACCACCTCGCCGCGGTCGTCGACCATCACGTTGTGCACGCCGTAGTCGCCGTGCACCACCCGGGCCGGGCCCTGCTCGGGCAGGTTCGACGCCAGCAGGTCGTGCAGGCGATGGACACGGTCGTCGTCGTAGCGGGCGGCGTCGGCGGACGCCACCCACGAGCCGTACCAGGTGGAGAGCTGCCGGGCGACGTAGCCGTCGTGCCTCCCGAGATCGCCCAGACCCACCTGCTCGGGGTCGACGGCGTGGATGGCGGCGAGCACCTCCACGAACGACGGCCCGACCCGGGCGCGAGCAGCAGCGTCGAGCCGTGGTGCCGTGGCGGTGGCGGTGTAGAGGGCGTCGCCACCGACCTTGCTCATCACGTAGAAGTGGCGGTCGCACACGGAGCGGTCGTCGCAGAACCCCACGGGCCGGGCCGTCGGGATCCCCACCGGGTGCAACGCATCGATGATCCGGAACTCCCGGTGCATGTCGTGCGCCTTGGGCAGCAGCTCGCCGAGCGGCGGCCGGCGGATCACGTAGACGTCTCCCGCCGAGTCGGTCAACTGGTAGGTGAGGTTCGAGTGGCCGCCGGTGAGGCGGTCCCAGGTGCACGGCGGGCGCACCTCGGTGTGCTCGGCCAGCCAGTGCTCCACCGCCTCGACGTCGAAGCCGACCGGGCCGTCAGGTTCCCCCACGGCGGCGACCATAGCGGCGCTCGCCTCCGCGTCCCGTCACCGGACTCGTCACCGGACTCGTCACCGGAGTCGTCACCGGAATGCTCGGCGTGGGACGATCGGTCGATGCTGCTCCACCACCTCACCGTGCCCGCCACCGAGTTCCGCGACGGCACGGGATGGGATGCCAAGCCCGAGGGCATGTGCAAGGGCGACGTCTGCGTCCCGGTGCCGGGGGCGAGCGCCGCCGACGGCATGCTCGACGTCGGCCGCGTGGCCGATCGGCTGGGCATGGCGCTCGAGGAGGATCCGGCGGCCGGTGTGTGGGCGCTGGGGCCCGAGAGCGGCGGGCACGCCCTCACCACTGCCGTGGCCCCCGAGCTGGAACTGCCCGACGTCGACGGCAACCCGTTCCGGCTGTCGGCGATGCACGGCCGCAAGGTGCTGCTGGTGGCCTGGGCCTCCTGGTGAGGCTGTTCCGACGACCTGCCCGTGTGGCAGGCACTCCACGAAGAGATCGACCCCCTCGGCGCCACGGTCGTGACGGTGGCCCTCGACGTCGACCCGGCCAAGGCCCGGCCGTGGATCGAGCGGGCGTCGCCCACCCATCCGTCGCTGGTCGACGTCGAGCACCGCGTCGACGACCTGTTCGGCATCTCCAACGTGCCGATGGCGGTGTGGATCGACGAGTCGGGCACCCTCGTGCGGCCGGCAGAGGCGGCGTCGATCCGGCCGAGCCCGTATGCGGCGATCGAGATCACCGACCGCATGCCTGCACGCATGCAGCAGGTGCTCGCCGAGATGCGCAACCTGCCCGACACCGGCGAGGCCTATCGGGCGGCGATCCTCGACTGGGCACGCCACGGAGCGGACAGCCGGTTCGCGCTCGCTCCGGATGCCGTGATCGCGGCGTCACGGCCCCGCCCGATCGAGCACAGCCGGGCCGCCGCATGTTTCGAACTCGGCCGTCACGCCCACGAACGCGGTGACGACGACGCCGCGATCGGCTGGTGGAAGCGAGCCCACGCACTGTTCCCCGAGAACTGGACCTACAAGCGCCAGGCCTGGACGCTCGTGTCCACGCCCGAGGGTGCCGACTCCGACAAGGCCCAGGAGGTGCAGGACGTCTACGGCACGTCGTGGAGCGACGAGTTCCTGGCCGTGGGCGGCGCCGGCTACACGGTCACGCCGGATCTCTGATCCGCGCCGTTCCCGGCCCGTGCCGGCTCCGTGTTGCCCAGTTCGGTGTGGCCCAGCCAGACGACCGGGATGCCCCACTCGTCGGCGAGTGCCGCCAGCGCCGGGCGGTGGTCGCCGTACACGATTCCCAGGTGGTGTTCGAGTCCCACCTCGAACACGGTCCGGAGGACGTCGGCGACGGGTTCGTCCCACTGCACGACGCCACAGGTGCCCTGGAACGGCCGCGGCCGGTCGAGCATCTCCCCACCGCCGATCACCAGCTGGATCCGTCCCCCCGCCTGGCTGAGCCGGGCCAGCGTCACCCGTCCCGGACGGAGGCCGAACTGGTTCGCCAGTGCACGTCGCCGATTGGGGTGGGTGATCGCCGTGACCGCCACCGCCGGCTGGGCGAGCGTGGTGGGAGCCACGCCGCAGTGCCACATCACGGACGTGTCGTCGGTGGCGTCGGCGTCGACCAGGTCGGCCACGAACGGTTCGGTGCCGGCGACGTGATGGAGCAGCAGGCCGGTCGCCGCGCCGAACATGTCGGCCTCGCACACCGCGGGGAGCCCGTTCTCGGTGAGCATCGCCATCGGTGTGCAGGCGGCGCCGCCGTACTCGGTCATGCACTCGGGCCAGCACCTCGTGGTGAGTGCCGTCCAGCCGTGTTCGGCGGCGAGAGCCCGCAGGCCGCCGTACAGCGCGATGCTCTCGGCCATTCCTGCGACCTCCACGTCGTGGGGCACCTCCATCGTCGACCGCACCCGTAGCTCGGTGGCGGTGCGAGTGGCCTCGTCGACGGTGTCGGCGCGTTCGAACAGCGTGGCCAGTGCGATGCGCTCGACCTGGATGCCGGTGAGTGCCTGCAGTTCGTCGGGGTCACCGCGGCACGGTTCGAAGCCGTCCGGCGGGTCGCCGACCACGCCGATCCGATCGCCGTGGAACATCGACGCCAGCCGGCGGCCCACCTCGTTGCCCGACCCGCCCGATGCGCCGGCAGTGCCGAGCGTGCCGGATGCGCCGGACGGCTCGTGCGGCGTCACGTCCGGGGTCGGCGGCAGGGGAGCGGTGACGGCACGACGGATCGCCTCCGACAACGCGGCCGGCCCGTCGGCGCCGCCGGGGGCGGGATCGAGGTGGAGGAACTCGACCCGATGGCTGGCGAGCGGGGGACGGCGCAGCAGGTAGGCGGCGAGGTTGGCGCCGCACAGTGAGTTGAGGCGCAGCCGTTCGCCGGTGCGCTCCTCGGGGAACGACCACACCACCAGAGGTGCGTCGACCCGCTCGGCGATCCTGCCGATCAGCGACGAGTCGCTGAAGGTGGCCTGCAACACGATCACCACGTCGAGCGTCGCCGTGTCGATGCGCCCGAGAACGGTGTCGAGACGGTCGAGGTCGGTGAAGAAGGCGTCGCCGCCGTTGCCGGCGCCGTCGGGTTGCAGCACCGCGGCCGGCCGTTCGACGGCCCGGTCGAGCAGGGCCAGCGCCGCAGTCACGTGCTCGGCACCGAACGCCACGTCGAACGTGGGCCGTCCGATCGGCACCACCAGCACGTTCACGTCGTTCGTCGGCATGTCGGTCGTCATCTCGTCGTCGTCCTCTCGTCGTTCGCTCTCTCGTCGTTCACTCGTCGTTCGCTCTCACTCACCACGGCGGACCACCCGCCGGCAGGTCGTCGACCACGGCGGGGCCGAGGCGGCGGGCACGATCGCGCCAGGACGGTGCATGCGCCTGAACGAAGCCCGACACCTCGTCCAGGAAGGGTGCGGCGTCGGACCGCAGGTGCGCCCGCACCGCGGGGAGATCGGGGTGGTGGGAGACGGCGTCCCACCAGATCGACCTGCCGGCCAGGAACCCGCTGGCGCCGGCGGCACAGGCGTAGTGCAGGGCCCGCCCGAACGAGACGCGGTCGTGGCCGCCGGACAACAGCACCCACGGACGGTCGACGAGCCGGTCGAGTTCGGCGAACGTGGCGGCGCACGACCCATCACTGGCACCGGGATCGGCAGACGGGTCGGGTATCGACGCCGCCGGTACCGGTGACTCCACCTTGAACAGGTCGACCGCGAACCGGGGGTCGGCGAAGCGCTCCACGGACTCGAGCACCATCCGGCTGCGCAGCACGGGGTCGTCGGCGACCGGCACCGTGCCGCTGTCGGTCGCCAGCGGATACAGGAGCAGCTCGAACACGAACGGGATGTCGTGCTCGACGCAGGCGGCCCCCACCGCCTCCACGAAGCGCTCCTGGTGGTCGCGTACCTCGGGCGCTGCGTCGGGCCGGTACCAGGCGAGCAGCTTCACGCCGTCGGCCCCGGCACGGGCGATGCGCTCCACCGACCAGTCGGGGATGTGGGTCGAGCGCCGGCCGTCGGGCTGCTCGTCGAAGCAGTGGTGCTCGAGGGTCAGCAGCAGCCCACGACGGGGATCGACGTCGCCGTACAGGCCGAGCGCCACCCACGGATCGATCAACACCGCACTTGCATGCGACTGCAGTTCCTCCACCACCAGCGACTTGAGCGCCACCACCTCGGCGACCGTGTCGGCGGAGCCCGTCCGCCGAACCAGGTCGAGCAAGGGTGGTCGCTGGTCGATCGCCAGCATGCAGAGATGGCCGGTGTCGTCGGCCATGCGGGCGAGCCCGCGGAGCTTTCCGGGTTGCATCAGTGTCCTCCCACTGGATGGGTGATCCGTTCGTCCACTTCGTGGCGGGTGGGGATCCCCTCCCGGGCGCCACGACGGCTGCACTTGATCGCCGACGCCGTGGTGGCGAACCCGAGGGCGTCGGCGGTCGTCATCCCTTCGGCGAGGGCCAGGGCCAGCGCACCGTGGAACACGTCGCCGGCGGCCGTGGTGTCGACGGCCTCGACGGACAACGCAGGCAGCCACTGCACGTCGCCCTCCTCGCTCCACCACACGCCCTGCTCGCCGCACGTGACGGCCACGAGGGTCGAGGTCGCTCCGGCCATCCCGGCCATCCCGGCCATCCCGGCCATCCCGGCCATCCCGGCCAGCCGGCGCAGTGCGGGCTCCGGATCCGAGATGCCGGTGACGGCGGCCGCCGCGTCCTGGCCGAACACGAGGTGCGATGCCAGGTCGAACATCGTGGCGAGCTCGTCGTCGGCCGGCCGACGGTCGACGTCCACCACGCCGGCGACGCCGAGCCGTCGCGCGAGGTCCAGGCCGGCAGCGGTGCCGGCCGGCCAGCGCCCGTCGACCAGCACGGCCTCGGGCGCCACGCCCTCGAGGTCCGGCCGGCCGTCGTCGAACAGACGGGTGGGCGTGTGATTCACGATCGTGCGCCCACCGTCGGGCCCGACGATCACGGCGGACACCGGTGTCGTCGCGTCGGTCGCGCGATCCAGCAGCCGGGTGTCGACATGCTCGGCCTCCAGCCCGGCTGCCACCAGATCGCCGGCGTGGTCGTGGCCGATCCGGCCGGCGAGCACGGCCCTCCCGCCCAGCCGGGCGACGGTGACCGCAGCGTTGGCGGCGACGCCACCTCCCACGGTGGCGTGTGCGTCGGCGACGTGCTTGTGACCCGCTCGGAGCTCACCGCCGACGGTGAACACGTGATCCAGGGTGGCCTGGCCGACGCACAGCACCGTTGCGATGGGGGCGCGCGTGGACATGGGCCCCATCGTGCCCGTCGGCCCTCCGGGCGGGAAGGGGCGAAGGGCCCGCCCGAGCGCCTACAGTGAACGCAACACCGTGGTCGGGGGAACCACGGGTGCGGGTTGAGGGGATGGGATGAGTACGACGGTGATCGTGGCCAACCGGACGGTGGGAGGAGCCGACCTGGAAATGGCCGTCCGTGCCCGTCTGTCGGGAGACGCCGGGCCCGGCCGGCACGGCGCCGACGACGCCTGCATCTTCCATCTCGTGGTTCCCGTGGCGCGGCCCGTGTCGCCGGCGTTGGCGGTGGGCGCCGCCGCGGCCGACATGATGCCGCTGCCGGTGGAGATACCGAACGAACGCGACATCGCGAGCTCGCAGCTGGCGAGGGGTCTCGACTGGCTGGCCGGCCTCGGTGCCGACGTCACGGGGGAGCTGTCGACCGAGAGCGACACCGCCCTGGCCGTGGCCCACGTCGTCGAGGCGGTCGGGGCCGACGAGGTCATCGTCTCCACCCTGCCGAGCCTGGTGTCGCGCTGGCTGCGCCAGGACCTTCCGAGCCGGATCCAGAAGAAGGTCTCCGTGCCGGTGACGGTCATCACCGGCGCCTGCTGACCCGGCCTACAGTCGGCGCCCATGCGTACAGACATCACGTTCAGCCCGGCCTATGCGATGGCGACGATCCACATGGACGTCGGCGAGTCGGTGAATGCCGAGGCAGGGGCGATGATGGCCATGTCGCCGGGCATCGACATGGTCACCAGCACCCAGGGCGGCATCCTGAAGGGCCTGAAGCGGTCGGTGCTCGGTGGCGAGTCGTTCTTCATGAACGAGTTCACGGCCTCCGCACAGGGCGCCCACGTGGTCGTCGCTCCGGCACTGCCGGGCGACATCGTGATGTGGCCACTCACGGGCAACACCGTGTTCCTCCAGTCGGGCTCGTTCCTGGCGGCCTCGAAGGGCATCGACATCGACAGCAAGTGGGGTGGCTCGAAGACGTTCTTCAGCCGGGAGGGCCTGTTCATGCTGAAGTGCGCAGGCGTCGGTGACCTGGTGGTGTCGAGCTACGGCGCCATCCAGGAGATCGATCTCGGTGCCGGGCAGACCTACACCGTCGACACCGGGCACATGGTCGGCTGGCAGGAAGGCGTCTCCTACGAGGTGGTGAAGGCCGGCAACTGGAAGTCGACCATGCTCGGTGGCGAGGGTCTGGTGGTGAGGCTCACCGGGCCGGGACGGATCTACATCCAGACCCGCAGCCCCGAGGACTTCATCCAGTGGCTCACACCCAAGCTCCCGACGCAGCGCAGCTGACGCGGGTGGTGTTCAGTCCCGGCCGGCGTCAGCGGCCGCGGCGGGCGCCGTACGCCTCGACCACAGGGGCCAGCTCGTCGGGGCCGGCGCCGTGCATGATCACCGCATCGGCGCCGAGATCGAGCTGACGGGCCACGGCCCCGGCGCACGCGTCGGCGCTGCCGGTGGCAGCCGGCGCCAGCCACTCGTCGGGGATCAACGTGGCGATGTGCTCGAGTTGCTCGGTGGTGGCGTCGACATCGATCGCCGTGCGGAACCCCGCCACCACCTCGTCGGCCCGGAACCGGGCGAGCACCTCGGGGTCCCACCGGTTGGTGGTCACCATCAGGTCGCCGTACCCCTGGAGATAGGTGGCGAGCCGTCCGACGGTCTTCTTCAGGCGGACCGGTTCGGGGAGGTGGTCGCCGACCGTGGCGTAGCACGACCACACCGTGACCGAGTCGGGGTCGCGTCCGGCCGCCTCGGCGGCGTCCTTCACGGTGCGGACGCAGCGCTGCAGGGTCTCGTCGGTGAAGAAGGTGTGCAGGATCACGTGGTCGAACGCCCGGCC
>Ga0102938_10004475_pt1 | contig 10280 bp, 5 predicted proteins | sample SalPonR2_B_D2_MG_FD_84516 | JGI IMG/M metagenome (GOLD analysis project Ga0102938, IMG submission 84516) | Salt pond soil microbial communities from South San Francisco under conditions of wetland restoration - Salt Pond MetaG R2_B_D2_MG | ecosystem: Environmental > Aquatic > Marine > Intertidal...
ATAATGGCCCGGATACGATCGAGTTCAGTGCCGGCCTGAACGGCACCATCCAGCTCGACAGCGCCAACGCGATCGCTGGATTTCCCTATGGTGCCGATGACTCTTCGCTGGCCATCGGCGAGTCGGTCACGATCAACGGTGACAACCGAATCACCGTCCGCGGAACCGGCGGCGGCAGCGTTTTCCAGACCAAATACGACACCGATCCCGGCGGCTACCTCGTTGATTCGGTCACCCTGTCCGATATCACCATCACCAATGGTCAGGATGCCCGCGGTGGCGGCATCTACTCCCGAGCCCAGGATCTGACGCTCGAGAACGTCACGATGACCGGCAATTCGGCGGAGATCGCCGGCGGTGCGGTCTTTCATTTCCCCAATGACTTCACCGGCGCCACCGACCTGACGATTACCAACTCGACGATTTCCAGCAATTCGGTCTTCGGGATCAACGAGGCTTCTGGTGGCGGCGGTGCGGTTTACGCCAATCTGAAATACGACGGTCTGGCCTTGATTGCCAGCTCGACTTTCGAAGACAACACATCACTCAGGGGCAACGGGGGGGCACTCAATCTCCAGAGCGTTGATGAGTCGACGCTGGTGATGAAGTACAACGACTTCGACTCCAACCAGGCCAAATATGTGGGCGCAGGTTCAGGAGGTGGGGCCTTCATCGACATGCCTTATCTCGGCACATCGATCCTGGACAACGAATTCACGGGCAACGAAGCCAACGGCAGCGGCGGCGGTCTCTATCTGGTCGAAGACTTCAGTGAGCCGGGGCGCCAGTTTGGCTCGGTCACGCTCACCGACAACAACTTCACTTCCAATCGCGCGCAGATCAGCGGCGGGGGCGCCTTCATCAGCGTCGAGAATGGCGATCAGGGCACGGTCCAGGAGCCGACCAAGTTTGTCGATATCAGTGGCTCGACCTTCAGCTTCAACGAGTCCGACGGCAATGCGGCCGGTCTTCGCCTGAATCTCGGTGATACCGTGACCAGCACGATCAGCGGATCAACGATTGAATTCAATACGTCCCAATCGGGAAGTGGTGGCGGTGTCTACATCACAGCCCAGGATACGCAGCTCTATGTCTACGATACGGAAGTCAAATACAACACGACCAGCGCTGGGGCCGGCGGCGGCATGCAGGTCAGTGCGCCCGGAACCACCTTCGGCATGGAGCTGGCAGCATTCATCGGCAACGATGCGCAGGGCGGCTGCGGCGGCGGATTCCGCCTTTCGGGCGACGTTGAAGAACTGGGCATCGGCACCTCGGCGTTCCGCAACAACACGGCCTCGGCCTGTGGCGGCGGTCTGAGCCTGGCTGTTCCCGGCCTCCAGAATTCGATCGCAGAGTTCAAATACAACGAGGTTTCAAACAACACCGCAGGCACTAGCGGCGGTGGCATCAACACCAACCTGGGATCCGGGACTCAGCTCTTCCTGAAAAACTCGACAATCTCCGGAAATGAAGCACTGGGAGGATCCGGTGGCGGCGCTCGCCTTGGCGGAAACATGACGGTGGAGGTCAAATACAGCACCATTGCCAACAACACGTCTGATGGTGAGGGCGGCGGAATCTTTAACTCAGCGCCCACTTGCCGAGTCTCCGACACCATCATGGCGGGCAATACGGGCAATGCGACCCTCTACCAGGACCTGCGAGGATCCACGCTGTGTGAGGTATCGGATTCACTGATCGCCGGCGCCAAGTATTCCCAGTTCGACAACGAAGGAGGCAACATTCTCGACGTCAACCCGGACCTGCAGCCGCTGGCCGACAACGGGGGACCGACCCGGACGCACGCCCTGCTGCAAAGCAGCCCGGCGGTGGATGCCGGCACTTCCGGCACCTTCACGCCGGATACGGACCAGCGTGGTGAAGGCTTCCCACGCGTCGTCGGCGGCGGACTGGATATGGGTGCTTACGAACTACTGCTGGACGGAATCTTCAGCGACCGTTTCGAGCAGACACCGCCCTGAAACCCATTCGCAAAGAAGTAAAAAAGGCCGCCTCCGGGCGGCCTTTTTTCTATGCAGAGAACTATCTGCGCTTGGGCAGATACAGGTCTGTAATCGTGCCCTCGTAGACTTCCGCCGCCATCATGACCGACTCGCTCAGGGTCGGGTGCGGATGGATGGTCATACCGATGTCCTCCGCGGTGCAGCTCATCTCGATGGCCAGGGCCAGTTCGGCAATCAGGTCACCGGCGTGCGATCCGACCACGCCTGCACCGATCAGCTGCTTCGACCCGTTGTCGAAGATCAGCTTGGTCAGACCCTCCGGGCGGTCCATGCCCAGGGCGCGACCCGAGGCCGACCAGGGAAACTTGCCGACACCGTAGTCCAGTCCCTTTTCCTTCGCCCGGGCTTCGGTCAGGCCGACCCAGGCGACTTCGGGATCGGTATAGGCCACGGATGGGATGACCCGCGCGTCGGCTGCACGCTTGTGGCCGGCCGCGACTTCGGCTGCAATCTTGCCCTCATAGCTGGCCTTGTGCGCCAGCATCGGCTGACCGACCAGATCGCCGATGGCAAAGATATGCGATTGGTTGCTGCGCATCTGACCGTCAACGGGAATGAATCCGCGCTCGTCCACCTTGAGCCCGGCCGCCGATGCATTGATCTGATCACCGTTGGGGCGGCGACCGACGCAAACCAGAACCCGCTCGAAGTCAGCCGATTCGGGCGCGGAATCGCCCTCGAACCAGGCCGTCAGAGTCGTCTCGCCTGACTCGACCCGGGACACCCTGGTGTCCAGATGGAATTGGACGCCAAGTTTTTTCATATGCTTGTGCAGCGGCCGCACGAGGTCCGAGTCGGCACCGGCCATGAGCTGATCCAGCAGCTCGACCACGGTTACCTTCGAGCCCAGCGAGCGATAGACGCAGGCCATTTCCAGGCCGATGATCCCACCGCCGACCACCAGCAGACGCTCGGGAATGTCTTCAAGCTCCAGCGCGCCGGTCGAGTCGATCACCCGCTCGTCTTCCCAGGGAATGCCGGGGATACGGATGACTCGAGAGCCGGCGGCAATGATGCACTGGGCAAAGGTCAGCTCTCGCTCCTCGCTGTCCTGTTCGATCTTGAGGGCATGCGATCCGGAGAACTCTGCCCGGCCGTGGATGACTTCGACGCCGCGCTTGCCGGCCATCCCGGCCAGACCCCCGGTCAGTTTCGACACCACACCGTTCTTGTAGTCGCGCAGCGCGTCCAGATCGATCTCGGGCGCCCCGAATCTGACGCCGTGCGACCCCAGATGATCAGCCGCATCGATGATCTGCCCGACGTGCAACAGCGCCTTGGACGGAATACACCCCACGTTCAGGCACACGCCACCCAGGTCGGGATAGCGCTCGATCAGGGCGACCCTGAGGCCGAGATCGGCGGCCCGGAATGCCGCGGTATAGCCCCCCGGACCCGCACCGAGCACCACCAGATCGAAATCAATCGAGGCCGGTTTCCGGTTTCCGGTTTCCGGAGAGCCATCCTGCGGTTCCACGGAATCTTCCGACGCCTCAGAACGCTCCGCTTCCTGCGAGCCTTCCTCGCCTGAATCCTGAACCCTGGACCCTGAACCCTGTTCCTCCTCGACCTCGACCACTGCGATCAGGTCCCCCTCGGACACTTCATCGCCTTCCCTGATCTTCAGTTCAACCAGGGTTCCAGCGGTTGGTGAGGGGACCTCCATGGTCGCCTTGTCCGATTCCAGGGTCACCAGCGACTGCTCGGCCTCGACCTTGTCACCCTCCTCGACGAGGACCTCGATCACCGGCACCCTGTCGAAATCACCGATATCCGGGACAAGGATGTCCTGCTTGCTCATCGCTGCCTGCACTCCTGTTCGGGGCTGAATTCGCACGCGGCAAAAGCCACGGCTCGAAAACACTTCGAGCCGATCAAGGTTAACAAAAGCGCGATGGTCCGGTCATGATCGTTGCGGCGCAATCCTTGTGGCAGACCATGTGCCGGCGCCGTTCTGCGCTCGGGGCGTCTGACCGTGCCGGCTCAGAGCTCCCCGATCACTGCTTCGATGGCATCAACCCAGCTCGATGCCACCCCCGGCGCTGCCCGATAGATCGCCAGGGTCTGCTCGGCATACTCCCGAGCCAGATCGATTCGGCCGCTGTCCCGGTAGATCAGGGCCAGCGCCTCGTAGGCTTTGCCGGTCCTCGGGTGGTCCGGGCCCCAACCGGCTCTGGCCACCTCCAGAGCGCGCCGGGCGTGGACTTCGGCTTCCTCGAACTGACCGGCAATGGTCAGCATACGGGCCAGATTCGTCAGACCGGTGGCGGTCTGCGGATGGGCATCCCCCAGGGTTGCCAGGCGAATTTCCACCGAGCGCCGCTGGGTATCGATGGCCTCACCAAAGCGCTCCAGGCGATGGAACAGGATCGACTGATTGTTGAGAATGATGGCGTAGTTTGGATGGAGCTGACCGGTTGCCGCTTCCTGAACCGCCAACGCTTGATCGAAGGCCTGGAGCGCGCCGTCGCCGTCACCGAGGCTGTCACGGGCGGTCGCCAGGTTGCCCCAGAGTGTGGCCAGCGTGTCGGAAGGAATATCGGTATCGGCGACGAAAGCCAGGGCGCGCTCGGCAAGCTGGCTGGCCTGTTCGTAGCGACCGGCGTCGTTCGCCATGCCCGACCAGTTGACAAGAATCGTGGCGCGCCGGCTGCGGGTCGCAACCCCTCGCTGATCCTCGATCCACTCCAGGGCCTGGCGAAAGTGCCGCTCGGCCTGATCGAAATCGCTCTCCCACCATGACACGATGGCCAGCCCGTCCTCGACCTCTGCCATCGCGAGAGGATCGCTGAAGGCTGCGCGCAAAGACGCCGCTCGCTCCAACTGCTCGCGGGCCAACGTAACCTCACCGAGGTTCTGCAGGGCATAGCCGATCTGATAGCGCATATCGGCCTCGAGCCGCGGCTGACCGGCAAAGCGCTCGCTCATTTCCGGCAGCGCCTGCTTGATCGCGCCGGCGAGGCTGGCCGACTCGGCATTTTCATACGGGTCGGCCCGATTGATCATCTCGATCAGGAACTGGCGTGCAGCTTCGGCCTGATCGCGCTGGCGCTGGGCCTCGTTGACCTGGATCAAGACCGCCACCAGCGCCGCTGAAAGCAGGACGAATGCCAGCGCGGTCGCAGCCACCCCCACTCGGTGCCGGCCCACGAACTTGCTCAATCGATACAGTCGGGAAGCGCCGCGGGCGCGCACTGGCTGACCGGCCAGATGGCGCTCGATATCCTCGCGAAAAGCCGGCAGCGAGACAAAGCGCTCATTCGGCTCGCGGCGCATGGCGGTCATGACGATGCGGTCGATGTCTCCGCGCAGGCGGCTTTTCAGCTGATCAGGATCATCCAGGCCGGCCGGCAGCGCGTCGCGACCGCGAGCGACCGCCAGGCTCGGGTCGGCGGGAATCGTGCCGAGCAGGACGCGCTCGGCCTCGGCCGGACTCAGCGCCGAAATCTGATAGGGGCGCTGACCGGTCAACAGTTCATAGAGCATCACACCCATTGAATAGATGTCACTGGCCACGCCGATCGGCTGACCGGTGAGCTGTTCCGGACTGGCGTATTCGGGCGTCAGCGGTCGCTGTTCGATGCGTGTTTCCGGCAGCTCGAGGTCCATCCAATCGGGCTGCAGTACCTTGGCGATGCCGAAGTCGATGAGCTTCGGATCACCCGCATCGCTGACCAGCACGTTGCCCGGCTTGATGTCGCGATGAACGATACCGCGACGATGAGCAAATGCCAGCGCATCGCAGACCTTGTTGAACAATTTCAGTCGGTCGATCAGACCGAGGCGCCGACGTTCACAGTAGCGCGTGATCGGCATCCCCTCGACCAGCTCCATCGTGACGAAGGGCGTGCCATCGGCCGCGGTCCCGCCGTCGATGATGCGAGCGATATTCGGGTGTTCGAGCGACGCCAGGATCTGCCGTTCGGCGTCGAAACGGCGCAGCGCCGAATCGTCCATGTGATGGGCACGGAACAGCTTGATCGCCACATCGTGCTGATAGGACCCATCCACGCGTCGCGCCCGATAGACGGTGCTCATGCCACCAGAGGCCAGCTCGCTGACCAACTCGTAGGCGCCGAGACGCTCGCCGACCCGACTCGAGGCGACAACCGAATGTGGACCGGTTTCCAGAAATCCCGCGCTGTCGCGGTCGGCCTGGAGCAACGCCAGGACCGCCTCGAGCAGGGTCGGATTGTCCTCGCACTGCAGGCGCAGCCAGGTCTCGCGCTCGGCCTCGGGTCGATCGAAGCTGTCGCCGAACAGGGCCATGGCTTCGGTATCCAGCGAGTCCATGGTCCGAGTCGGCCGATCTGTCGGGGCGGTCATCGGGGGCTACCTGGAACGTGTATCGCTGAGCTGCAGGAAAAGCCAGGCCCTGGCCGTTCGCCAGTGACGCTTGGCGGTCGAGGTGGAAACCTCCATGGCCGCTGCAGTTTCCTCGATCGTCAGCCCGCCGAAATAGCGCATCTCGACCACGCGGGCCTGCTCCGGATGAAGTGTCTCGAGCTTGCGCAGAGCATCATCGAGGGTCAGCAGATCGATCGCCTCGGTCTGACCCGTGGTCGTTCCGAACATCAAGCTGGGTGGAACATCGTTATTGCGTTTGCCAGCCTGCTTTCGTCGTCCGGAGTCGATCAGGATCTGGCGCATCATGCGCGCTGCCACCGCGATGAAATGAACGCGATCGTTGACCTGGATCTTGTCGACACCCAGCAGCTTGAGATAGGCCTCATTGACCAGCGCGGTCGGCTGCAGCGTGTGATTTCCGCGCTCGCGCGCCAGCTGGGCGCGCGCCACGCGCTTGAGTTCCGTATAGACCGACTCGATCACCTGATCTCGCGCGCCGGACTCCCCCTTCGACCAGCGTTTGAGAATTCGAGTGACATCGCGACCCGGGTCCGGCATCGGAAAAACACCCCTTGGAATCTTGCAGCAGCTTTCGAGTCTAGTCCTTCAACAGCACAGCGGCAAGCCGGCAAGTTTCATGCAACTGACATGGAGAGTTAACAGGGTCAGGCCAGACTATGGAGTCCGTCCTGATTTCCAGAAACCATCGCACATGTCCCGTTCCGTTCTTCTTGCATGCTTTTTCGTCCTTCTCACCGGCCTGCCTTCGGCGACCTTCGCACAACCCGACCTGCGCCTGCACGGCTCCAATACGGTCGGCGAAGAGCTCGCCCCGGCCCTGATTCGTGGCTGGTTCGAGGCCGAGGGCTACAGCCGGGTGCAGGAAATCGAGACAGCGCCCCTCGAGCGCCTGTTCACCGGCATCAACGCTGCAGGACAGACGCTGAGCGTCGAATTGCACGCCCATGGCTCATCGACCGGATTCAGCGGGCTGGCCCGAAGTGAGGCCGACATCGGCATGTCATCACGGCGCATCCGCGACCGGGAGGTCGAGCAACTGTCGGTCATGGGAACCCTTGATGAGGCCCGGCACGAGTTCGTGATCGGCATCGATGGCCTGGCGGTCATCGTTCATCCCTCCAATCCGATCGACGCGCTGAGCATCGACCAGATTCGTGACGCGTTCTCGGGCCGCATCAACAACTGGTCCCGACTCGGCGGGCCGGATCTTGCGATCCGTCGCTACGCGCGTGACGAGCAGTCAGGCACCTTCGATTCCTTCGACTCGATGGTCATGCAGGACGCCGCTCTGGCCGGCGACAGCGAACGCTTCGAGTCCTCATCGGAACTGTCCGACCGGGTCAGCCGTGATCGCGGCGGCATCGGCTTTATCGGCCTGCCCTACATCGACGATGCCAAGGCCCTCGCGGTGTCGGCAGGCGGTGAAGCCGTACCCCCGGAGCGCTTTTCATCGGCCACCGAGGATTATCCGCTCAGCCGGCGTCTGTATCTCTACATTCCGGAAGACCAGATCAACGGGCCGGGCGGGCGGCTGGCCAACTTCGCCGTGTCTCGTGCCGGCCAGGCCCGGGTCGACGACATCGGCTTCGTTGGCCAGGCCATCGAGATCGAACAGCTGGCCCTGCCCGAGAGCGCGCCCAAAGCCTACCGGGATTACGTGCGCGGCGCCTGGCGGGCGTCGATGAATTTCCGCTTCGAACCGCAGCGCGCGGTTCTGGACAGCAAGTCCCAGCGTGATCTTGATCGCCTGATCGAACATCTGAACCAGACCGCCGACCGCCAGTACGAGGTGCTGCTGATGGGATTCGCCGATCCATCGGAGACTTCCCCCTACTTCAGCCTGTCGCTATCGAATGACCGCGTACAGTACGTCGCCGGGCTTCTGGCCCGAGCCGGTCTGCGGGTGCCAACGGCCCGCGGCTTCGGCGATGCGCTGCCGCTGGCCGAGGGCACGGGTGAGAGCGCCGCGGCCAAGAATCGACGGGTGGAAGTCTGGCTGCGTCCGGTCGAACGAAGGGCCCGCCGGCAGACAGCGGGCTGAGTGTGCAGTCTCAGAGGGTTGTTCTCGGATTAGAGTGCCTTGCCTTGGCCCGGCACCCGCCGATGCTCGATGACAGTTATTGCCCGTCGAATGTGTGGCAGGGAGCGAGGACGACCTGCTGAGAGACCACCGCCAAGAACGGACCTTGAGGGGTGCGGCGCTGAGTCGTTCGGCTCAGGGGACGGTGCGAAGCGTCAGTTCGCCCTGGCGCTGAGTCAGTTCCAGCTCACGCAGAAAGCTCATGCCGAGCAGCACCGTGTCGTGGCGGCCAGGATTGATCGCTGCGCGCACATCGCGTTTGACGATATCGCCCAGGCGGACTTCGTCGAGTCGGGTCAGATAGCCCTGAACCGGACCGGCCGCGGTCTGCAGGCCGATCGGTGCTTCGCGCACCAGTCCCATGGCATCGGCCAGCGCCTCCGGTACCGACACCAGGGTTGCGCCGGTATCGACCAGAAAGGTCACCTCCTGGCCGTTGATGCCGCCGGTCGCGACGAAGTGCCCCTGGCGGTCGGAGACCAACGTAACCTGGACCGCGCCCCCCATCTGCTCGCTGGCGACCACACGATTCGGATTGGCGCGCTGTTCGAGCTGGCCGGAAAAAAACCAGGTCAGAATACCCAGCATGGCCAGAGCTGCGACCAGCATCATGCCGAGGCCTGTTTGACGATTCGGATCGCTCACAGCAGTTGGCGACGAAGATCCTCGAGCTGCTCTGCCAGATAGCGAGTGAATCGTGCGGCGTCGGCACCGTCGATGACCCGGTGATCATAGGACAGCGACAGGGGCAGCATCAGACGCGGCTGGAAGCTGTCGCCGTCCCAGACCGGTTTGATTTGCGAGCGCGACACGCCGAGGATGGCCAGCTCGGGGGCGTTGATGATCGGCGTGAACGCCGTGCCACCGATCCCGCCCAGGCTTGAAATCGACAAGCAGCCGCCCTTCATCTCGTCACCCTTGAGCTTGCCATCGCGGGCCCGACCGGACAGGTCGGTCAACTCCTGCGAAAGTTCGATCAGGCCCTTGCGATCACAGTCCCGCAGCACCGGAACGACCAGGCCGTTGGGCGTATCGACCGCGACGCCGATATGGAAGTAGTGCTTGCGAATCAGGGTCTGGCCGTCGCGTGACAGCGACGCGTTGAAATGGGGAAAGGCCTTGAGCGCGGCAACCACGGCCCGGATCAGAAAGACTACCGGCGTCATTTTCGTTCCGGCTGCTTCGGCTTTGCTCTGATGGGCTTTTCTGAAGGCTTCCAGATCGGTGATATCGGCTTCGTCGAACTGGGTCACATGGGGAATCGAGACCCAGTTGCGATGCAGGTTGGGCCCGGAAATGCGCTTGATGCGCGACAGCGGCTCTTCTTCGGTTTCGCCGAACCTGGAGAAATCGACATCGGGCGCATCGGCCACGCTCAGTCCGCCGGCCCCGCCGCTGGCGGCCTGGGGCGAGTCCATCTGCGCCTTGACGTAGGCCTTCAGATCGCCTTCGGTGATTCGTCCGTTGCGTCCGGAACCGGTCACGGCCGCAGGATCCACGCCCAGCTCGCGGGCCAGCTTGCGCACCGTCGGTGAGGCGTGCGGCAGGGACGAGGGATCGGTGTCCATGGACTCGAAGGGCACCGGTGGTGCCGGCACCTCGTCGGACTGCTGCGCGGCCCGGGCCTGGCGCGAACCGGTATCGATGGCCGGAAAGCCCGAGGAATTCTTGCCGTCATCGCCCCGCGAATCCGCGGAAACCTCGCGCTCTCGGTCTTCTCCTGCAGCCGACTCGGCCGCGCCGGCGCCTGTTGGCTCGTCTTCCGATTCCCCGTCTTCCGATTCCTCGTCTTGAGATTCCCCGGC
>Ga0102938_10004478_pt1 | contig 10278 bp, 9 predicted proteins | sample SalPonR2_B_D2_MG_FD_84516 | JGI IMG/M metagenome (GOLD analysis project Ga0102938, IMG submission 84516) | Salt pond soil microbial communities from South San Francisco under conditions of wetland restoration - Salt Pond MetaG R2_B_D2_MG | ecosystem: Environmental > Aquatic > Marine > Intertidal...
TCCCGTTGCCATACCGCTACATCCTTCGCCTCCATCAGGCTGGATCTAAGACTTGCCAAACGTCTGAAAATCATGGTACATTCGACTCACTTTTAAGAACATGTGCCGTGCCCGGCACACACCATACCTTTCACGCGGACTGAAAACTCCGCTCCGCTTCGTTTCAGCCGGTGAAGGTAACGTTAGATGAAGGACAAGAGTATATTGGTGGACAAGAATATTCTTCAAACTCGTTTCAAATTGATAATCACGGGTGCTATTTGCGAAGCGAAGACTGCCGCAGGAATAGATCATCCAGCGCTATCTGGCACGATTCGTGAAATATTAGTTGAACAGATGCTTCAGCCCGCGCTATCTCCGGAGGTGAGATTCGGGACTGGTAAGCTTTTAGATAATAATGGAAATTTGTCAAAGCAAATGGACATTGTCTTGTATTCACCCAAAATACTCCCTCCCGGCTTATTCGATGAAAGGACTGGCCTTTTTCCAATGGAATCCTGTCTATACACTATTGAAGTGAAGTCCAAACTCAATGCAACAAATTTAAAGGAAGCTATCAACAATGCCAAGAGCAGCCGTTTGCTTTCACCGGCGAATACTTTTTATTTCAACGGAATGAAAAGCACTACAAGTGGCACACCTCTTCCCATCCATGCATTGTTTGCATTTGACAGTGACCTCGAAGGATCTGGAAAATCTGAACTTGATCGATATATAGAAATAGACCCGTCAAGATCACCTGCGATCTCAGTTATATGTGTGGTTGGCAAGGGCTACTGGTACAGCGGAGAGGAAGGGTGGCAATATTACCAAGCATCTGATGATCATACTGAAGTACTTAGCTTTCTTGCAGGCATCTCGAATACTATGCCAAAGTTACTTTCGGCTAAAGGTCGTCCACAGTTTGGGAGCTACTTAATTGAGGACAAGGGTGGCAAACTGATAAAGCCAGACATCTAACCTTCCCGCTTCACACCGGCAGGTGAGCAGGTTGTTAGGCTTTCTATACATAACGACATAAATATTTGCGAATAGGATATACTTGTGCTATGATACTCAACCATGAAACCATTAAATATATCCGACAAAGAGACTATGGTTCTTGCGCTTCAAGACGAGATCCGCAGATCTGATGAAGCGCGGTACGATCATCGCCTTCACGCTATTCTTTTGGTCGCCCAGGGCATGACTTGCCCTGAAACTGCCAAATTTCTTGGCGATTCGACGCGTACAGTTCAATATTGGGTCCACCGTTTTGAAGAAGAGGGCCTTGCTGGACTTGCAGATGCTGATCGTCCTGGGCGGCCCAGGCGACTGACTGAATACCAGTTCACTGAAATTGATCATGCGCTACGTCAATCCCCGCTTGATTATGGCCTTAATACCAACACATGGGATGGAAAGACCTTGTCCACGTTTATCAAAAATCAATTTGATGTTGATCTCGGTGTTCGCCAGTGCCAGCGCTTATTTCGGCAGCTGGGTTTTAGGCTTCGCAAGCCCAGACCGATAATTGCAAAAGCAGATCCTGATCAACAGGCAGATTGAAAAAAAATTGCAAAAAATGATGGCTGATCCCCTCATAGATCTATGGGCAACCGATGAGGTTCATTTCCAGCAGCATGGCTTCCGGTGCCGTATGTGGATTGCCCCTGAAGATGCTGATCCGATATTGTTCCATGAGCCCACTCGTGAAAACGTTGGATATTTTGGGGCGGTGCGCCTTCGTGACGGTAAATTTGTTTATCGCCGTGAAGAAGATCAGTTTAATGCCGAAACCTTCTGGCTTTTTCTTAAACAATTGAGAATATCAAGCTCCCATGCTGGTAGAAAGGTGGTTGTGATAATAGACAATGCCCGCTACCACCATGCACGGCTTCATAAAGATTATCGGGAAAAATGCGCTGATAGATTTCAACTGGAATTTCTGCCTCCTTATAGCCCGGAACTTAATCCAATCGAGCGGGTATGGAAATTAACCCGCCGGTGTTGTACTCACAACGTATACTTTCCCTCGATAAACAGCTTGACAGCTGCCATCGAGGCAAAATTTGATGAATGGTCGATTCGTAACAATACATTAAGAAAATTATGCGCAATTAATTAAGACGCTATGTATAAATTGACTTATCGATTTAATAAAATAAGTTTAATAACAAACTAATGAAAAAAACTGTTTCCTACCATATAGACAGAAATATACCAAGAAGCACAACTGACCAACCTAATATACCTGTAGGTCAACGAGAATATTTATCAAGGCTTGCAAACTTAAACTCGAAATTTTTAGGGGTTGTGCACAGAAAAAAGCAATGGGATAGATACACATCTGAGCATTTAGATAGAATAGCTAAAATATCTCAAAAAGATGACTTGTCCAGATATTCTGATCTACCCGAGAATTCAATTATAACGATAAGCATTGAGCATAGAGATGTAAGATTAGAAAATGAATTTAATTCGTTAATATACTCTATAAGTAGCACATTATCTGCCTTAACATATGTAATTTCATCCTTTATTAAAGGGTGTTCTACAATGCACAGTCATAGCAGCCTGGTAAAACTTTTGAGTAAAGACAATAAAGATCCTGAACTTTCAGAATTGGTTATAAAAAACGATGAAGACTGGATTGATGAATTGAAGACACGAAGAGACACTGCAACTCATTACGTGTCTTTATTATTAAAGTCGAAATTTATAAGAAAAATAGAGAATAACGAAATAACCAATACTGAAAATATTTTAGGGATAATGACAAACCCAGTTAAACGTAACTTTTTGTTGCATGAGGATATACCACTATTGGATGGTACAAAACATAAATCTCAAATCATCGAAAATAATGGAATAAAAGAAATTAAAAATCAAATTTTTGATATCAATGGCAATTTAGTTTACGAATGTAATTCTGAAAATAATGAAGATATTGAACTTAGTAATGCACGTATATATATCGATAATATTTATGAAAATTTGGAGTCCTATATAATTAAAGTACTAAGTAATCTTAATAAAAGACTTATTTAGATTTCAAATGAGAACTCGTTCATAGCCTAACAAGGCGGTTCCACCTGATCGCAGAGGCCGTGCCGTTTTTGAATTTTATCGGTAATTTGAAGATTTTTACCTTTTGCAAATTACTTGGCAGCCCCTGCGCCAGGTGAACCGCAACGTTATGTGTCACGGAGCAAAAATGGCAGATAAAGCTTGGAGTGCTTATGAGGAGGTCGCAACATACCTTCTTGATAAGAATGCCAAAGAGTTTGGCTTAGAGAAAGTCGAAGGCAAACAATCAGTTCCTGGACAACGTTCTGGAACGAATTGGGTAATTGATGCAAAGGGAATAATAGAAGACGGAATAGCTTTCGTCATTGTTGAATGCCGACGTTACACAACGTCAAAACAAAACCAGGAAAGAATGGGTGCCTTAGCGTATCGAATAATAGATACAGGGGCTTCTGGTGGGATTATTGTAAGCCCTATGGGGCTTCAGTCTGGCGCTGAAAAAGTGGCGTCCGCCGAGGGAATATTGGAAGTAATGATAGATGCAGATAGCACGCCACATGAATTTGCTATGCGCTTTCTCAACAAGCTAATGATCGGCATACATGATGCTGTGTCATTTGGCGATACGGTTTCTGCAACAGTTCATCGCGTTTGCGAACGCTGTGGCAATCGGTTTGAGGTCAAAGAAAACGAAAAGGCCTGCCCTCAGTGTGCAACAATAAGCAACACATAACATGCGCTTCCAGCCGTCGCGCCAAAGACGCGCGCGGCTGAAGCTTGGCGTTAAGGTGCCATGGAGTGCTGTTATAACACCAGTACAAAAAGACAGTGACTGTCAGCGGACGGTGGCTGCACTTAGATTTTCTGTGAAAGAGATGCCATGAACGAGGCCGACACCTGCCGGAAACACATCGTTCCCGCACTCCAAGCGGTTGGATGGGATCAGTATCCGCACCGGATTAACGAGCAGGTAACGTTTACGGATGGGCGCATTGTTGTTGTTGGCCAGCAGGCGCGTCGCCGCGAAGGCAAGCGGGCAGATTACATCCTGCGTTACCGCCCGGACATGCCACTGGCAGTGGTGGAGGCAAAACCTTACACAGCACCGGTGGGGGAGGGAATGCAACAGGCCAAAGAGTATGCCGAGATTCTCGGTCTCAAATTCGCTTATGCAACCAATGGGCGTGGCATTGTAGAATACGATTACACCACTGGTCAGGAACGGGAACTGGATGCATACCCCTCCCCGCATGAACTGTGGGCGCGGCTTTGTCAGGCAGAAAAGTTGGCCGAAGATGTAGCGGAACAGCTACTGACCCCATTCAATTATCACGGAGGGAAAATTTCGCGCTACTATCAGGTAATCGCGATTAACCGCGCGGTGCAATCTGTGTTGCAGGGGAAACGCCGCGTGCTTTTGACCATGGCAACCGGCACGGGAAAAACATTTGTAGCCTTCCAGATCTGCTGGAAACTCTGGAATTCCCGCTGGAATCCAGAGGGGAGTTATCGCCGACCTCGCATATTGTATCTGGCGGATCGCAATGTTTTGATTGACGATCCCAAAGACAAGACTTTCGTCCCGTTCGGTGACGCTCGATGGAAAATTGAAAGCGGGGATGCGAACAAAAGCCGGGAAATGTATTTTGCGATCTATCAGGCCATCGCCCAAGATGAGCGCCGGCCCGGACTCTATAAAGAATTTCCTCCCGATTTTTTTGACATGATCATCGTGGACGAATGTCACCGGGGAAGTGCGAAGGATACAAGCAACTGGCGCGAGATTCTGGAGTATTTTGAGCCTGCCCATCAGATTGGGATGACTGCTACGCCGTTGCGCGAAGATAATCGAGACACCTACCGCTATTTTGGTAAACCCATCTATACTTATACCCTACGACAGGGGATCGAGGACGGATTCTTAGCTCCGTATCGGGTGCATCGTGTCTTGACGACCTGGGATGCTGCGGGATGGCGCCCCAGCAAAGGGGAACTTGACCGATTCGGACGCGAGATCCCTGATGACGAATATCACACCAAGGATTTCGAACGCGTAATCGCATTGCGCACACGTACGCAAGCCGTTGCCAAGCACCTCACGTCGTATCTGAAGACGACGGATCGTTTCGCAAAGACGCTGGTTTTTTGTGTGGACCAGGAGCACGCCGACGAGATGAAACGAGCTCTGACCAATCTGAATTCTGACTTGGTGAAGCAATACCCGGATTATGTCTGTCGGGTCACCTCCGACGAGGGAAAGATTGGGCAGGGGCATCTGAGCCATTTCCAGGATGTCGAGCGCGATACTCCGGTGATCTTGACGACATCGCAGCTGCTGACTACTGGGGTAGATGCGCCGACCGTGAAAAATGTGGCGTTGGTGCGGGTTGTCAACGCCATGACAGAATTCAAACAGATTATTGGCCGGGGGACGCGGGTCCGGGACGATTACGGGAAGCTCTTTTTCAACATCCTGGATTATACTGGTGCTGCGACTATGCAATTTGCAGATCCGGAGTTCGATGGCGAGCCTGTTGAAGCCCCGATTGAAGAGGACATCGGTGACGGGTCCTACATACCTGATCCACTGGAAGTCCATGAGAATCTGCTGGAATATGAGACCACTGAAACGCCGCCTCTGGCGCCTGATCCTGGCCCAGTAGAGCGCAGGAAGTTCTACGTTGACGGTGGTCAGGTGGAGATAGCAGCGCATCTAGTCTACGAACTCGATCCAGACGGCAAGCAACTGCGGGTGGTGAAATTTACGGACTACACTGCAGACAAAGTCCGCTCTCTTTACAGAAATGCAGCCGAACTGCGCAGCGAATGGGCAGATCCGCAACAGCGCAAGGAGATTATTGAGAAACTGGCCAAACGCGGAATCGACTTCGATGAACTGGCAGTCGCGACAGAGCAACCGGATGCGGATCCCTTGGACCTGATTTGTCATCTGGCTTTCAACGCACCGCTGCGTACACGTCGAGAAAGAGCGCATCGGCTGCGTTCGAAGAAGAAGGACTTTTTCGAGCAATTCAGCCCGGATGCTAAACAGATTTTGAATGAACTGCTGGATAAATACACGGAACATGGCACGGCCCAATTTGTCATCCCGGACGTGTTGCAGGTGCCACCGATTAACGAACATGGCAATGTGATGGAGATTGCTAATTTTTTCGGTGGTCCGGAGAAATTGCGCAATACCATAAATGAATTGCAGACACTACTTTACGCAGCATAGGAAGGATACCAATGGCAAGAGCAGGAAAGGCTTTGAAAGAACAACCCCGGACAACAGCGCAGCAGATCGGCAGTCTGATCAAGTCCGCGCGCGACATCATGCGAAAGGACAAAGGCTTATCCACTGATATTGATAGATTACCGCTTTTGACCTGGATTATGTTCTTGAAATTCTTGGATGATATGGAGAAAATTGAGGAATCAAAGGCGGTTATGAGTGGGGAAAGCTATCGTCCTTCGATCGAGAAGCCATATCGTTGGCAGGATTGGGGAGCAGAGGAGGCCGGTATGACCGGCCCGGAGCTTTTGGCCTTTGTCAACCAGGAAGAGGCGATGCGCCCGGATGGAACGAAAGGGCCGGGGTTATTGGCCTATTTACGGAGTCTGGAAGGAGGGAACGGTTCTGTTCGGCGCCGGCGAGTGATTGCAACGGTATTCCGGGACATCAACTGTCGGATGTTGAGTGGGTATTTGCTGCGCGATGTGATCAACAAAGTCAATGGTCTTCATTTTTTGTCGAAAGAGGAGGTTTTCACTCTTGGGCATTTTTATGAGACGATGCTGCGCGAGATGCGTGATGCCGCCGGCGAGAACGGAGAATTCTATACGCCGCGTCCTGTGGTGAAGTTTATGGTTGAAGTGGTTGATCCTAAGCTCGGTGAATCTGTGCTCGACCCAGCGTGTGGAACAGGCGGGTTTCTGGTGGAGGCGTATCAGCATCTGGAAAAACAGTGCAATACGGTGGAGGATCGCCGTGTACTCCAGAATAAGAGCATCTACGGTGGGGAGGCAAAGCCGTTGCCATTTCTCTTGTGCCAGATGAATCTGCTACTGCATGGAATGGAAGCACCCGAAATCGATCCGGACAACAGTCTTCGGTTCACGCTTACTGAAATTGGTGAGAAAGATCGCGTTAATGTGGTGTTGACTAATCCCCCGTTCGGAGGTGAAGAAGAGGCCGGAGTTCGGGGGAATTTCCCAGCGGATATGCAAACGTCAGAGACGGCGCTGTTGTTTTTGCAGTTGATTATGCGGCGGCTAAAACAAAATGGTCGGGCTGCAGTTGTTGTGCCGAACGGGACGTTGTTTGGGGACGGGGTATGCGCGCGAATCAAGGAGCAACTGTTGAAGGAATTTAATCTTCATACGATCGTGCGATTACCTAAAGGAGTATTTTCTCCCTATACAGAAATAGAGACCAACTTGCTTTTTTTTGATCGTTTAGGCTTTACTGAAGAAGTCTGGTATTATGAGCATCCATTACCTGAAGGACGAAAGAATTATACCAAAACCAAACCCATACGATATGAGGAGTTTTCGGATTGCCTTGCATGGTGGTATAACAGGGAAGAGAACGAGAGAGCATGGAAGGTTCCAGTTACTGAGTTGTTGGCAAATAACTGTAATCTTGAGCGTAAGAATCCATATAGTAAAGAGAAACTTGTTTACCTTCCTCCTGAAAAGATAGCGAGTGATATACTTAAGCATGAACAGCATATAGTTGAATTAATGAGAGAGATTAAAGCTGTATTGAGGGAGAACAAATGAAACCTTATTGGCCCGAAATTAGGCTCGGTGATATATTACAAGAAAGACGCGAGATTCCAGATACAGATGATATCACTCTTGGTAAGATACCAATTGTTGCCAAAATAGGATTCAATACAGGTGAAATAGAATTTCGTGAAAATGGAGGAAGTAAGACGAATATGATCCTTGTTCGTCCTGGTGACATTTTAGTGTCAGGGATCAATGCAGCAAAAGGAGCAATAGCTGTCTATAGCAAAAATCAGGAAGTTCCGGCTGCGGCCACCATACACTATAGTGCCTACGAGGTCTTAGAGGAACGGGCTTCAGCAGAATACTTATGGTGGTTTCTGCGAAGCCAAGTTTTTAGAGAAATTCTATCCAATGCATTACACAAAGGAATCAAAACAGAATTGAAACCTCGACGGTTTTTGTCACTTGAGATCCCTTTACCTCCATTATCAGAGCAGAAAAGGATATTGGAAAGAATACGGAAAATCGTTCCATTGATTGAGGGTGTTCGTAATGAACGGAATGAAAGTCGAATTCTTCAACATGTGGCAATGGAGGCATTTATTGAACAGCAAATGCGTGCCCTACCCTTAAATGGTAAATTGGGTGATGTCATTGTTTTTAAACCACGAAGTGGCCCTTCATTTGCGACGGATCCTGATTGGGGCGGAACGCCAGTATTAATGCCTTCTGCTGTTACTGGTTTTGGAATTAATACATTGAAAGTAGAATATGGAATAGGGGACGAGAAAATCAATCCAAAGGATCGTTTGGATATTGGAGACATAATCATTGCTAGAGGAAACAAACGTGATCAAGTTGGGAATGCAGGCGTGGTGACTTCTGAAGTTAGAGGCTTCGTTTGTGCAAACCTCCTGATGCGGATGAGACTCGATGAACAAATAGACCCATACTTTTGTATCTATTGGTTAAGATCACCAACTATGCGGAATTATGTAGCCGATCATATAAAAGGTACTAATCCAAATATTCAGAAAATTAATCAAAAAGTGATTATGGGTATGCCTTTTCCCATCTCAGTTTCCTCCTCAGTACAACGTCAGATTGTAGCCTTTCTTGATGATTGTCAGAACAAACTCAATAGACTGGAAAAGTTTCAACGAGAAACCCTTTTAGAAATCGATTCAATACTGCCATCCATTTTATACAAGGCATTTAATGGTGAATTATAAAGCAAAGAGGAAGGGTTTATAGATGATTCATCCGGGAAATGCCTGGATGGACTCGTGAATGAAGTATAAGCGTAGTTTAAAGTACCAATTATCCCGAAAGCCATAAGCTTGGCGCTTGAGTGTTTTGATTTTATTATTCAGCCCTTCCAGCGGAGCTGTGGATATGAAATGTTTAAAGTAGGCAAGCAGCCCTTGCCGATGTTGATCCAGAGTTTCTGCCAGCGTGGCAAGGTGTTTTATGTTTAAATCCTTGGCCAGGGCAATCCAGGATTTCAAAAAGTTGCGGCCCTGTTCTTCGGTTTCAAAGCTCCAGAACATTCGCAGGTCTTCTTTGAGCAGATATGCTTGATAAAGCGGTTCGTTAAGTTCCATGAGCTGTGGAAGCCGTTGGCGAGATTCAGGATAAAGCTTTTCATTGCCCTTGGGAATTCGGGGGACATGATACTTATTTCTAACCAAACATTCAACCGGACGCGGAAACAGCGGTTTCCTGTAAAACCATACCCCTGCCGCCGCGCCGGTTAATTTTCCGTTATGTTTCTCTTTTTGGAGTCTATGATGAGATATACGATGGCTTTTTTTGTTATTTTTATGCTGCTTGGTTATGCTGGATGTGCAAATACCTTACATCCCGTCGACTCAAAAAAGAAGGATCCAAGATTATATGGCAAATGGAAATCTGACCTTAAAAAGACAATGGACTTCAATTCTAAATATGCCGGATTAACAGAAGGACAAATAAAAAATTTTAAAAAAATATTTGGAAAATTGAAAGTAGAATATTTCGAGAATGGAACCATCAAATCATTTTTTCCGGAGTATGGTAATCCAGATGAACTAACTGTTGATGAATGTCAGTATACTGTAATTGCGAAAGACTCGGAGTGTGTAGTAATAGTTGACAATTCACATTTACAGGAAGATGCAATTTTCAAAGAAGAATTACTGAAAGTCATACATTTTACTGATTGTGCTTGCGAGGATGATGGCAAACGCCATAAAGGTACAAATCCTTGTGATTGTTGTAAAACTTATTGGATATATATCGATAAACATCCAATATTCAGGTCTGAAAATTTGCATATTCGTGAATACTTCACAAAAATTGAATAATTGTAGATTTTTACATAACCAGCCCCTCAAGCCGACGCTCGTATCTCGCGCGGCTTAGGGGCAACGTTGGGACTATAAAATTTGCCCTTGACTTTTGCCGGAAATGTAATTACAATGTATTTACGTTAAATGGTAAAGGAGAAGTCTAATGCGCGCAAAAATAATAAAAATAGGTAATTCCCAAGGA
>Ga0102938_10004480_pt1 | contig 10276 bp, 6 predicted proteins | sample SalPonR2_B_D2_MG_FD_84516 | JGI IMG/M metagenome (GOLD analysis project Ga0102938, IMG submission 84516) | Salt pond soil microbial communities from South San Francisco under conditions of wetland restoration - Salt Pond MetaG R2_B_D2_MG | ecosystem: Environmental > Aquatic > Marine > Intertidal...
ACGAGGATAAATATAATAGGGATCATAAAAAATTTTCTCATATATTTTTTCGCCAAAATCATCTACCTCACTCGAGTCAATATAATACTCTTCATCGTTTTTATCCAAATAAAAAGGTAATAAAACAGCTACCTTAAATGGTTTGTCGGTAATTTGTTTCATTGTATCGCAAGGAAAAGGTTGTATAGAATCTGAATAAGCAATGGTCGTTCTTTTTTTAAATAAACCGGATGTATCTTCTTTTTCATCTCCAGAATCAAACAATAAACGAGATGATGTATAAATTTGTTTCCTGGGAATTTTTATTGTTTGCCCGGCCTTTAATCCATCGGCTAAAAACGGATTGTGTTTAAGTAATTCATCTTGCGAAATATCAAACACTCGGGTTAACGAAAAAAACGTTTCTTTTTTGGCAACGGTATGATAAATAAATTTATCTTCAACCCTAACAGTATCTTTAATTGGTTCGTCTTTTCTGGGGTATTGCTGAATTGTTTCAACCACCTGAGGGTTCCTGGGAATCTTTAATATTTCGCCAATATTTATGCCATAACGCGAATCGGGATTAAACGTAATAATATCATCTACCGAAACATCATATTTTTTGGATAAGGAGTATAACGTTTGTCCTTTTTTTACTTTATGATAAATAAATTCATCTTTGAGATCACCAGTCAATGTAGATTTCTGATCAACTACAGGTATTTTTAAGGCCTGCCCTACTTGTAAACCCAAAAATATCTCCGGATTTTCTTTGGCAATTTCTTTTTGTGAAATATTATAAGCCTTGCTCAACGAGTATAAAGTTTCTCCTTGGGCAACAATATGAACATAATACAAACGACTGCCTATTTTTACTTTATCAGCTGATTTTTTGATGGTTAGTGTATCGGTTTGCGAAAACGCAACACTTTGAAATATAAATACAATCAATAATATTAAAGATAATCTTCTCACGGGTAATATTTTTATGTTCTAGATATAAAAACCTGCTTTGCTCTTAAAAATTGCCTTTTTGATCAATATAATCATTTTTCAGATAACAATTAAAACGGCTAAGTTACAATTTTATGTTTAAAGCATGATAGGGTAAAATCTTCACAAAATTAAATGAACTGGTGAAATAAAAAAATAAGCACAACAAAATTGTTATGCTCATTATCATTTTTAAAAATCTTAATTTTCTCTTAATACAAATTCGTCATATTCAATTTCAAATCGCAATTTATGTTTCGATTCTTCCTGGGCTAGAGCGATGAATACATTTTTCATTTCTTCGTTTTTCGCTCTTTTACTTAATTCATGATATAATTTAAACGCTGCCTTTTCCTTTTTCATCGCTAAAACAAGTGCCTCGCTGTAGGACATATCCGCTGCTGGCTTTACACTAACCATGTAATCGGCAATTTTTAAGTCATTGATTTGTGTTGGTTCAGTCTGATAAGAACCTTCATTCTTTATTTTCGTTAACCGGGCTTTATGTCCTATTTCTTCTTGTGCAAATTGCACAAAAACATTTCGCATATCTTCGGTTTTTGAAATTTTAGCCAGCTCATTATAAAAATCAACCGCTTCTTGTTCTGAATTTATTGCAAAATCCAAAATATCATCAATCGTTTTAAATTCTTTCATGATTATTTGTTTTATTGATTAAATGCTTTATCAAAATCCTCATCAAATTTTTTCACAACAAAATCGCATCCATGTTTAAATAATTTGTTCCAATTATCTTTCCTGGTATAATTAAAAGCATATTGGCCGGATGTGTTCTTTTTGGGGAGTAGTTCAAATATTTCTTTTCGAATATCATCAACGTTTTTCAAATTTTCGTTATTCGAAAAGTTACGGATAATAGCTAATAACTGAGCATAATTTTCCTGTTCTATTTTACCTTTAAATTGTTTTTCGAATTGTTGGATATTTTTTTGAGCATTGGTAAAACTACCAGAAGTTTCTACAGGGAATGTAGCAGGCAAAATTAAATCAGCCTGTTTGGTTGTTTCGGTCATAAAATAATCTTGTACCATCATAAATTCAGCATCGGCAAACCATTTTTGAATTTTTGCTTTATCAATAGCACATCCAATTGGGTCTTCGCCAAAAATGTAAAATTTCTTTATCAATCCTTCGTTTAACAATTCTTTTGTACAAGTATCATTAATTTCCGGAAACTCTTTAATATTCCACTTTTTTATCAATCTTTTAACAAATTTTTTATCTGTTAAGTCGGTGTAACCTACTCCGTTTTTCGATGATATACCCATGTCAAATAAACCTTGTGCATTATTCTTCTCTTTCAAAGAAATTAATCCGCTGGCTGTTTTCCCCAATTTCCCGGTAATCATGGCAAGATTAAATAATTCTTTACTCACGTTTGCCGAAATATATTTTTCAGAAAATATAATGATTGCATTCATCTCTTTATTATAATTTTCGGCAAACTCTTCCAAGTGCTCCTGACAACACATACCCGATGCGGATATCAACTTTTGATAATCTTCGGCCAATAGTTCTGTTTTATACTCCTCAAACCCTTCACAACGGTCTTTGATAAACAATGAATTTTGCAACCCTTTATATATTAAATAATAATTAATGGCCTTTATAAAATGATAATAAGATTTAATTTTAAATATTTGGTCTACTTTATGTTCTAATGCACTTTCTTCTATATTAGTAATTAATTCAACCGGAATATTTTCAATCTCACGAGCATTATTTACCATAAATCCTACTACTGCATTGTCTTTGTTAATTTCAGCGCCCAAAAGATAAGTTTTAGAGGCTTTTTTTATATCCTCAAACGGAACATTTGCTTTATAATTAGATTCATAACCTCTACCCTGTCCCACATAATGGAAACTGGTAATATTATTTGTTTTTGCGCCAACACGAGCCAATTTTTGAATTAAATACATTTCTTCATTACTTAACCTCGCCCCTGCAAAAAAACCATTTTCATCAGGTTCTGCTCCTTTAATTTCGTCAGCAATTACTTCAAAAGCTTTTTCCCAGCTGATAGCTTTAAAATCATCATCTACTTTAAGTAAAGGCTGGGTAATTCTTTGCGAATCGTTCATTATAGTATATCCAAATTTTGGATAACGACAAATGTTTCCATCTTTGTTAATTAACCCTTCTTTCCCTGTAACTTTCCAAACAAACGCTGATTTATGATGATATTCTAACTCACAACCCACTGAACAATAATTACATATCGTATTTACAGTATCCAGTTGAACTGGCCCGGGTTTAAAAGAAGTATTTTCAGTAATTGCGCCTGTCGGGCAGGTAGAGATACATAATCCGCACGATTCACAGTTTGTTTCGGTAAGCGAACCTCCCATACTTGGAGCCACATAAGTATCAAATCCTCGATTTACAAGCCCCAGGGCATTAGCTCCCACTACCTCATTACAAATACGAACACAGCGGGCACATAGAATACATTTATTGTTGTCAATCTCAATAAAAGGATGAGAAAAATCTATAGGGTACTCTTGAAAATCTCCTTTAAACCGTTTTTGATCGGCATGATATTGTGTACAATATTTTTTTAAATCGCAGGTAAAAATTTCAGTACAGCCACACTCCATACAACGCGCAGTTTCATGTTCAGCTACTTCTTTATCTTGATACCCCAGTTCAACCTCTTCGAAATTTTTCCGTTTATCAGCAGCTAAAACAGGCATTTCTTCGCGCATTTGCTCTTGATACCTGCCTAAAAAATCATCAGACGATAACTCCTTAAAATTATCCTTTCTGCTTATAAATTCTTTTTGTTCAGGCTCTATAGGTAATCCTGACAAATACTGATGACAGCTTCTGCTGGCAATTTTTGCCTGAGCTATAGCTTCGATAATTGTTGCCGGACCGGTAACTCCATCACCGGCAGCAAAAACAGATTGTATTCCTGTTTGTAAAGTATTTTCATCTGTAGCAATATCGCCCCAACGATTTACTTCCAATTTTCCGTTATCGGAAAATTTATTAATGTCGTTTAAAAAGCTTACTTCTGTTTTTTGTCCAATGGCTGCCAAAGCAAAATCCAGCTCAATTTCAAACTCAGAACCTTCAATAGGTATTGGTCGCCTACGCCCTGACGAATCCGGTTCACCAAGCTCCATCTTTATACAGGTCATGGTTTTTAATTTCCCCTCTTTATCTTTATTGATTTTTAACGGATTGGTTAAAAACATATACTCAACACCCTCGATTTTTGATTCATGAATTTCTATAGGGTTCGCAGGCATTTCTTTTTCGGTTCTACGGTATATTACATATACCTTTTCTGCTCCACAACGCACCGATGTGCGGCAGCAATCCATAGCCGTATTACCACCTCCGACTACAGCAACTGTTTTACCGGTAAAATCATATTTTTGCCCGGTCATTTCCATATTGCGCAGAAAGTCAATTCCTGAAAACACATTTTCGGCATCATCCCCTTCGCAACCAATTAATGTTCCTCGTTGTGAACCAATGGTTAAAATTACCGAATCATATTTCTTTTTTAATTCTTTATAACTTAAGTTATCTCCTAATTTTTTATTATAAAAAATATTTACTCCTAACTCGGTAACAGCAGCTACTTCCTGGTCAAGAATATCATTTGGCAGTCGATATTCAGGGATTCCATAACGAAGCCATCCTCCGGGATTAGGACTTGCTTCGAAAATATCACACTGGTGCCCTTTTGGCTGTAAAAAATATCCCGAAGATAATCCTCCCGGGCCAGCACCAATAATAGCTACTTTCTTGCCGGTTGAAGGTTCAATTTTTGGTACATACCTGGTTTCAGAAAGCAAATCTTTATCCGCTGCAAAACGTTTTAAGTAATCGATTCCTACAGCAGCTCCTTCATCTAAATAGTTTCTGCGGCAAGCCAATTCGCAGGGACGAACACAAACCCGTCCGCAAATAGCTGGTAAAGGATTGGTTTGTTTAATTAATCCAATGGCTTCGTTGTAAAGTCCTTTTTCAATAAGCGAAATATATCCTTGCACATCGACTCCTGCCGGGCATGTTTGCTTACACGGTGCTTCACAATCGGCATAATGGTTACTCACCAATAAATCTAATGCTGTTTTACGGGCTTTCTTTACCTTTTCGTTTTCGGTTTCAATCTTCATCCCTTCCTGTATTTTAGTGGAACAAGAAGGTTGCATTCCTTTCATCCCCTCCACTTCAACCACACAAACAAAACACGATGAGAAGGGTTTTAACCTGGGATCGTTACATAGCGTAGGAATTTCAATCCCATGACGTTTTGCTAATTCAAGAATTGTTTCACCGGGATTCCCTTTTACATTTTCTCCGTTTAAGATTATATTGAGTTGATTACTTTTTTTCATTTCTTAATTGATTAATGATTCATTAAAACTTTTTATTGATTATCAGTCATTTAAAAAGTTTGACTTTAGGATAAAACAATGGCATCAAATTTACATTTCGTATAACACATACCGCATTTTATACAAGCATCCTGACGGATAAAATGCACTTGTTTTCTTTCACCGTCAATAGCATTTGCCGGGCAGTTTTTAGCACAAACAGTACATCCGGTACATTTCTCAGGATCAATGGTGTAGGTAAGTAATTTTTTACAGTTTAATGCAGGGCATTTTTTATCTTTAATATGCGCCTCATATTCATGGCGGAAATATTTAATGGTAGTAAGCACAGGGTTAGGTGCTGTTTGTCCCAGACCACATAACGAATTATCTTTAATCTGATAAGCCAGTTCTTCCAGCTTCTCAATATCACCTTCTTCTCCTTCTCCTTCAGTTATCCGGGTAAGTATTTCAAGCATTCGTTTGGTTCCTACCCGACAGAAAGTACATTTACCACACGATTCTTTTCGGGTAAAATCAAGAAAAAATCTAGCCATATCAACCATACAGGTTGTTTCATCCATAACAACCATTCCTCCAGATCCCATAATTGCGCCAGTGGCGTTTACCGAATCATAATCTACAATGGTATCTGCAAGATATTCGGGGATACATCCTCCGGATGGGCCTCCTAATTGCACGGCTTTAAATTTTTTGTCATCGATAATTCCCCCACCCAGTTTAAAAATAATATCATGGATGGATATTCCCATAGGAACTTCTACGGCACCGCCATGTTTTATTTTTCCGGTTAAAGCAAAAACTTTTGTTCCTTTACTTTTTTCGGTCCCATATTTAGAAAATGATTCCGCTCCGTTTAAAATAATATATGGAATATTGGCAAATGTCTCTACATTATTAATGTTTGATGGTTTTCCCCACAATCCAGCTTCGGCCGGAAATGGAGGACGTTTTCGGGGCATCCCTCGTTGTCCTTCTACGGATGCAATTAGTGCAGTTTCTTCACCACAAACAAAAGCACCAGCACCCTCTTTAACATACAAATCAAAATTAAAATGTTTTCTCCCCAGGATATTTTTCCCAAGATATCCCTTTTCTCTAGCCTGATCGAGGGCAATATTAAGCCTTTTAATGGCTAAAGGATACTCAGCACGGCAATAGATAACACCTTCACTCGCACCAATAGCATAAGCGCCAATAATTAACCCCTCAATCACAGCATGGGGATCGCCTTCGAGCAAAGACCTGTCCATAAAAGCTCCAGGATCTCCCTCATCGGCATTACAAATAATATATTTTTTATCCGACTTATTTTTATAGGCAAATCTCCACTTTAACCCTGTGGGAAAGCCTCCTCCTCCACGTCCACGTATCCCAGAATCTAAAACCGTTTGAATAACCTGCTCCTGACCTACATTTTCGGCAACAATATTTTTTATTCCTTTATATCCATCATGTGATTCGTATTCATCAATATTCTCCGGGTCGATTACCCCACAGTGACGTAAGGCTATTTTTACCTGTCCGTCCCAAAATGTATCATCTTTTGTTTCAAACAGATCGCTTTTAACTACATAATCCTTTACAGGCTCTCCCTGTTTAAGGTGTTTATCATATATTTCAACCGCTTTTTCTTCATTAATCTCGCCATATAAATAAGAGCCGCTTTGATCTATTATTTCAACCAGAGGTTCACGGTAACACATTCCGATGCATCCGGTTTTTGTGATTTCTATATCAAGCTTATCAGCTTGCTTTAGAGCGATGAGTTTATTATAAACTTTATTAGCACCTGCTGAAATTCCGCAGCTTGCTAAACCTACCAAAACTTTCGTTTTTTCCATATGAAGTTATTTTAATTATTCCCTTCTGAGGGATTAATTACTTTCTTTAATTTTAATTTCTTTAACAATTTTAACCGCATGGCTCCCTGTAAGCTTCCCATAAGTTTCCCCGTCAATCATCATAACCGGAGCAAGTGAACAACACCCCAGGCAGGCAACAGATTCTAAGGTGAAGAGATTGTCGTCGGTAGTTTCGCCGTCTTTAATACCTAATGCATCTTCTAACGCTTCAGAAATTGCGGTAGCATTCTGCACATGACAGGCAGTACCGTGGCATACTTTGATAATATGTTTTCCTACAGGACTTAACCTAAATTGCGTATAAAATGTAGCTACGCCATACATCTCACTCATTTCAATGCCTGTTACTTCGGCTATTTTAAAAAAAGTATCATTTGGCAAATACCCATAAATGTTTTGTGTCCCTTGTAAAATCGGAATTAAACTACCTTTTTTATTTTTGTATTTTTCTAACAGTGGATCGAGTAGTGATAAATCCACAGAAAGCTCATCAGTGCCTTCTTTTTGTTGTAAAATTCGTTGAACACGCATAACTTTTTGAAGCTTTAATGTATAATTTAGGTTCTAAATAATGTTTCAAGATATAATTTTGAAAAATGAATAACAAAAAATATTGTATGCCTTTTAATATTTTTATTAAAATCATTTATTATTGCTCTTTTTTTACAAAGTTATTTATAATTATTCTAATCTATTTTATAAATTGCATTAAAATTAACAACTATGGTAATAAGTGAAAATAACAAACGACTACGTCAATTAGTAAATAAAGCAATTGAAGACCACATCATTACTCCGGAGGAATATGATGAAATTTTAGAAATATCATTTGAAGACGGACATATTGATTCACAAGAACAAGCCTTGCTTACCGAACTACAAAAGATGATTGAAAATAAAGAAATTCGATTTGCTAAAGGAGAATAAAATATGAAGTAAAAAATGATTTGCTTGAATTCACAAGTCAATAATTAAGGATTTTGTTTATTGCCTAAATGATCAAAAATATATTTCATGGAAATATTAGAAGAAACTACATAAACAGCTTTCCTAAACTCTATTCTTTTCATTTTAGACCGATCTCTGTGGTTATATTATTTTTGTTGACAAAAAAACAACCTAAACAGATATTAAATCATTCGAAATTGATAATTTTATAGATTTTGAAAAATTTAATTTTCTGCATTTGCAATGAAAAAAGAATTGGTAATCGGAATTGTTGAGCATCCCCTATTAGGGATCATATTGGCTCCCTATATTGTCACGATCAGGCCTAACCATGGATTTTATCAGATTGAATCCAAAATTTCTCAACTTAATATAAGCAGATACATAGATAGCTTCTCTGAGGTTGAAAAAAGAATTTTGAAAGCCATAGATGAATATAGCGACCAAAATCTTCATAAACTTTTCTCCAAAAAACGCGGAGAAACTACCGTCGAATTTATAAAGAAGCTGGATAAACCATTTGCCGACAAATATATACGTCCGTATATTGAAAAAAAAATAGTAAAAGCTATTGATCTGCTTCAAAAAACCGACTTGCAACTATTTTATAAAGAAAAACCCAAATACATAAACTCAGAAGATAAAATTGAGGTGGTTAAAAGTAAAGCACAAGCTGTATTTAATATCACTCGACTCGAACATGAAAGTCAATATTTTCTTACCGTAAAACAAGATGAAGAAGAAATTCATTTACTCAACAAACCGGCACAAACACTGGTTGAAAATCCATCCCGGATTATTATTGCAAATAAGCTGTACAGTTTTGATGATATTAATGCTAAAAAATTACTTCCATTCTTTAATAAAGATTGTATTCTCATTCCCAAATCATCGGAGCGAAAATGGTTTGAAACTTTTGCCCTGGAAAGTATAAAAAATTTTAAGGTTAAAGCCAAAGGCTTTGAAATTGATAAAACAATACAACAAAAAGAGGCGGTATTAAGTTTTGAAAAAAATCTTGAAGGTAATCCCATTTTTAATTTATTTTTTGTTTATAATGACGAGTTTAAATTTGGGGCTCAAAAAAAATCCAGTGCAACCGTAAAATTTGAAGAAAAGGGAAAAAATTTTATCTTTTATAAAATCAACCGCGATGAAGAATGGGAAAATCAGATCATAGAAAAATTAAAATCTGTTGGATTAGAACATTCAGTAGAATCGTATTTTACCTTGCCAAAAACCCAAAATACGGAGCCATACAGTAGTTTTAATGATTATGTAAACTGGTTACAGAACAATAAAACGAAAATTCTTAACCAGGGAATAATCATCCATCAAGATAAAATGGATATTACCTATAATTTTGAGCCCATATCCATTCATTCTGATGTGGAGGACAAAACCGATTGGTTTGATATTCATATCCGGATTCAGATTGGTGAATTTTCTATCCCATTTACGAAATTCAGAAAAAACATCTTATCCGGGAAAAGAGAATATAAGTTACCAAATGGAGAAACTGCCATTTTGCCCAACGAATGGTTTTCTAAATACAAAGAATTGTTTCAGTTTGGCAGGGATGATGGGTGGCATATTTTGTTAGATAATCATCATTTCAGATTATTAGAAAATAATGTGCCGGAAAAAGATTTATCCATCATAGAAAAATATAAAAACCTGGTCGCTCAATTTAACCACTCACAATACGAAATACCACAAAATTTAATCGCTGAATTAAGACCGTATCAAAAAACCGGTTTTTCGTGGATGCAGCTTTTACAAGAACATCATTTTGGCGGTTGCCTTGCCGATGATATGGGTTTAGGAAAAACCATTCAAACATTAACCCTACTATTAAACGCAAAAGAACAACATAATGGTTCTGAGGCTTATCAAGAGACAAAACCAGCCCTTTCGCAATTAAGTATTTTTGATGATATCAATAGCAAAACCCACATTAAATCATCCGGGACTTCGCTTGTTGTGATGCCTACATCATTGATTCATAACTGGCAGGAAGAAATAAAAAAATTTACCCCATCACTTACCTGTTTCAAATATACCGGTCAAACCCGTCCTAAAGATATTTCTATATTCAGGGAATTCGAT
>Ga0102938_10004482_pt1 | contig 10275 bp, 5 predicted proteins | sample SalPonR2_B_D2_MG_FD_84516 | JGI IMG/M metagenome (GOLD analysis project Ga0102938, IMG submission 84516) | Salt pond soil microbial communities from South San Francisco under conditions of wetland restoration - Salt Pond MetaG R2_B_D2_MG | ecosystem: Environmental > Aquatic > Marine > Intertidal...
CGGAATGGGGACAAAATGGGGGGATAAGCATTGGTGGACCTCCTCTAAAATAAAGTGTGGGTACACTCTAATAGAGGGGGTAAGTCGCCTCCCTGCTTCAATTCCCCATGGTTTGAACCATTACTTTTTTATTGACAACTCTCTAATCTGATTTTAAAGTATATAATCCCAATTTCATAAAGGAGAACATGATGAGTTTTACCACCGCTGACATTAAAAACGTAGCTATCATTGGGCACAGCGGCACCGGGAAAACCACCTTATTAGAACAAATATTGTATAATGGTGGTGTTATTCCCAAAGCCGAGGCAACTGATACAGGCAAAACAGTAAGTGATTATACAGACGAAGAAATTGAAAGGCAAATTTCAATTCACACAGCACTTGCCCATGTTGAATGGAATGACCATGAGTTGAACCTTCTGGATACTCCAGGTATCGCAGATTTTGTGGGGGAAGTTGTCGCAACCCTGCGAGCAGCTGAGTCTGCCCTGATGGTAGTAGGAGCACGTTCTGGTGTTCAGATTGAAACAATAAAGCTATGGAGACGTCTGGATAAAAGAAAGATGCCCCGTACGATATTTATCAATAGGCTGGATCTAGACAGGGCCAGTTTTGATACAACTTTCAGCGACTTAAATGAGAAGTTTGATAAAACTTTTGTTCCTGTGACAATTCCAATAGGAAGCGGTGCTGATTTTCAGGGGGTTGTAAATCTTATTGAAAATAATGCGTATCTTGTTCATGACAAGCTTGCCAAGGATCAACCAAGTGAAATACCTGCCGACATGATGGATCAAGTTCAAGAGTATCGTTTAACCATGATCGAATCTGCTGCTGAAGGCGACGATGAACTCATGGAAAAATACTTTGAAGAGGGAACGCTTACTGAAGATGAAATACGTAGAGGATTGCTGGAAGGACTTCGAGATAATAAGATAGTACCGGTACTTTGTGGAAGTGCTGAGTTGAACAATGGAGTGACTTCCCTTCTCAATTTTCTTATAAATAATGCACCTTCTCCAGCAACATATAAAGAATTGGCCTTTGATAAGGAAGAAAATGAAATTGAACTACCCTTCAGTCCGGATGAGCCCTTTTGCAGTATTGTGTTTAAGACCAGTATTGACCAATTTTCCGGTAAGCTTTCTTTCATCAAGGTGATTGATGGTGTATTATCGGCTGATACAGAAACTATTAATTATCGGGAAGATAAAAAGGAAAAAATCACAAAAGTATTCAAGGCCAACGGACGAAAACTTGATGAAGTAAAAGAGCTGGTAGCCGGAGACATCGGGGTGATTACGAAGGTAGAATCCCTTCATACAAATGATACCCTCTGTTCCCCCGAGCGGCGAATCAAACTAAAACCCTTAGCCCTACCCAATCCGGTATACGCACTTACAGTAATAGCCGCCGATAGAAACTCTGAAGATAAGCTGAACGATTTTCTCCACCGCATTACCGAAGAAGACCTCACCTTCAATGTTTCTTTCAATTCAGAAACCAAGGAAAGTGTAATTTCAGGTATGGGAGAGTTGCATATTAATATGATACTAAACCGTATCAAAGAGAAACAGAAACTCGATATTAATACCAAAACCCCCAGAGTTGCGTACCGCGAGACAATCACAAAACCCGCAGGTGCCGAATACACTCATAAGAAACAGACTGGAGGTCATGGACAGTTTGGTCGGGTAGTAATAGAAATTCGACCCCTTGAAAGGGGAGAACAGTTCAGTTTCGAAAATTCGATCCGTGGACAAGCAGTTTCAAAAGGTTATATGCCCGGTATTGAGAAGGGGCTACGCGAGGGAATGGAAGAAGGATATATGGCAGGTTACCCGCTAGTCGACATCGGGGCAACCATCGTCGACGGAAAAGAGCATCCGGTAGACAGTTCAGAAATGGCATTTAAACAAGCCGGGAAAGGCGCCCTTAAGGAAGCCCTTGGGAAAGCTGATCCTGTGTTGCTTGAACCGATGATGAACTTGCGGGTTTTTGTGGACAACCAATATCTTGGAGATATTCTGTCCGACCTGAGTTCAAAACGTGGGCGGGTACACGGCCAGGAGGACCTTGGTGGTGGTATTATGCAGGTAAATGCAGAGGTTCCTCAGGCTGAAATGCTGCGCTATGCAATTGATTTACGTTCTCTTACTTCTGGTACAGGGTCTTTCGAACTTGAGTTTGACCACTACGAAGCTGTACGCGGGAAGATTGCTGAAGAGATTATTGCAAAATCAAAGGAAGAAGCAAAAGACGGGGAATAACAGAACCCGGTCTATAGTACAAGCCGATAATATTAATTAAATTGTGTATAAGAAAAGGCGGGGTTTTCCCGCCTTTTCTTATTCTAAATGTCTTTCTTGCTGGCTATGGCCATGTGCCGCTTCACAAATGTTCTTATTTTCGGTCCTTTATCGGTACATAGGTCATTGCATCCCTCCGAATGTGTTTGTAGGCGGGACGGAGTATCCGGCGGCCGTTGATAATTTCTTCTATTCTATGGGAGGCCCAGCCTGCAATACGGGCAACCGCAAAAATGGGTGTAAAAAGATCTACTGGGATATCGAGCATATGGTATACAAAACCGGAATAGAAATCTACATTTGCGGAAATCACCTTATCCGAGTTTTTGACACGTCTGAAGATAGACGGGGTAAGACGCTCTACCTTATCATACAACTCTAACTCTCGGGTATAGCCCTTCTCCTTTGCTAAATCCTTCGCTTTGCCTTTTAATAATACAGCCCGGGGATCGGATAAGGTATACACCGCATGCCCCATACCGTAGATAAGACCTTTCTGGTCAAAAGCCTCTTTGCGAAGAATCTGCTCAATGTAGGCCGCTACCTCTTCTTCATCTTCCCATTCTTTCACATTTTGCTTTATGTTATCCATCATTTGGCGAACTTTGAGGGCGGCTCCGCCATGCTTAGTTCCTTTGAGAGAACCAACGGCAGAGGCTACCGTACTGTAGGTATCGGTATCCGAGGAAGAAACAACATGGATTGAAAAGGCGGAATTGTTTCCGCCGCCATGTTCAGCGTGCAGCACCAGCGAAAGGTCAAGCAGTTCCGCTTCGAGGTCAGTATAAGAGGAATCGGGCCGAATAAGACGCAGAATATTTTCTGCAGTACTGAGCTCAGGATCGGGAGCGTGAATATACAGTGTCTTATTTTCGTGATAATGCTGAGCTGCTTGATAGCCGTATGCTACAAAAGTGGGGAAACGGGCTATAAGTTCAATAGATTGACGCAATACATTTTCAATGGTGTTGTCTTCAGGATTCTTATCGTAAGAATAAGAGGCCAATACGCTGCGGGCTAGCTTGTTCATTATGTTTGCACTGGGGGCAGTAAGGATCATATCTTCGGTAAAACCTGATGGTAGAGTGCGCTTTTCTCCGAGAAGCCTTTTGAAAGATTCCAGCTCGTCTTTATTCGGGAGTTGTCCAAACAGCAGAAGATATACCGTTTCTTCAAAGCCAAAACGCTTTTCATTCTGCATACCCGAGACGAGGTCTTTTAACTCTATCCCGCGGTACCGCAAACGGCCCTCTACCGGCACTCTCTCTTTCTCATCAACAATATAGCCGTGTACATCGCCAATTTGTGTAAGACCTACCAGCACACCTGTGCCGTCGTTGTTGCGCAAACCTCGTTTTACTTCATACCTTGTATAATAAACCGGGTCGATCTGGTTATTTTTTTCCACTAGATCAGAATACTTATTTAGATCAATCCACTTATCCTCTTTCATCGTGGCACCCTCCTTGCAGTTTTGTATATTATTGCATTACTATTGCATATTTTTTATAAATATTCAACAATCTACACTTTTCTGGTTCTCATCGCGGATTTTTTCCACCCATACTTCCCTTATGTGGTGCTGCTTGACCTCTCCCTTGCGTTCAAAACTAGTTTTCGGTCGCCAATCAATATCAGAGGCATAACTTTTAAAAGGGTTCGAGAGCAGAGGCTCTTCTGAAACCACCTTTAACATCTGTTCTGCGTACTCCTCCCAATCTGTAGCAGCATAAATATATCCACCGGTACATAAGCGCAAAGTCAATTTGTGGACAAACTCAAGCTGCAGCAGCCGTCGTTTATGGTGCTTTTTCTTAGGCCACGGGTCAGGGAAAAATATATGAAAACCTGTCACTGAGTTCTGCGGAATCATCTGTTCCAGCACATCAACTGCATCGGTTTGCAGTACTTTTAGATTCTTTATTTGGCGTTTATGGATTTCATCCAGCACCTTCCCCACTCCGGGGGTATGGACCTCAATTCCTAAAAAGTTATAATTAGGAAACTTTTCTGCCAATTCGATGGTTGCGTGACCCATTCCGAATCCAATTTCAATAATAACAGGATTGTTGTTGTGGAAAACGTTCTCATAGTCTAACATTGAGTCTGTAAGTTCAATACAGTAGTTGCTACGATAATTAGTAAGAGCGTGCTCTTGCGCAGCACTTAAGCGGCCGTTGCGTCTTACAAAACTGCGAATTCTTCGCCGATATTCACTCATAATTGAAGGTATCTTATGAGAAACACACAACTATTGCAAGTGAGCCTCAATATATTCACTTACTGCATTGTGTGTTTCAAGGGCAAGCATTTTTTCTGCATGGATTGCTGCTTCATTTCTGTCTAAAGCGTCAATATGGTTGCGGACTACTTCTATCATTCGTGGGTCCACACTGTAATTTGTAATTCCAATTCCAATAAAAAAAACAAGCATAGCCGGCTCGGCAACGGCATCGCCGCATACCGAAATTACGCAGTCTTCAGTTTCTCCAGCTTCGGCTATATGCTTGAAAGCCCTCAACACCGCTGGATGGTACACAGAATACAAATCGGCAACATTCTCGTTCGTGCGGTCAACTCCAAGAATATACTGAACCAAATCGTTCGATCCAATGCTCAGAAAATCGGCCTCTTTTGCCAGCTGACGTACCATGGTAACTGCTGAGGGAAGTTCAATCATTGCACCGAAAGAGGGATTGGAGTTGTGACTTAATTTTTCCCGGGCTAATTCCTGAATTGCCTGGTCGGTAACTTCCCGGGCTTTTATGAAATCTTCAACTCCCGCAATCAACGGAAACATAACATTTAAATCAGTTTGAGCGCTTGCCCGAAGCAAGGCACGGAGTTGTGTTTTCAGGGTATCAATGTGCTTAAAGGAATAACGTATCGCGCGTAATCCCATAAAGGGGTTTGCTTCTTGGCCGATGTTTGCAATCGAGAGCATTTTATCGCCCCCGATATCGAGGGTACGAAAATATACAGGATTCATTTCATTGATCAGTTTTTTATAAATGATAACCTGTTCTTCTTCCGGGGGGAAATCGTTTCTTATAAGATACATATACTCACTACGATACAGACCGACTCCACTAGTGCCTGCACGACGGGCGGACTTTGCATCGCTCAAAAGATTGATATTGGCTAAAAGTTCAATTGTCGTACCATCATAAGTAGTACAGGTGGTCGACGGATTTTCAACTTCCGCTTTCTTCTTATTCTGGGAGCTCATCTCTTTTTCTAATGCTACATAACGATCGATGAGTTCGTCCTCCGGTTCGACAATTAAAGTTCCCTGATATGCATCGAGTATGAGAAATTTTCCATTTACGTGCTGATAAAACTCATTTTCAGAAAGCAGCACAGTGGGTACTTCTAATGAGCGAGCAAGAATAGAAATATGGCTCGTTTCACCTGCGCCGTACACAACAAAACCTTCGGTATTCTGAGCCGAGAGCTTGACAATTTCTGAAGGTAGCAGGTTTGGCCCGATAACTATCTGCCCTGAGTAGTCGCCGTCTTCGACGTCGTGGCCGGCAAGATTCTTTAACAAGCGATGACCAAGATCTTTTACATCGTGAATCTTATCCTGGGTATTTTCATTTTGTGAATTGAGAAAAAGGTTCACATATTCATTTACTACCTTTGCAACCGCTTCTGCAGCCGGTAAGCCCTCACGTATCTGTCGGCGCATACTTCCTGAGAAGTCTTCATCGCTTAACATCAACAGGTGTGAGCCAAATATAAGAGAACCTGCTTCGGATAGCTTTTCATCTAAGTGGGCTTGGATTTCCTTCAGCTGATCAGTGGTTTTTTGCAAGGCAGAATCAAAGTCTTTTTCGCTTTCAAGATACTCAGTCTCACCCACATGTATTAAAAGGCTGTTATCATCACTCCCGCTTACCACAACCGCCTGGCCCATTGCTATCCCGGAGGAGGTCGGACGCCCTCGATAGAATTTTTGATTGTTTTCTGTATGCTCTGGAGTATCATGCTGTTTGGTGGTGTTCCGCAGTTCAATCAACATTCGAGCATGTTCAAGAAAGGTTGCAAGCTGGCTGGCGATTGCAGATAAGGTTCGAATATCGTGCTTATTGTAATAATCCGGACGGGAATCTTCCAGTACAATTACACCCAATTTTTTTGATGACTGGATAATTGGGACTGCAAGAAAACTTTCATATTTTTCTTCAAAAATACCTTGTACATATTTGAAATGCGGATCCTCAGAACCGCGGGGAACACAAATGGGCTTTAACTCCTTTAAAGAAGTTCCGGTAATTCCTTCTCCGATATTCAGACGTAGTTTGCCGATCATATCGGCATTAAGGCCGACTGTTGCCCGCAGAACTAAGTTTTGGGAATTCCCCTCTAAAAGAAAAATCGAACAGGCTTCAGTCTGCATATGTTTGGAAATAATTTTTACGGTAAGATGCAGCAATCCCTGAATATTGGTACTTTTCTGAAAAAGACTGGTCAGCTCTCCGACATTGCACAATAGATCAAATGTTTTTTTTCGCATCCCCGTCCCCTCTTTTGCACCCATTATAGCAGAGTCTGTAACTTTTCTCTAATAAATTCCGACTTCTCCTTAAGGCCGATAGCTTCGGTGTTCATCATGAGAATATTAGGATTTTGTGAATCTAAGGACACGCTTCCACCGCTTTCAGTTATCATACGCAATACTTTATCTACCGCTATAATGGAAACTTTCCCAAATTCCACGTACACCTTACCGCGCCGCTCCCGGAGTGAGCGTATGTACAATTTTTTACATATAACCCGCAGCTCTGCAATAGACAGCAGGCTCTGCACTTCGTCCGGCATAGGCCCAAAGCGGTCTGTCAACTCACCATAGACCCTTTCTAGGTCGGTATCGGTCTCGATGGAAGCAATCATTTTGTAAATTTCCATTTTTTCAGTAACGTTTTTGATATAGTGATCAGGAATGTATCCGGAATAGTCAAGTTCTAAATATACTTCAGGAGCTTCTTCTTTCTCTTCCCCGGCACTCAATTCGGCTACCGCTTCATCCAGCAATCTCAGATACATATCAAAACCTACCGAGAGTATTTCACCGTGCTGCTGTCGGCCGAGAAGATTCCCAGCACCCCGCACTTCGAGGTCCTTCATGGCAACCTTAAAACCTGACCCAAGATCGGTATAATCACTAATAATTTGCAGACGTTTCATGGCAATTTCCGACAGTGCACCCCTTTCGGGAAAGAGGAGGTATGCATAGGCGGTACGGTCTGAACGCCCTACCCGTCCTCGAAGCTGGTAGAGCTGGCTAATTCCGTACATGTCGGCCCTATCAATGATAATAGTATTTACATTCGGTATATCAATACCGTTTTCAATTATGGTGGTAGCAACCAAAACTTGAAAAGAACCGTGTACAAAACGATGCATTTTATCCTCCAGCTGCATGCTTGTCATCTGACCATGCGCCGTCTCTATAAGCACCTCAGGTAATATTCTTTCAAGGAACAGACGAACCTGGTTCAGGGTTTCTACCCGATTATGGAGGTAAAAAACTTGTCCTCCCCGATTTACTTCATAGCGAACTGCCTCGCTTATCAGTTCCTCATTAAACTCCTCCACATGGGTTTCTATCGGGCGCCTGTCCATCGGCGGGGTAGTAATCAGGGACATATCACGAATTTTAAGAAGGGACATATGCAAGGTTCTAGGTATTGGAGTAGCAGACAAAGTGAGTGCATCTATGGAAGCTCGAAGCTCCTTCAACCTCTCCTTAGCTTTGACTCCAAACCGCTGTTCTTCGTCGACCACCAACAAGCCAAGCGACTTAAACCGTACATCCTTCTGTAGAATACGATGGGTACCAATGAGTACATCCACACTTCCGTTATGGGCCCGTTCAAGTACTTTTTTCTGTTCGCTTTTTTGTACAAACCGTGAAATCATGTCGATTGTTACCGGATAGCGTTTAAACCGCTCTTGAAAATTTTCATAATGCTGTTCAGCCAGAATGGTAGTAGGCGCCAGGAACGCGACCTGCTTTCCAGAGACTACTGCCTTGAAAGCTGCTCGCATAGCTACCTCGGTTTTCCCGTAGCCCACATCGCCGCAGACCAAACGGTCCATGGGAGCCGGTTTCTCCATATCGGCTTTTACATCCTCAATCGCCCGCAGTTGGTCTTCGGTCTCTTCGTAGGGAAATTCCGCCTCAAACTCAATTTGCCAATCGGTATCCGCTGGAAATGCAAGCCCAATAGCACTTCTGCGCTTTGCGTACAGTGAAATCAGATGTTCCGCGAGATCTTCAACCGACTTTTTTACCCGATCCTTTCGCCTCTCCCAGGATTTTCCGCCAAGGGTATCTAAGCGGGGGGCTCGCCCTTCCTGACCAATATACCGCTGAATCAGGTTAACCTGTTCGATTGGTATGAAAACAGTTTCCTCTCCGGCGTATTCCAACTGAATATAATCGCGTTCAGTACCGGCTGCCTTTATGCGGTCTACCCCTTTGAACTTACCGATTCCATAATTCACATGAACCACAAAATCTCCGGGGTTCAGCTCTACAAAGGTATCGATCACTGCAGTTTTTGCTTTTTTTACGGATGCGGGAGGTCTGCGGCGACGCCCGAAAATTTCATTTTCCTGGACCACCATCATTTTAAATTCAGGGATTGAAAATCCGGAAGAAATCGGTGATGCAATTACCGCTACATCAAGTTCACGCAGGAGGTGCTCTATTTTCTGGGCTTGTGATTCGGTTTCGGCACAAATAGTAATATCATATCCGTTCTCTACAAGAGACTCGAGTTCGCTTTTAAGATAACTGATATTACCGAAAAAAGAGCGCGGACCTTCATAGGAGAAACGGATTCGCTTCTTCTGGGTATCTCGCAGCACCGGCACATGAATAGTTCGCTGATGAGCAGCTTCTAAGTTTTCAAAGCGGTGGATAAGATATTCGGGGCGCAGAGCCGGCCGGCGTTTAATTTTTGCCTCTCTGAACAGTCCGCTATACTCTTTCTGAAGGGAATCGCAGCCGTTGGCTAAGCGATCATCGTACAACAAAAACTGGGTGGCGTGGCTGTCAAGATAATCGGAGATAGCCGCAGGTTTTTCAAAGGTGGCGGGAAAAAAATACACTTCATCGTTACATTGATTTTCCGATTCTAACTGATCGTGGAGGCTCTCGGCCTTCGGCAGTAATTCCTTGAGTTTACTTTTAGAGTCTTCATCCCAGACAACTTCACTGACGGGATACAGAGTGACCTCTTTTAGTTTACCCGTTGAACTCTGAGATAAGGGGTCAAAGCTCCTTATCTCCTCTATCTGGTCCCATTCGAACACAATTCGGATTGCCTGTTCATTCCCCGGTAGAAAAAGGTCTAATACCTCACCGCGCAGTGCAAACTCCCCTGCCACGGTCACCTTTGGAACCCGTAAGTACCTGTAGCTCTGCAGAGTCTCTGTAAGCTTTACCGGGTCAAACTCCTGCCCAACCTCCAGTGTGAGCAGTTTGGAACGAATAAACTCGGGGGGTGGCAAGGGAGTAAGAAAAGACCTTAGTGATGATACTGCTATAAAAGGTTCTCCAGAAATCATCTGGACCAGTTGGGCCATTCTTTTTCCGGCAATATTAAGTTGTGTCTGTTTTGCCCCGTAGGGGACACTGCTCCACCACGGAAACTGGTAAGCCCGATCGGTGAACATCGAAAGATCGCGTACCAGGGTTTCTGCTTCCTGCTCAGTAGGTGTAACGATTAAAAACGGGCTCTTCGAATAACGAAACAATCGCTCAACTACTAAAGCAAAAAAGAAACCCTCCGTGCCTTCGACGGTTAAGGAGAATTCCTTCTGTCGAAAATTACGTAAAAGCTCTATAAAAGGGTTATATGTATCAAGTCGCTTATTCAGTTTATTTTGGAATAATGTTATCATTTTTTTGTACCGAAGATAGTAATGAGTATGGGAGAACTAACGTGAA
>Ga0102938_10004486_pt1 | contig 10270 bp, 7 predicted proteins | sample SalPonR2_B_D2_MG_FD_84516 | JGI IMG/M metagenome (GOLD analysis project Ga0102938, IMG submission 84516) | Salt pond soil microbial communities from South San Francisco under conditions of wetland restoration - Salt Pond MetaG R2_B_D2_MG | ecosystem: Environmental > Aquatic > Marine > Intertidal...
GGCGGATCGTTGGATCACAGCGAGACCCGTTTGAAGTATTACGGCAAGGTCTTGGAAGCGGCCATCCTGCGCGTCTGTCGCGAAGGCCGAGTGCTGGGCGGCGTTTCGAGATTTTGCAATCAAAGCACCGGTTAATGTCCTCGTTTCGCGATTATCGAGCGCCTCAGGAACACGGCGGTTCCTTCATCGACCCGCCGTTGTGCGAAGCGGGAGCGCTGATCGCTGCGAATCGACGCGCCGGCGGCGAGGATCCGTCGCATTTGCAGACGTTGCGAGGAGTCGCTCGCGAGGAAATCTTGACCGCCGCCAAAGCGTACACCTCGGCCTATCGTGACGTCAGTTGGGTCGATTCGCGCGACCGGCAATGCCTGATCATGGCGGGACATCAACCTTCGCTTTTTCATCCCGGAGTCTGGTTGAAGAATTTCGCGCTCTCGGACCTCGGTCGGAAAGCCGGCGCGGTCGCCATCAACATGGTGGTCGACAACGACGTCAGTGGTGGCAACCAGATCCGTGTGCCCGTCATCCAAGGGGGTGTGACCTCGGAGCAAAACTTTCGGGCCGGCTACGTTTCGGTGCCGTTCGACCTGGCCAACCCCGGTGTGCCGTACGAGCAGTTGCAGATTCGCGATCGCGACCTGTTCGATTCCTTCGCCCTGCGGGTCAGCGAAACGATCCAACCGTTGATCAACGATCCGTCGGTCAACCAATTGTGGCCGCACGCGATCGAGGCGATCCGTCGATGCGGTTACGCGGGCTGTGCCTTGGCCCAAGCTCGGCACGCCTTGGAATCGGATCTGGGGCAGTTGACCTTGGAGGTGCCTGTCGGTGTGGTCAGTCGCAGCCGCTCCTTCGCAACGTTCTTGCTGCACATTTTGACCGATGCGGAACGATTCGCCGCCGACTACAACGATTCCCTGCAAGCTTATCGGGCCGCACATCACATTCGGAGCTCCGCCCACCCGGTTCCTTCCTTGGATCGGCAAGAGGATTGGCAGGAAACGCCGCTGTGGGTTTACGGTGACGAAGATCCGATGCGACGTCAGGTTTGGGTCCGACGTTCGGGGGCGGACCGATTGGAGATCGGCGACCGCAAGAGCCGCCGCGTGACGCTGGACATCGGCGACGTCGACGCCGCGGCGGCACACTTGATCGAACTTTGCGATGCGAACTTCAAATTGCGACCACGGGCGTTGCTGACCACCATGTTCGCACGCTTGGTGCTCAGTGACTTGTTCTTGCACGGGATCGGCGGCGGCAAGTACGACCAACTGGGCGACATGATCATGCGACGTTTTTTCGGTGTCACGCCGCCCGCTTTCATGGTTTTGTCGGCAACCTTGAAACTGCCGATTCCGGATTTCTCGACCGGGCACACCGACCAAGACCCGGCGTCTTGCTTGGAAGGATTGCAAAGACGTTTGCGAGAAACCGTCTATCAACCCGAGCGGTTTTGCGACCAGGCGTCCTTGCCCGATGACTTGCTGCAACAGAAACAAAAGCTGTTGGCGGACATCCCGCCGCGTGGTGAAAAATCCGCGTGGCACCAGCAGATGACGGTGATCAATTCCAAACTCGCCAAACACTTGGCACCGCTTCGGCAGCAGTTGCGATCGCAAAAAAACGAGGCGAGTCGGCGGATCGCCGACGAAGCCGTTTTGAGGAATCGCGAACACTCGCTTGCCCTGCATCCGCTCGATTCGATGACTTCGATTTTCAAGCGGGTGCTGTCGTGACGCCGGCATCACGCAGGAAATGATCAAAACAACGGTGTCGAACATCCGCTTGCACCAAAGCTTGGGGGGTCTCCGTGACTCGCCCGACGGCGAGGGCGCCGACAAACCCGGGGCGGGGTTCGAAGCAGTGAAAGGTCCAGCTGGCGGACTGGCGAAGCTTCGGATTTAGGATCTTCAGTTTCGGATTCGCCGACGCGATGTCCTCAAAGGCGAAATCACCCAGCGGTGTGTGCAGCCCGGTACCGATCGCTTTGATGAAGGATTCTTTCAGCGTCCAGATCCGCAAAAAGACCGCTTTGCGTGCTTCGGGATCCGCAAAACTGTGCAGGAATTCGACTTCGGGTGCGGCAAAGTATCGGTCGGCCAATTTGGGGTCGGTGCGACGCTCGATCCGTTCCACGTCGACACCCAGCAAGACGCTGCCGTCTCGGCCGGCGACTCGGCCGGCGCCGTCGGCCGGCGCCGCGTTGACGGCAGTGGAGGTAATCCCGAGCAATACCAAGCCTTCGGTGTGAGCGATGTTGAAGGGTTGTCGTGCCTGCGGCGGCGAAGCCACGGTCGGCTTGCCGTGGTCGGAGGTTCGGAAGCAAATCGAAAGCGCGTCGACCGCGTCGCCGCCTAGCATTCGCCGCGCCATGCCGCGGCCGATGACGTGCTGGTTGCGAGTCGTGCGACGGCGAAAGCGATCCGCCCGGATCCGTTCCTCTTGAGTCAACCAGGCTTCACAGCACGCTTCGACGACGCTCGGTCGGTCGCCCGATGCCGTCGCATGCCAAACGTCCACGCATGTCGACGCGACGGGCGATGACTCGCCGGGAAAGGGTGGTTCGGCTTGTGCCGATGGCGGTAGCGGTGAGGGCATTCGAGTTCCAAGGATCTTGGCGCGATCGTCACAACCGATCTTTTTTGCGTCATCGGTGAACAAGACAGTCTGATCGATCGATCAAAGGTAGTGAAGCAAGGAGAAGGACCGATGACAGCCAACTTATTTTTCGTCGCCGAGATCGATCGGGCTCAACTGTTTCTGTTGGCCGGCTTCGTCATGCTCGGGTGGGTGCTGGCGCGACGGACCATTCGTCGTCGCAAAACCATCGTTCGCGCCGGTCGCGAAGCCGACTCGGCGGTCAGGAAGATTCAAAACCCTGTCCAATTGTCGGTCCCGCTTTGTGACGCGCCGCCGGAAACCCAGCGTTGGCAAGTCGCCCTGTTCGACCTGCAACGCGAATTGAAGGCCGACCTGGACACGCGAATCGCCGTCGTCCAGACCTTGGTGCGGCAAGCCGATCAGCGAATCGCGAAACTGGAGCAATTGCAATCCGGCGGTGGGGACGTTCGGGAGTTGTCCAGCGAGGTCGCGTCGCGAGGTGATTTCGATCGACTGCGGAGATCCGTCGAAAAACTCCGCTCGGAAGGCAAAACTTGCGGGCAGATTGCCAGCGACCTTCACCGCCCCCTGGGCGAAATCGAGTTGATCTCTTCGACGATCGCCAATTCTTGACCGGCGCCCCGCCGCAGGCTTGTGTACAGACGAACACATCGCCGGTGCGGAGAGATGAAACGAAGGACAATTTTCGACGGGATTGTTTGGGTCGAAGGTCTTGTTTCGCGGGTTCGAGCGGCTACGCTGAGACGGTGTCATTTGGGGGGCATACAAGCTTCTTTCACGAACCGTGTCCGCCCACGGATTCCACCGAGTCTCAACTTCTTCGAGTCTGATCAACATGAAAAACATCTTCGGCGTTCCTCAGACAGGGCATCAGAGCGTATTCCGGTTCGCGGGAATGCTGGCCGTTCTTTCAGCAGTGCTGGTTTCATCGTCGGTGGCGACGGCGGGCGAAACGACACAGTTGGTAGTGAAGGTTTTGCAGGACGAGGCGATGCGATTGCCCGAGGACAACACGGCGCTGTTCAACGCCCGGTCACCCGGCATCCGATTGAGTGTTCAGTACCTTGCCGACGCGGGAACGCCGTCGGAGACTCAATTGACGTTGGTGACACCGACCGGTCAGGAGGAGGACTTGATCGCCGATGCCGATGGAAACTTCTCGATCCCTAATCCGATTTCCGGTCTCTACGCGGTCGTGGCAAGAACCGCCACTTCCGCGATCGCCTCGATCCCGTTCTATGCCCGACAAGTTGACGTCGGCGACGAGTTGGTCGGTCAGGTCGCCGAATCCGATAACACGGTTCAGTTGCCCGTCATCCCGGAGGGTCGAGGCGTCGTCGAGCAGTTGGCCGAACAATACGTCTCGTACACCGATCCGAACGAGGAAGAAATCGATCCGGTCCGCTATGACTTTGAAACCGACGAGCTGCACGGATATCAAGTCCGTCTGACCGGCGACGACCGTGTTTTGGGGCGTGTGATCATCGCGTCGGAGAGTGCTCGGAACCGTGGTCTGCTTGCCGACAACAATCTGTTCCTGCTTCGCAATGGTGTGCGGATGCAAAACGTGATTTCGGACGCGTCGGGTGATTTCGTGTTCAGCGACATGACACCGGGCGTTTACGGCTTGGTGGCTGCCGGACCGGCGGGCTACACGGCGTTCAGCTTCGAGGTTCTGCCCTCGAACGCCTTCACGCAAAACGAAAACGAAGCGAGCGAGATTTCCGCGGCTGGATTCGTGCTGAACAAGACCAAGGCGCCGACATCGGTGCTGCCCGTCGTGATGATTCCGCCGGAGTTGGTTCCGAAGGTGTTGGAGATCCAACGTCGCGGTTTCACCGACGCGGCGACCGCGTTCCCGGCTGACGGCATTTCGACACCGCTTGCAGGTGGCGGCGCTGCGGGCGGCGGACCTGCCGGATTCGGCGGCGGAGGTTTCAGCGGCGGAGGCTTCGGCGGAGGCGGCGGCGGCTTCGGCGGGCTGGGTGAATTGCTCGGCTTGGCCGGTATCGGAGTCGCGTTAGCGGCCAGCGACGTCTTCGACGATGACGATGACGTCTTTGAACCGGTGCCGTCGGTCAGTCCCTTCCTCCCGTAGTAGTCTGTCGCACACGAACCTCAGCGGTTTGAGGAAGGCCTTGTTTCATGACGGACCGTGGGAAAGCATCGAAGCAGGATTCTGAATCGAGTCTTTTCCAGGATTCGGTGACGGACGAATCGGAAAACGATTTGCCGATCCCACCCGATCAGCAAAAAACAGTCGACCCGTCGCTACCAAACGATGCACCGGATGTGGATCGGGCGACCTACGACGCGACCGGGCCGATTCCCGAGCGGCCGAGCGGGCCGGTGGCGGCAGGTCAATCTTCCATCGCAGAAGACACCGCCGGCGACCGTGGCACACTGCTGCCTGGGCAGTGGCATGCCGGCGCGGACTCGCGACCCGCCGCCAGCCCGGACGTGGGGACGGGATCCGAACAAGGATCCGGTCAAATCGACTGGGGAAGCGACCGACCCGATTCCGCATCGGAGCACTTCGACACCGATCAGGAATCGGCCGCCGACGCGGCGACGATCGACATCCCCATCGAATTCACGGGATCGATCGACGATTCACTGGCCGCCGCCGATGGCGGACCCGTGCTGCCGAAGTACGTCGGCAAGTTTCGTGTCATGCGGGAGTTAGGCCGGGGAGCGTTCGGCGTCGTCTATCTGGCACGTGACGAACTGCTGAATCGTCGCGTCGCGATCAAGCTTTCCTTGGTCGATGATGCTTCGTATCAAGATCGACTACTGGTCGAAGCGTCCAACGTCACGAAGGTCGAAGACGACCACATCGTGCCGGTTTATCAAGTCGATCGAACCGATTTCGGTGCGGTTTATGTCGTCCAAAAGTACATCGACGGCTGCACGCTCGGCCAACTGATCAAGTCGGAGCAGGAGGTCACACCGGGGCAGGCGATCATCTTGCTCAATACGTTGGCTGTCGGGCTGCGCACGCCGCACGAACAAGGCATGCTGCATCGTGATCTGAAACCAGACAACATCCTGCTGGACGTCGAGGGCAAACCATGGATCGTCGATTTCGGCTTGGCCATCTTCGAACAAGATCAGATCGGCGCGTCGCGCCAGCTTGCCGGAACGCCGCCTTACATGTCGCCGGAGCAAATCAAAGGCCGCGTCGATTTCATGGACGCGCGTTCGGACATCTGGGCTCTCGGGGTTATCTTTTATGAGCTTTTGACCGGCAAGTTGCCGTTCAACGGACGCACGCGAGACGACCTGACCCAGCAAATCTGTAACCGTGACCCGAAACCGCTTCAGCAACGTGATTCGAAGCGTTTGACCGAGGAAATGGATCAGTTCTTTCGTCGCTGCTGTGCGAAGCAGCCGCAAGATCGGTTTGCCCATGTCGATGAAATGTCGTCCGCCTTGGTCGATTTGGCTCGTCTTTACGCGACCGAATACGATCACGCGAATCCGTTGGGTTGGAATGCGGAAAGGGCGACGAAATCTCCCCTGTCGTTACGGACGAGCACCAGGCCGACCGGCAATGAATCCCTCGGGCCTCTTACGCAGACGAGAGCGGAATCGCTGCAGACGATTCAGGAAAGCGTCGGCGGTTATCTGCGACACATCTTCAGCGTCGCGGTCATCGCGGCCGTCGTCGCGGCAGTCTTTTTGTTCCGCGATCGCGGCGATTCCGGCACCTCGCCCGGACTTGCGGGGGAACGACGAACAAACGACGAACAACAAAACGCCGGTATCGCCGCCGCGTCGGCCGATACGACCGAAGAATCGATCCTCGCGGAGACGAGCACTGCGGAGACGAGCACTGCGGAGACGAGCACTGCGGGGCCTGAAGCGTCGATCGCGACGGTCGACCCGGATTTGGTCGCCTTTGATTCCGCTGGGGATTCGGCCCGACGGGTCGCCAAGACCGGACCGGCGAACCACCGGACCATCGGAGAGGCCATCGCCGCGGCCGCGGCGAACGAGATCATCGAAGTCGAAGGCGGGTTTTACGATGAATCGTTGACGCTCCTTCGTCCCGTCCGATTGAAGGCCGCGAATCCGCAGAACAAACCGCGGCTACGCGGCGACGGCAAGCCGCTGTTGACGATCGACTGCGACGGTCAAGCGGTGACGGCCGAAGGTTTCATCATCGCCGCGGCTGACTTGTATCGAGACGCCGACGGAGCCGAATCGCCGGCCGACTTCAATGCCATCGATGTGCTTCGCGGAACTTTGGGCCTGAAGGACTGTGACATCAGCAAAGAAGACTACGGGAACGACGACCAGTCCAACTGCGTCAAGGTGCATAGTGATGCCAAGCTGATCGTGACGAAGTGTCGTTTCACAAAGTCGCCGCGTTTCACGATTTCGACGACCTTTCATGACGACCTGCGGGTCATCGACTGCGATTTCGCGTCCAGAGGAATTCAAATCCGGGGCGGGGCGGCGGCGATCGAGAACAGTCGCTTCGCCGGTGAAATCGGCATCCAAGTCCAAGAGTCACGAGACAGCCTTGTCACGATCCGGGGGTGTTCGTTCCAAAAAGCCGAGGAGTGCGGCATCAACGTGACCGCCGGGGGAAAGATCGACTGTCGTGGCAACGTCTACGAAACCTGCAAACGCGGAATCTGGGTCGGCGTCGAAGAAGACGCTGATTTCTGGTCCGACACCAGCAGCCGATCCGTGGTCACCGATGATGGCTTCAACAACTGCGGCGTCGGTGTCGAGATCGGCGGAGGCATCGTTTCGATGAAAGGCGACTGCTCGATTCAGGGCGGACAGATGGGAATCTTGGTCACGTATGGCGATCTCAACGTCAGCGGACTGGTCATCAAGGGATGCTCGGGGGTCGGGATCTACGCCACCAAACAGGCCGGAGAGCTTTCCATCGTCGGAACCGAAATTTCCGACTGCGGTGACGTCGGGATCTGGGCACAACAGTGCAAAACGATCACCGTGGACGACACCTCGATTCGCAACTGCAACGGCAGCGGTCTGACGCTGCAGGCGGGTAAGGCCAGCATCGAGTCCTTGTCGACCTTGGGAGTTGACGCGGGCATCCAAGTGATCGGCACCGCAACGATAACGAAGCTGAGGTCTTTCGAGGCGACGGACTGTAATTTCGGGATCCTGGCAAAGCCCGATGAAGACCACGAATCGATTTTCGCCGTCGAACAAAGCACGTTTGTCGATTGCGTTGAGAAAGCGATCTTGGCTTTCGGCAACACAAAGATCCGAGTTTCCGAGACGACCGTCACGGGGTCCGGCACCGGGACCGGGTTCTATGCCGATGACACGGCCAGCATCGAAATCGATTGACGACGCGGCCTTGTCGGCTTGGTCACGCTCATTTCAACACATCGATTCGACTGGCGGCGAACTTTCGGGTCAACGCGGCCAACGAATTTTCGTCGTCCGTGCTGACCGCGGACGTTAAGATCAATTCGTAACCGCGTCGGGCTTCTTCCAGACGTTGCTTGCCCCATCGTTTTTCAAAAATCCTCGCTTCGGTCAGGTAGTTCAGGTCCATTCGTTGTTGGTGTCGAAGCTTCGACAAATCCGTTCCACCGGCCTGTTCGTACTGAGCGATCAAATCGTCGAACGAGATCACCGCATCGCTTTCTCGCGTCGTCGGATCCTCCTCGGTCGCCAAGATCCAGAAAGCCAACACGGCACAGACGGCGATCACGGCGATTTGCATCAGACTTTGGCTACGGTCGGCCCCCTCGGCGGTCGATTCGGCCGGGGCCGCGACCTCGACGGACGACGACAGGCTCATCGCCAAGGATCGCGTCAGTTGAACGTCATTTCCCGGTCGCCATTCGGCCACTTCGCCGGGTGCCAGCGGGGCCGGCCCGAGGTAGATCGGGAATTCGCTGTGGTTGCGTAAGAACACCACTTCGCCGGAGACCTCCAGCGAAGCCGCAACGGGCGACATTTCGGGATGTTCCAGACGAATGCCACAAGACGGATCACTGCCGATCCGATGGGCCCCTTTCCCCGCTTCGAATTCGGCGATGCTTTCGCCATCGGAGCGAACGGATAGCGAGTACTTCATAGCGACTCTCCGAAAATGACCGACAACACAAAGGGTGCGACGATGACCAGCAAACAAGCGACCATGATCAGCATGGCCGGAAACACGATCGCGACTTGCGATTCTTCGGCCGCTTTTTCGGCCCACTGCGAACGCTTTTGACGCATCAGGTCGGCTTGGTTCCGAAGAATCGCCGTCAGCGGCGTGCCCAATTGTTCGCCTTCGTTGATCGATAAAATCACTTCCGCCATGTCCGGATCGCGTGTGCGGTCGGCCAGCCCTTGCAACGACTGACTTCGCAGCGCGCCCATGGCGATTTCTTTTTGCACCCGTGCCAACTCTTCTCCCAGCGGATGACCTTTGGCCTCTTCCGCCGCCACGTCCAGGCATTCTTTGAACCCGGCGCCGACTTCCATCATCAAGGCCATCAAGTCGATCGCGCCGGCGAAACGTCGTTTCATTTGCAATTGACGCAGCGTCGCTCGGCTTTTCAGTGATCGCAACATCAGCCATTGGTATCCAAAGAACCCGATGATTCCGACGATCAGCGCCGAAGACAAACTGACGTCCAGAATCATCCACGCGATCAAAAACAGAACCGCGGCCACCAAAAATCCTTCGACGCGTTTGGCGTTCAAGAAGTCCTGGGGACGCCAGGGTTCCCGGACGCCGGCGGCCCGCAAGGCGTCCTCCGTTTCGTCACGTTTCGAATCACGGATCTTCCAGGTTCGGTTCCATTCGTCGATCAGCGGTTCGAATCGTCGATAGGTCGCGTTGGACTGCCTTAACCGAACCCGCCGCTCGTCTTCGAACCTGCCCTCGGACGATTCCAGCGTGCGTTTGAGCCACAACACATCGGTGATCGTCCAAACGAACAAGCCGACGGATGCGGCGATCAGTAGCGATGCGAAAGCGATCATGGCGGGGGCTCCTAAATATCCAGGTCCAAAATCTTGAGACACCACAACCACGATACGTACACGATGACCAGCACCAATAGGATCACCAGTTGACCGACGAAGGTTCCGAACAGAATCCCCATCGATACCGGATCCAACAGGGTGAACATGCCCAAAAATCCGATCGGAAACAGACTGAGGATCAAGGCCAATCGTTTTCCGGCAGCCGAATCGGCCTCCAACTTGCGTTCCAAACGTTGATTTTCTTGAAGTCCGCGGCTGATGCGTTCCAGTGACGCGGAGATATTGCCCCCCTTACGAAGCGTCGCGATCAACGCGGATGCAAACGTGGTAAAGGCTTCGACGTCCAAACGCAGTTGGACCTCGCGAATCGCATCGGGCATCGGCCGGCCGGCGCGATAATCACGAATGATGCGTTTCAACTCCGTCGCCAAAGGGGCCTGGGTGTCGAAAGCGACTTTCTCGATCGCCTGCGGTAAACCCATGCCGGCCCGGCAGCCGTTGGAAATCCCCACCGTGGCGCGGACCAGTTGATCACGGATCGTGATGCGTCGCCGCGTCAGCAACCAATCGAGCAGGTACCGAGGTGCGACAAAGACAATGAACACGGCAAACAGCGCGACCGGCGGCATTTGCAAAATCACGCCGAACACGACGACTGATCCGAGAAGACTGA
>Ga0102938_10004487_pt1 | contig 10269 bp, 10 predicted proteins | sample SalPonR2_B_D2_MG_FD_84516 | JGI IMG/M metagenome (GOLD analysis project Ga0102938, IMG submission 84516) | Salt pond soil microbial communities from South San Francisco under conditions of wetland restoration - Salt Pond MetaG R2_B_D2_MG | ecosystem: Environmental > Aquatic > Marine >...
CACGAAGTGCGACACACAACTCAACCTCGCACTCGATTGTTCAAGCCTTCCAGTGGCTTAGAAAAATGGTAGCGGGTCCGGTACTCGCCTCCATTTATTATCGCGAAACGTTTTATTGATTGTGGGTATCTGCGGGACGCTCGAGCGCGCTGACAGAGCGGCGAACCGGACGGGTATCGCCGAAGTGGTCGGTGCCAGGACAGGCGCTTTACTTGAGACTGTCGTGCAGCCGACGGATTGTCGCCGGGATCCCCGGTGATGCCTTGGACCCTAGCGAAGCCATGGCGGCGGGGTGTCGGGCGCAAAGCCTTTGACGGCCGCCTCAACGCAGTCCCCAAGACTTCCAAGGCGCGCGTGACGACCGGAGAGCCCGTGAGCATAGTGAGCATACTTGCCGGAATTCGTCATCAACCCTTGGGTATGCGGCGGAAATATCGGTTCGATGATCGAACACCAGCAAAGGTCGGGTATCAATCGCACCCCGGCATTTTGCAGCCGGTCAACAAGCCCCTCGTTCCGCGCTGCTTGCAGGACATCTCTGCCGATTGTGATGATCATCTGCGTGGATGAATTGCAGCTCCGGTCCCCGAAAAGATCCGCCACACGGCGCGCTTCGGACAACGAAGCATGCGGGCTGCCGATGGCGACAAGGTCAATCTTTTCTTTTCCACGATTTAACTCGGTCCAGGCCTCAACGAATTCCGGCAGGCCAATGTCGTGCCGCCGGGCATCAGGCGCAGGGTCAAGATGTGCTTCGGGTGTGTGGCCCGCGATATGCAGCATCGGCGCACCGGAGGTCGTGCCGAAAGCGGCGCAGAGCGCCTTTAGGTCATCTTGCGACGGGTGCAAATGCTCCAAACCGGTCAAAAGTGGAATTGCCTCGGGAGAGGCCCGCCCTGCCAGCCATCCGATCAGCGGCCAGAGCAAGTCATCATGACCTGACGGAGGAGGGGTCAGCTCTATGATCGTGCAAGGGGTGCGGCCTTTTTGCGTGTAAACACCCGAAGCCGGAGCGCGTCCTGTCATGGCGATAAACAGGTCAAGGTAGTCGGGATGTTTGGGGCTGCGCGCTCCGAGCACGCTATTGGCGAAAATAACGGCATTGGATTCTGACCATCCAATAACCTCGCCGCATTCGGGCGCATCCTCAAGAAGATAGGGCGCGCAGGTGAACACCGGACGCGCGCCCATCGTCACATACGCATCCGCAAGACGGCTTGCGCGACTGCCAAAATCGGGCGGGACGTTCTGCGATTGCCAATTTTCCCGATCGACCGAAATGGCGTTGATCGTTGTGGGAACCGAAACTTTGGCACCCATTTCGGCCAGTTTTTCAGCAAAGATAAGGTTGGCAGAATGCGCGAGGATGCAGCCATCTATGTGGCCTTTGGTGACATCGATCAGTTCTTCTGTGCCTTCTTTTGCCGCCATGAGGCAGATTATTTCCATCGCAATCTTGGCGGCGGGGCCCGCATCACCGCTTAGATACCACGCATCGCGCTCGGACAGATAGAGATCGCCGGTCACCGCTGGCGTGAGTTCAAGACTGATACCATCGGCTTGGAGGAGGGTTCCGGAAATTGATGCCGTTTCGCACAAAGCGAGGCGCTCATAAACGGCCCGAGGCAGCGAGATTGTCGGAAGTGGCTTGCCAAAGATGCGATCAGACACCAGGGCGCCCAAGGTAAGGATTTCTTCATCGTCGCAAAAGACAAGCGCTGCCGGGGCCAATCCGTTCATTGACAGTTCGAGCAGAACGCCACTCCCGCTGCAAGAGCCACGGGATGTGGGCATCATCAGGATCTTGCCGGACACCGATGCTCCGTGGTTGGGATGGTGAACGTCAATAATCGTTCCGCTCTCAGGATCGACCCCACCCCAAAAGCTGAGCCCTTCGATACAGGTAAGGACCTTTCCGTCTGCGTGTCCTGAGATAAGAATCCGGCCTGTTTTTTCGGCCTCGTGCGATGGAGTCTTCAAGATATATCCAGAATTATAATACGTGTTGGCGGTGATCTTCGGATTGGCAAGCGGTGTCGGGTCTAGCTTGTCGGAGCATTTGGGAAATGTTCGAGAAGCGAAAGCTTGGCGCCTTGGATGTGATCCCGCAACAACAGGCTTGCGCGATCGGCATCCCCCGACTCGCAGGCCTCAAGGATTGCAAGATGCTCGATTTCAGCCCGCTCCATTCCGTTGCTCATGACGAGTTGTGCGCGAATGTAGCGGTCGACACGATCCATGGCGTTGTCGGTCACCTCAATGAAGTATCTGAGATTGCTCGCTCCATACAGGGTCTTGTGGAACACACGGTTGAGGTTGCCCCACTCCATCGGATTGGGAGATGTCGAAAAGGCCATGCAGTGATTGCGGGCCTCAGCAAGGCATTCTTTCGACATTTCAGGAACCGCGTCTCGGAGAATCGCAGGCTCAAGAAGTGCGCGGAGATCGAATACCTCCGCTGCTTCATCGGCTGAAAGCCCGGCCACCACGGCGCCCTTGTATCGCTGTGTCTTTATGAGCCCATGCTCTTCGAGCCGCGAAATAGCCTCCCGCACAGGGATGCGGCTGGTGTTGAACATATTGGCAATCTCATCCTGACGAAGCGGCGCACCTTCGGGAATCTCGCCTTCGATGATGGCTTTGCGCAAAACATCAAAAACGATCGTCGAAGCCGACGCCGTTCTCGAGATGTCTACAGCCTTCAACTTCATCTTGGATCACCCTCGGAGGCTTATCATGATCGCCTGTGTTGCTTCGACCACGAGAGAGCTGTGAATGCAACGTGGACATTGGATACAATATGGGATATTCTATCTTTATTAAACATAATAAGCAACGACCAACACCAACATGGAGAAAGACAATGCTTAAGAGGCTTTTGGGGATCGCCACGGCGTCCCTGTTGATGGCTGCACCAGCCACCGCGGACACACTGGATGAAGTCATTGATCGTGGCACATTGCGCTGCGGCGTCGTTCTGGATTTCCCGCCCATCGGCTATCGTGACGAAAACAACGAGCCTGCTGGGTTCGACGTTGAGTATTGCAACGATCTTGCCGCCGCTCTCGAAGTGGATATGGAGCTTCTTCCGCTGACATGGTCCGAGCGCCTGCCGGTGATCGTGACCGGGCGCGCCGATGTTGTCTTCGGTGCCACATCCGATAGTCTGGCGCGCGCCCGCACCGTGGGCTTTTCGATTCCCTATGCGATTTACTATGCGCAGGGCGTGGTAAATTCCGAGAGCGGAATTCAGTCATTTGAGGACATCCGCGGAAAACGTGTCGCGGCCGCTGTCGGAACTGTCCCCGAGCAAGAGTGGCTGAAGATCGCAGAGGAGTGGGGCGAAGAGAACCTCTATCAAGGGTATCAATCCGAGAACGAGGTCTTTCTCGCCGTGGCGCAGGGCAAGGCCGATATCGGTATCACCACCAATACGGCAGTGAAACCTATCGCGGCGCAATACGACAATGTCGATCCCGGGCCCCGCATGCCCTGGACCACTGACTACACATCTGTCGTGGCCAAGCGGAAAGACGTGAGCTGGCTCAACTATCTGAACCTCTTTGTGACCCATCAGGTGCGCTCTGGCCGTTATCAAGAGCTTTGGGGTGCGTATGTGGGTGGGGAAGCGCCCGAACTTCGAATCCCCGGCGTTATGTACTGACCTGAGAGCCTTCAATTTTACCTCCGCCCGGATGACTGGGCGGAGGCGTTGCCGGGATCATCGCGATGTTCGACTATAACTTTCATTGGCGTCCGGTGATCCGCAGTCTGCCGGACTTGCTTGAGGCAAGTCTCTTGACCTTGCAGGTTGCAACCCTGTCGATGCTGATCGGCATCGTGATCGGGCTTGGACTGTCCGTCATACGGTTGAGAATGCGGGGGCCGTTATACTGGTTTGCCACCGCATGGATCGAATTGGCGCGCAACACTCCGGCGCTGTTTCAACTATTCTTCTTTGGTTTTGGGCTGGGAGCATTGGGCTGGCATATGACGCCCTACATGATCGTTCTGTCAGGTCTTACCTTCAACAACGCAGGTTATCTGGCCGAGAATTTTCGAGGCGGCTTTCAGGCCGTCCCCGAGACACAGATGCGCGCGGCGCGCAGCCTGGGCATGAACCTCTGGCAGACCTACACACGAATATTGGTGCCGCAAGTTCTGCGGATTGTTTATTATCCGATGACCAACCAACTGGTCTGGGCGGTGCTGATGTCGTCGCTGGGTATGCTTGTCGGGTTCCGTGAGCTGTCGGGAGAAACGCAGTTCTTCGCCAGCCGGACTTACCGGATATTTGAATATTTCGCAGTGACCGCCGTGATCTATTATGTGCTGGTGAAGCTGATCCTCCTGGCGTCGCGGCTGCTTGCCATGCGTCTTTTTAGATACTGAGGGGCGGATCATGGACACACCCATCAGCTTCTTCAGCGGTTTCGGACTACAGGACGTGCTTTTCATGGCCGAGGCCGCTTGGCGCACCCTGCTCATTTCGTTGATTTCGATCTCTCTAGGCACCCTCTTGGGCACGCTCTTTGGTTGGATGCTATACGAGGGGCGTATCTGGGCCACATTGTTCCTTGCACCGATCCTCGATGCTTTTCGCTCGGTGCCTCTGATCATCCAATTGGTTCTTTTCTATAATTTTGTGCCAATCATAGGTCTGAACCTTGATGCATTTCAGTCGGGTCTGGTGGTTCTGACGCTATACACGGCCTCGCTCGTGGCGAACGTGGCGCGCGGGGGGATCGAGGCGGTTGGCACGCCTATGCGGCGGGCCGCGCGGTCGCTCGGCATGAGCTACTGGCAGGATTTGATTTATGTCGTCTTCCCCATCGGGGCCCGGGCGGTTTTCCCATCTTGGGTGGGGGTGGCTCTTGGTGTGCTCAAGGATAGCGCGCTTGTCTCGGTTCTAGGCTACGTCGAACTGCTTCGTGCGAGCCAGATACTGATGACACGCACGCAAGAACCGCTCCTGATAATCTCGATCGCGGGCGCGTTCTACTTTGCGCTTTCGTATCCAATCTCGCGCTACTCGGCCAAACTTGAGAAGAGGTGGTCCCAATGATCGAAATCACGGGTTTGCACAAGTATTTCGGTGCGTTGCACGTTCTGAAGGGCATCGACCTTACGGTGCAGAAGGGTGAAGTGCTGTCGGTGATTGGCGCATCAGGATCGGGCAAGTCCACATTGCTTTACTGCATCAATGGCCTTGAACCTATTCAGAAAGGAAAGGTCCTTGTTGATGGCACGGATGTTCATGCCAAGCAGACCGACCTCAACACGTTGCGTCAGAGAATGGGCATGGTGTTTCAGCAATGGAACAGTTTCCCTCATTTGACCGCGATGGAGAATGTGTCTCTGGCGCCTCGTTTGGTGAAGAAGAAGTCCAAGGCGGAAGCCCGCGAGATCGCGTTGAAGCAACTGGAGCATGTCGGCCTGGGGGATAAAATCGACGCCTATCCCAGCGCCCTGTCCGGAGGGCAGCAGCAGCGCCTTGCCATTGCCAGGGCTTTGGCAATGGACCCACAGTATATGCTTTTTGATGAAGCGACCTCTGCGCTGGACCCGGAGCTTGTCGGAGAAGTCCTCGACACGATGCGGGTCTTGGCCGAGGAGGGCATGACCATGATCTGTGTCACCCACGAGATGGGGTTCTCAAGGGACGTCTCCGACCGGGTCGCCTATTTCCACGATGGGGTCATCGAAGAAATCGGTCCTCCCGAACAGATTTTCGGGGACGCTCATTCTGAAAAGACCCGCAAGTTTCTGGCCAAGGTGCGCTGAACCCCGATCAAGCGTCCCTGCTCTGGCCAAATGAAACAGCCTGATAAAAGTCGGGGCCGAACGCCATCGACAGTGAGAGAGGAGATCACCATGTCGTGCGAAGTGTTCACGGGCTGCATGCCTGCCCTGATGACCCCATGTTCCGATGATCGGAAACCCGATTACGACGCGCTCGTTCACAAGGCGCAGGAATTGATCGGCGCAGGAATGTCAGCCGTCATTTATTGTGGCTCGATGGGCGACTGGCCGTTGCTAACCGATGATGAGCGCATGGAAGGTGTCTCTCGTCTGGTGAAGGCGGGTGTTCCGGTGGTTGTTGGCACGGGGGCCGTCAACACCCGTCAGGCGGTCGCCCATGCCGCCCACGCCGCGCGCGTAGGTGCGCTTGGGTTGATGGTGATCCCGCGGGTTTTGTCGCGCGGCTCCTCCGCCGAGGCGCAGCGCAACCATTTCAAGGCAATCCTCGCGGCGGCGCCTGATCTTCCGTCCGTGATTTACAACAGTCCCTATTACGGCTTTGCCACCCGGGCGGATCTGTTCTTCGCGCTCCGCGCCGAGCACTCCAACCTTGTCGGCTTCAAGGAGTTCGGTGGTATCGACGATCTGCGTTACGCGGCAGAATACATCACGTCGCGGGACGAAAACGTCACCCTGATGATCGGGGTCGATACGGCGGTTTATCATGGGTTCGTGAATTGCGGGGCCACCGGTGCAATTACCGGCATCGGAAATGCCCTTCCCAAGGAGGTGCTGCTTCTCACCGAGCTTAGCGAGATGGCCGCGAAGGGCGATGCGCTGGCGCGCCGCCGCGCGCAGGAGTTAGAAGAAGCGTTGGGTGTGCTGTCGAGTTTCGACGAGGGGCCCGACCTCGTGCTGTATTACAAGCATCTCATGGTTTTGAACGGAGAAGAAGAATACCGCCTGCATTTCAACGAAACGGATGCCCTTTCGGACGCGCAGCGCCATTACATCGAAGCGCAATATAGCCTGTTTCGCACATGGTTCGATGATTGGATCAGCCGGGAAGGGCTCTGACCATCATGCGCGTGATATTCGACAACGGTTCGAACCTGAGCCCGAACCGATCACCGCGCGCGCGGCACCACACCTAGAGTTCGAACGTTAAGGAAGAGATCGGCCATGCGAAGCACGAAAACCGTCCACGTCATTTCATGCCACGCCGAAGGCGAGGTGGGCGATGTCATCGTCGGGGGCGTGGCCCCTCCTCCGGGGCGGACGCTCTGGGAGCAGAGGAGCTTCATCGCCGAGGATCAGACCCTGCGCAATTTCGTTCTGAACGAGCCCCGCGGCGGCGTGTTTCGGCACGTAAACCTTCTTGTTCCGCCGGTAAGTGCCGAGGCAGATGCCGCCTTCATCATCATGGAGCCGGAAGACACCCCGCCAATGTCCGGATCGAATTCGATCTGTGTGGCCACGGTGCTGCTCGATTCCGGGATCGTGCCGATGACGGAGCCCGTCACCGAAATGCTACTCGAAGCACCCGGCGGCCTTGTTCGTGTGCGCGCAGCTTGCCGAAACGGTAAGGCCGAACAGATCAGCGTCCAGAACGTTCCGAGCTTCGCCGACAAGCTCGATGCGCATCTTGAGATCGAAGGGCTTGGCGCGCTCACCGTCGACACAGCTTATGGCGGTGACAGCTTCGTTGTCGTGGACGCCGCCGCGCTCGGATTCGACCTTGTGGAGGATGAAGCCGCCGATCTGGCCAGATTGGGGGTCAAGATTACGCAGGCGGCCAATGCACAGCTCGGATTCAGCCATCCGGAGAATCCCGATTGGGATCATATTTCATTCTGCGCATTCTGCGGGCCATTGACGCCGACGGAGACGGGTATCAGCGGACGATCCGCGGTGGCGATCCGCCCCGGAAAAATCGACCGATCGCCAACAGGAACGGCGGTATCCGCGCGCATGGCGTTGATGGCCGCCAAAAACCAGTTGACGCTTGGCCAGACGTTCGAGGCGATTTCGATCATAGGCTCGACTTTCACCGGAAAGATCCTCAGCGAGACGCAAATGGCCGGGCGGCCGGCGATCATCCCCGAAATCACCGGGCGCGGCTGGATTACTGGCATCCACCAACATTTGCTCGATCCCGATGACCCTTGGCCGGAGGGCTACAGGCTGAAAGATACCTGGGGCGTCTGACCGTTGGGCTGATGCCAAAGCCCGGTTCATGGATCGGGTCAAGAAGGACATAGAGAAAGGAAAATCACCGTGATTGGAAAACACCTTATCGCAGGCGACTGGATCGGAGGCGACGAAACGTTTTCGAACATGCCGGTAGAGGGCGCCCCCGCCCAGTTCGCCGTTGGCACCCCTGCACATGTCGATCAGGCCGCGCGCGCGGCGGAAGCCGCTTTCGCATCTTATGCGGGCCTTTCCCGCACGGCTCGCGCGGCGTTTCTTCGCACCATCGCCGAGGAGATCGACGCACGGGGAGAGCGGATCACTTCGATTGGGACAAAAGAGACAGGGCTGCCCGCTGCCCGTCTTGAAGGGGAACGTGGCCGCACCACCGGACAACTCCGGCTCTTTGCCGATCACATCGAAAAGGGCGACTATCTGGACCGCCGTCACGATCCGGCCCTGCCCGACCGTCAGCCGGCACCGCGCCCCGACCTGCGGATGATGCAGCGCCCCATCGGTCCGGTGGCAGTGTTCGGGGCTTCAAACTTTCCGCTGGCCTTTTCCACGGCTGGTGGCGACACGGCCAGCGCATTGGCCGCCGGTTGCCCCGTTGTCGTCAAGGGCCACGGCGCGCATCCCGGCACCGCCGAGATCGTGGCGGAGGCCATTCTGGCCGCGATGAAGGCGCACGATATACATCAGGGCGTCTTCTCACTGGTGCAGGGCGGGACCCGCGATGTGGGGCGAACGCTTGTGCAACATCCGCTTGTTCGGGCAGTGGGCTTCACCGGTAGCCTTGCCGGCGGGCGCGCGCTTTATGATCTTTGCGCGGCCCGGCCGGACCCCATCCCGTTTTTCGGCGAACTGGGTTCGGTCAACCCGATGTTCCTTTTGCCCGAGGCTGTAAAAGCGCGTGGAAACGATATCGCAAGCGGTTGGGCGGCGTCGCTGACGATGGGGGCCGGACAGTTCTGCACCAACCCTGGCATCGTGATCTTACTTGCGGGCGAAGACGCCGATAGCTTCACGGAAGCGGCGGTGGCGGCCCTTGATCCGCAGGCGGCACAGGTGATGCTCACGGATGGCATTGCGCAGGCTTATCGCGCCGGTCGTGACCGTGTTGCCGCCAGCAAAGGTGTGCAGGAGGTTTTGACATCGACCTGTGATACTCGGAAGGCCACGCCCTATCTTTTCACAACCACAGGCAAGGCGTGGTTGGAGAACGAAGATCTGGGTGAGGAAGTGTTCGGCCCACTTGGCCTTATCGTGCATGTGACAGATGCAAGCGAAATGCGGCAGGTTGCGCAATCGCTGCAAGGGCAGCTCACCACAACGTTGCATATGGACGATGCCGATCTCGAAATGGCACGCGGCCTTTTGCCCATTCTCGAGCGCAAGGCGGGCCGCGTGTTGGCCAACGGTTTCCCAACCGGTGTCGAGGTGTGCGATAGCATGGTTCATGGGGGGCCGTATCCAGCGAGCACGAATTTCGGCCATACCTCGGTTGGCACATTGTCCATCCGCCGTTTCCTTCGTCCGGTCTGTTACCAAGGCATTCCCGACGCGCTTCTTCCCGACGATCTGAGGTGATCGGCGTGTGAGTTGCCCGCCTGAGCGGCCATCCGCCGCTGTCGCTTCACCAAGGGCCAAGGATGGTCATCCACAGGCAGTGGGCATTGCCGCGAGTGCGGCTGTTACATTGCGCCGGGTCGGGGAATATCGCGAAAAACGACCCCGCATTTGCAAGTCGCTCACTCTCAGGAATAGGATGGGAGCGACGGGAGGAAATTTAATGGACATCAAGAAAAACGGCTCAAGGCCGTCGTCCGTGGCGTCGGCAGATTACTTTACCGGAACAGTCCGCATGGACCCTGTAATCGAAGCACCTGATCCGTCCCGCGTCCGGTCTGTCGTCGTAACCTTTGAGCCTGCGGCGCGAACCGCATGGCATACGCATCCACTTGGTCAAACACTCATCGTTCTGTCAGGAGTCGGGTTGGCGCAATCTTGGAACGGCCCGGTTCAGGAAATCCACCCCGGCGATACCGTTTGGTTTGAACCTGACGAGAAGCACTGGCACGGAGCCTCGCCAAATGTCGCCATGACGCATTTGGCAATTCAAGAAGCCTTGAACGGTTCGGCGGTGACTTGGCTCGAATACGTTACAGATGAGCAGTACCTGGCATCGCAATAGCCCTGACGAAGGCAAGCCCTGACTGGTCGGTTGGCATAGAACTGTTTTCAGCAGAGTCGGCCCAAGTCGGGTCTTCCATTCACAGTCTGACACTGGACATCGACCACCAAAGCGTATCGCCGTTCGCGGGTATCGTGTGGGAG
>Ga0102938_10004488_pt1 | contig 10269 bp, 7 predicted proteins | sample SalPonR2_B_D2_MG_FD_84516 | JGI IMG/M metagenome (GOLD analysis project Ga0102938, IMG submission 84516) | Salt pond soil microbial communities from South San Francisco under conditions of wetland restoration - Salt Pond MetaG R2_B_D2_MG | ecosystem: Environmental > Aquatic > Marine > Intertidal...
ACGCACGTGCATAAATACGTCCCCGAGTTGCTTGACCATGTTCGGTCGGGGCGGATCGACCCCAGCTTTGTCGTCACGCATCGGCTCCCGCTCAACGAAGCACCGCACGGCTAAGAGATGTTTCGCAGCAAATCAGACGGCTGCGTCAAGGTGGTTCTCGATCCGGCCGCCTGAGTCACCACCGGCCTGTGCCCGCGAAAGGCTCTGTGCCCGCAACAGCTCGGGGGAAGCAATCGGTGAAGCAAAAAGCAAACGGTGCCAGCCATTCTCTGCCGACTTGCAATTCCCGACGGCGGGACGGGAGGGGCGGCCTTATTCTGCCGAGACCGAGCCGAGGTCGACGCCGAACGCCGTTGGACACCAAGATCAGCCCAGGTTGAGCCGCGGATTCTGCGGACGAGCCAAAATCTGAAAAAAAGTTTCGTTGTGTCAAAAGCTTTGGAAACCAGCGTTTTTCCGGCGTTTTCTTGGATTCACGGGCGGGACGAGAAGTAGAGAAGTAGAGAAGTAGAGAAGGGAAAATTGGTTGACTAAGGCCTGCGACTTGCTTACTTTTGCAGGGTTCGCGTCAAGCACGCTTACTGTAAGAAACTCTCGCGAAAAAGGGTATTGAGATGGTTCAAGAGAAAACAACTGTAATTGGTTGGTTTACCAGATTGGCCACGCCGCTCGTTACCTGTGGTGCAATGGCGATGGTGGCTCTCTCCGTGATTCCTATCGAGGGACGAAGCAACATCAAGCGGAACGAGCTGGACGAAGTCATGGATCGGTTCATGGTGACTCCGGCGGGGGTCAATCTCGAAGCAGAATGCGACACCGCCTCTTACTGTGTTGTTGGGGACACTCCCTGCACCTCGTACATTAGCTCCAGGTGTGGTGACGGCGAAGAGGAAGAAGACACCGGGAATCTTGCTTTCGAGTGTTTCGATGAGGACAACATTTGTGATACTCCATTTGGCCCTCTAGTTGTCTGCACCATTTACCGCGGGCCGTGCTACTGGAACCCCATCGGCATTTGTGCTTTGACACCTGAGCTCGACGAAAACGGCGAACCGACTGGCTTCTACGAAGATGAAGTGAATGGGTACTCCGATTGCGAGAATTGGTTGTGATCCGGAACGGGGAGGCGACAACATCATGCGAGCCGATGCGTCCCAAACGTCCCACGATTAATTTCCGCAACGCAGCGAACGCTGACAAGGCGCAGAATCCACCACGGTTGTCACAGCCTTGCGTTTGTGGCGGCTTCGCTAATCAGTCACCGTCCGGCCCTCGCTGCTCTGCTCCTCAGGAGATCAGCATTGATCTGCGTAAGAGCCTTGGCAACCCAATGACCTCGAAAGATGCGTTTCGCTTCGTTTCTGTTCTTGCTTGCGATGCACGTGGACGTCGCCCGCGATCATTGAAAGGTCCGTTTTGTCTCGTCAAGCTTGGGGGCATGCTTGCTTGCCAATTTTTGTTCGCCGGGTCCTTCTTATCGGCGCAGGGCGAGCCGGTAAAAATTTCCGGGAACCAAGCTGTCGTCGAGGATGCCGCTGCATCCTACAAGGCACTTGCGGGTCGTCTGGAAGCTTACTCGGCTGAGTATTCTTCGATGAAGAAAGGTGCTAGGAGTGAGGTTCGGTTGCATTATGCCGGCAGGTCGATGTGGGCGGAGGTAACCTGCATCGTCGGCCCGGTGGCTTACCAGGGGCCTCAAAAGCCCATGCGGCCCACGACACTGACTTATAGTTGGAGCGGGCAAGTCGGCTGGTTGTTTGATCCTCGGCTTCTTGGAATTCGGAAGACCAGGACCAGGTCGCCCGGACTTCCAAACCTGGCAGGCGAACTGCCGAGTGATTGGATGCTGAATCTTGGCAGCTTGCCGTGGCGTTGGGCTGAGTTTCTCGATCTCCGGTCCGTCCGAGAGGCTTTCACCGAAGTCGTGATTGACGACAGCGTGGGGGCCAAGCCCACGGTGACATTCGCCGGCCCCGAAACGAGCCTGAAGCTCGTCCTCGAACCGGATGCCGGGATGATGGTCGGGAGTTTTCAGCAGTCCGGTGACGCTCCAGGCCTGTTCCGCGGTGAGTATGAATTTCGCTCATTGGGCGGCAATGTCTACTACCCCGCTGTGGGTCGTCTCTTTACTGATACTCCCACCACCCGCGCCAAGAGACCAGATTTCCAATGGGAGATGCTCAGCTTGACGGAACTGAGCAGTCCATCTCCGGTCCCCAGCCTGGGCAAGTTGGAGGCAATTTCCGGGATGGTGATCACGTCCGAAAATGGAGAGCGACGGGTTGTTGGTCGGGGCAGTCCCATGGCCACGATGCAACGATCACTGCTTCGTGGTGTCAATGATGCCCAACAGAGCGTCTTTTTTGTTGGCGACAGCAAGAGGGATTAGTTCATGCCTTTGCCGCGTCGATCGACTTCTTCAAGCAGGCAGCAAACCTTGTTCAAATCTCGATATCGGTTGGGCGACGCCCTCCTCGCCTGCTTGATGATCGGATTCCCCGGTGGATTGCAGGGAGGGGAAAGTGAGTGGCGAAGTGCGGACGCGTCACTCTATGTGGCTGCTCGGACTTTCGGTCTCGGGCCCCCTTCGTTTTCAGAATATCTGCGAGAGTTTGGGAGCCCACAGGCCACCGAAATGAGCGGTGCTGAGTTTGTGGAGAATGCAAAAGCCATCGGCCTGACGAGTCAAGCCGTGCAGTGCGGCGCGGACGATCTGCTACTCGTCGCACCGCCCACAGTGTGCGTGCTCCACTTAGACGACTCCCGGTTCGCTATCGCAACGGAGGTCGCCGGCAACAACGCAACGGTATTTGATCCGTCGACCGGTACGACTGAGAGTGTTGACTTGAGCGAACGCTGGAATGGCAAGGTGTTTTTCCTTTCGGATCGACCGATTGCACTCGACTCACCCCGCAAACTCTGGCTTTTCGCGATGAGTGTCCTGGCAGGTGCTTGTGTCGTGACCGGCTTGGGATATTGGATTTCGCTTCGCAGACGGAGTGAGTGATGACAATTCAGAAATTGGAACAAATTGTTCCGCTCGGATTTTCGGTTTCTTTTTTGATTTCCGTTTTTTTTGGTTGTTCCCAAACCAACGTCGATCGCCCCCACCCACCACGATTGGTAATCGATACGCGGAAGCTAGATTTTGGATCAATTGAGCCCTCGATCCGTCCGATCCGTCGCGAAGTCGTGATCAAGAACGGAGGCGATCAGACGCTGCGGATTACGAGCATCGATACGGGTTGTGACTGTTTAAGGATGAGCATGGCATCTGATGGAATTCCTCCCGGTCAAGAATATGTCGGAACCTTTTTTCTGAGTACTAGAAAGCCAGGTCAAAATGAAGCAATTTTAACGCTCAAGTCAAATGACCCATTTAATGAAGTAGTGGTCCTACGCTGCTCGTGGTTTGTAGAAGTCAAGTATAGGTTTGATGAACCGGACCGACTTATTGGTGATTTTCAAAGAGGCGACCCATTCGAGATTACGGCAGCTGTCGTGTCTGCCGATTCAACCAGTTTTGTAAACCTTCGTGATAACGGTCTTTCGATTGAGACGAGTCCCCCCCCACGGATACGCAGAATGCGATGTCATCGAAGACGGCGTCATTGTCCACGGCGTGATCCCCGATTCAGCGGAGCCTGGACCGGAGGAATTTGTTGTGGATTTGAGGGGTAATCAGTCTACCTACTCTAGGCTTCGGATTCGCTGGAACGTTGTTAAGCCCCTCACAGTTCGTCCCAAATTTTTGAAACTTTCAAATGAACAATTGAACGACGAGCAGATTGTATGGATTGAGTTAGGAGGCAGATTGATTGATGCGATTGAAGATGTGGTCGATGCGCGTGTCATCGTCAATTGCCCGGAGGGCGTTTCAGCAAGGTTTATTGGCCGTGACGGTCGATGGTTCAAATTTGGTATTTCGATCGCGCCAATCGCGATGCGTCGTCTGCAAGAAGGAGATCAGGACATTATGTTTTCGATTGGCAAGGAGTCGACCAATCTTTCGATTTCCTCGGATGAGTGAATCTTGAAGTGACCATTTCATGCGATTTCATCACGACGTGTCAGTGCGAAAGAGTTGAACGACGCACTGCGTTCAGTGTGACGGAGTTGGCTGTCACATTGGGTATTGCAGCGATACTGCTGTCATTATCGACCGTTGCCATTTTGGCGGCACGAGAGGGCGCACGCCGAGTTCAATGCCAAAACCAGTTGCATCAATACGGCGTTGCGATCCAGCAGTTCGAAGGCGTGGTCAAAGAGTTGCCCGGCGGGCAGCGTTCTTTGCCGATCAGCGACGTGCGACCGAACAAACGCGCGATCGGTCCTCATCTTGCCGTGCTGGACTACTTGGACGACAGTGCCGGATCGGTGCAGAAGGGTTCGTCGCGGAGATCCCGGCGGATAATGGGGCCGGAGGTCTTCCGGCGACTCGGGACGTGCCCTAGCACACCGGATGCTCAAGGGGTCGGGTATCGTTTTTGTAGCGGAACGCGTCCGAATCCGTTTGCCGAAGAGAGTCGATTCCGAGACAAGCCCGGGATGGGGGCCTTTCCCCTCGGTCAGAACTTACGGATGAGAGACATTTACGACGGAGCCAGCCAAACCTTGGCAATGTCAGAAAGGTCATCGGCGGCGTTTCCTCGATTCGGTGACCGGATCTACCATCTCGCTGCCGGGAAGGAATTTGATCCGGAGCCCGCGACTTTTCGAAGCGTCAGTGAACGATTGACAAGCAACTTCGCTTCGGTTCCCTACACGAAGGACGTGGGCACGGTGATCATCGGCAGGGGATCTCTTGAGCACACGCACTTCAATACGGTGCTCGGCCCGAACGCGAAATTCGTCGATTTCCGACATCGCGAGATACTGGATTTAGCGGCGTCCTCGGCACGTTCGTACCATGCGGATTCTTCGATGGTTTTGTTCTTGGACGGCCGCGTTCAGGCTGTCGGCAGCTCGATCGATCTTCGGGTATGGCGTGAATGGGCGGTGACAAACGATGCCACGGCAGGATCGGTTTCGGAATGATCGTTCGTGCGCGCCGGGTCCGTCCGCAAGCGTCATCAAGCGGATGGGGCGGAGAAGCGGTGCCTCGGAGGCGAATCGGCTGACTGGATTTCGGGACAGTGCCAGAATCAGTCACCTGGCGGTGAAAGACTCGCCGGGCGTTTGAAAAAGCGGACGAGTCGGACGAGACAACGAGTCCTGGCCGGGGGGACCGGGAGGCCTGGGGTGATCGGGATCATTGGGGATGCCGACTGGATATGGTACCTTCCGAAAAACGCTCGGCTCTCTGTCCTCGAACCCCTTCCACGTTCCCTTGCCCAAAGATTTCCTGAAAGACGCCGCCGACGAGTACGACGTGATCGTGATCGGCAGCGGGCTGGCCGGCATGACGTCGGCGAATATTCTCGGTCGCGCCGGCCACCGCGTGCTGTTGCTGGAACAGCACTACAAACTGGGGGGGCTGGCGACATGGTTTCTGCGTCCCGGCGGTCACGTCTTCGACGTTTCGCTGCACGGGTTCCCGCACGGCATGATCAAATCCTGTCGCCGGTACTGGAACCGCGACATCGCCGACCGCATCGTCCAGCTCAAGAACATCCGCTTCGACAATCCGCAGTTCTCGCTGACGACGACGTTCAACCGCGACGATTTCACCAAGCTGCTGACCGGCAAGTTCGGCATCGAACATCAAACGGTCGTCGACTTTTTCGACACCGCCCGCGGGATGAATTTTTACGACGACCAAGCGACCACGACCAAGCAACTGTTCGACCGCTTCTTTCCCGGTCGCGACGACGTCGTCCGCTTGCTGATGGAGCCGATCACGTACGCCAACGGTTCGACGTTGGAAGACCCGGCGATCACCTACGGGATCGTGTTCAGCAACTTCATGTCCAAAGGCGTGTTCATCTACGAAGGCGGCACCGATGATTTGGTCAACCGAATGAGAAAGGAGCTGACCAAGAACAACGTCGACATCCGCATCAACTGCGACGTCGAAAAGATCAACGTCAAAGACGGCTGCGTCGCCAGCGTCGACGTCAACGGACGGACGATTCGTTGCCGCGCGGTGGTCAGCAACGCGAACTTGAAAACGACGCTGCTGAAAATGATCGGCAAAGACAAACTCGACCGCGACTTTGTCGACAAAGCCAACGCGGTGCGGCTGAACAACAGCAGCACGCAGGTCTACATGGCCCTGAAGGAAGGCGAAACGATCGACGAGTCTTCGGGCGATTTGTTTTTCACCAGCACGTCCGCAGAGTTTCGTACCGACCTGTTGCTGTCACGTGACATCACCAGCCGTACGTTCAGTTTCTATTACCCCAAGACGCGTCCGCAAAAAAAGAAAGAGCGGTTCGCCGTCGTCAGCAGCACCAACGCGAACTGGTCGGACTGGGCGGACTTGAACGAAGCGGACTACGAAGCGAGCAAAAAAGACTTGGTCGAAACGACGATCGATTCGCTCGAAAGCTACTTGCCGGGCATCCGCGACAAGATCGATCATGCCGAAGCCGCCACCCCGCTGACCTTTCACCACTACACCAAACATGCCGCCGGGGCGAGTTTCGGGACGAAATTCGAAGGCTTGGCGGTGAGCCGCGAACTGCCCAATCAGATCGGCGGGATGTACCACGCCGGCAGCGTGGGCATCATCATGAGCGGCTGGCTGGGCGCGATCAATTACGGCGTGATCGTCAGCAACGAAGTCGACAGACGCTTGGTCGGTGAATCTTCGCCGGTTTGAGAACCTTCGGAAGCGGAAAGCCGCCGACGAACATCCCCTCGGCGATCGAAATTAGGTGAAGACAGGCGCTGCCGAGCAGCGACCGTAGGCTCTGGGATGTCGAGGTTCGTCGCGCGCCCGTCGTGCGATTGAACGATTGTCGCGTGTCGTTTCCGCTGGAAATCGAGTTTTCCGCCATGAGCTACTTGATCGTTTTGTTGGTCCTTTGGGCGATTGTCACCGTGGTCGGGCACACGAGTTGGCTGGCGATTGCCATGATCGGTCGCGCCGTCTCGGGGTCGACGGAGAGCCATTCGGATCGGCGGGGCACGGCGTCGGGATCGGGAGAATCTCCCGAGCGAACCTTGGAGAGTTTTTCACGGGTCGTCGAACGCTTGGTCGAGTCGGGCAAGTTGGGCGAATCGGACGGTCGGGACTTGAAGAGAAATGCCGAGCGGATCGTCCGGCCGGCGGCGGTGGCGCGGGCCCCGCTGTCACCGGCCTCGTTGGCACAGGCATCCGCGGGGCCGTCCGGAGCGTCAGCCGACGCCGTCTTGTTGGCGGAGCTCGTCGACACTGCCGGAGGGACGCCTTCGCCGCGGTCGGCGGTTCCCCCGACCGACCCGATCGCCCCCCCTGTCGTCCACCCGCCTGTCGTCGACCCCGACGCAGTGGACTCGAGCCGACAAGCCCGCCACGAACCCCGGACGCCCGAAGGTGTCCGGACCGCCGAAGATCTCGCGCCCTCGATGTCCTGGTCGCAGGTCATCACGGCGTTCTTGGCGGCCCGAAACATTCGCTGGGGTGAACTGGCCGCGGGAATGATGATCGTGATTTGTTCGATCGGTTTGGTGGTCAGTCTGTGGAGCACGCTGACGGCGACGCATCGCGCGGTGCCCTCGTTGATCTTCATGGCGGCCAACGCGTCGATTTTTGCCGCCGGGCTTTACACTTTCGGTCGATGGCGGACTCGCGCGACCAGCCGCGCGGTGTTGATCATCGCCAGCTTGCTGGTGCCGCTGTCGGTGCTGGCCGGACTGGCGGCGACCGGGGACGGTGGCATGCGAGTGTCGTTGTCGGATCCGATCGCGTTGGCGGCGATCGTTCTCGGCGGCGGCGTCTACGGTTGGTTGCTATTGAAAACGGGCCGGGTGTTGGTCGGACGCGTGTCGGCCGGCGGCTACGCGTTGGGAATCATCGGACCGACTTTGATGTTACCGGCGATGCCGACTTTGGTGCGGGTGCTGGGGCCGTCGTCGGGTTGGTGCGTGTTGATCGGTGCGATCGTGACGACGGCGGCGTGGCTGTCGGAACCTTGGCGGCGATCCCGACGCGCTGCGAAAGCCGTCGTCCCGCCACGCGGGGGCACCGACCAGACGCGACGTTTCCCGCTTGCGATCGGCCGACGCGGATTCGCGATGCGTGCGATGCGGTTGTCGACCGGCACGTTCGCATTTGCTTGTTTGGTGGCTTACGTGGCGGTCGGGATCGCCCGCGTGGATCGTCCCGCGGGCAGCCATCACGACTTTTTGCCGTTGGCACTGTCCGCGATCCCCGTGCTGGTCGCGTTGATGGCTTCGTCGCGTCACTACGCTTTGCAGTGTCGCTTTGCGGTGCACGCGTTGACGGGCAACAGCGTCGCGGTGTTTGCGGCGTTGGCCGTTGCCTCGTTGTCGGCCGCTACGCTCGGCGATGCCGGTTGGCTGTGGGCCTGGGGCGGAATCGCGACGAGTAGTGGGTTGGCGGTTGCCGCCGCATCGCGTCGCTCTTCGTGGGTTCCAATGGCATTGGTGCCGCTGAGTCTGGCCGTGGTGATGACGTCGACGAGTTGGCTGGGAACCGACCGTTTCGAAACATTGGCCGTGTGGCGACGCATGATCAGTGCGCCGGCGATGTTGGTGGCCGTCACACTGGTCGTCACCGCGGGACTGGCCCGGCATTTCCTTTTGCGACGATCGGACCGGATGTCCGAACATCACCGGGGATTCCGGTGGTTGACGATGGGTTATGCGTTGACGGCGATCGTCATCGGCACGGCGTTGCTTTTGGGGCCGACGGCTTGGCGGTGCGGGATTCCGGTTTGGTTGGTGGCCGGAGCGATGTCGGCGGCTTGGGCGACGTTGCGTTTCGCGAAGCTCGAGGAAATCTTCGCCGTGGTCGCACCTGGTTTCTGTTTGCTCGGACTTGCCCACGGGGTGAAGGGTTTCGATCCCAGTTTCGTCCTGGGACTGGAGCCGATGTTATCGACGAAGTTGTTTTTCAGTTGGTCGGCACTCTTGTCGTCGACGGCTTTGCTTTCGCGTCGTTCGGGCGGTCCGCGTCTGTCCGGATTCGTTGATACCGCGTCGGTGCTCGTCGCGATCGCGTTGCCGGCATCGGCGACCTTCGGTTGGGCGGTGCGAATGATGGCTGGGGTTTTAACGCCGCCGCCGCTCGGCACCCCGATCGTGATTTACGGTTTGCCGGTACTGGCATGGCTTATCGGTTTGGCCGCGTTATTCATCCGCGTCGATGAGGGAGCCGACCACGAAATCGGATGGCGTCATCGGATTCGACGGAATGTGACATCGGATGCCTTGGTCGGCACATTGATCTTGTGGATCGGCTGTGCCGTCGGTTGGTTGGTGATGCAAACGGCCGTGACCCAATTGGTCACGGCTGTCTCCGTGGTCGGCCTGCTGCTGGGCCTTTGGGCGTTGACGTCGCGGCGACTGGGGATCACGCCGGGGATTTCGATCGTCGTCGGTGGCGTCTTTGCGATCATCGCATCGACCACTTTGATCGGCAGTGGTTGGGTCGTTCCGTTGTCCGAAGGGGCTTCGATCGGAATCGTCCCGACGACCGCTGTGATCATTTGGTGGATCGTCGCGGCGGTGGTTTCGTTAGCCGGCGTTGCGAGAAAGCCGGTCGACGGGGGCATCGCGTTGGCATCCGTTTTGATTCCGGCGGCGGCGGTGTTGGCGATGCCGTGGTTGGGTTGGCGGAATCCGATCACCCTGATGCAAGGCGCCGGAGTGGCGACGTTCCTCTGGATGTCGGCTTTGCAGTTCGGTCTGGGTCGGATCAAAGCGTTCCGCCGTCGCCCCCTGGTCAAGGAAACGTCAACGGCCCTGGAAGGCTTGTGGTCGGCGACGTGGATCGTCGGCGTCGGATCGTGTATTTTGACGATGGTCGCGATGATTTTTCAGCTGGGGCGACTGGATGAGTTGTACGGCACCGCGAGCATCATCGTGTCGTCGGTCGCGGTCGCTTGGTGGGCTTTCGGAGTGCCGCCGACGGAGCGTGCGAGCGAAGCGGTATCATCAGGTCACTGGAACCTTCGTCAACCGGGAAGCCTGCCTTGGCCGATCGCGGTGTCGTTGTTGCCCGGACAGATCGCATCGTTGTTGTTTTCGATGGATTGGGCGACTTCGTCGGATCTGCCGTTGGTGATGGCGGGAACTTGGGCGGTCGCGGGAATCGCGTCGACGATTCGGTACGCGATGAAACCTCGTGACGTTGACGCGTTGCACGCCATGGCGGTCGGG
>Ga0102938_10004494_pt1 | contig 10261 bp, 6 predicted proteins | sample SalPonR2_B_D2_MG_FD_84516 | JGI IMG/M metagenome (GOLD analysis project Ga0102938, IMG submission 84516) | Salt pond soil microbial communities from South San Francisco under conditions of wetland restoration - Salt Pond MetaG R2_B_D2_MG | ecosystem: Environmental > Aquatic > Marine > Intertidal...
CCATGGAGGGACGCCTTGTCGGGCCATCCGGCAGCGCCGGGAAATTCGGGCGGCACGGATGCGGCGGCAAGCTGGCGAAAGACCTGCAGGCGTTGACTTGCAGATGCCTGCGTATCGCGCCCTTGCTTCCACGCCAGTCCGGGGGCGTGATGCACATCAGCGTCCAGAGACCTGTGCCCTTCCCACGAACGGAGCCAGCTTGCGGGCGATGGATTGGTGGTTGGATCGATGTGCTGATCAGCCTAATATCAGCGTGTAGACAAACCCCTGCCACCGGAGCCGGAGAGATCACAGTGAACCGCAGAACATTCCTTTCGACCTTGCTTGCCACGCCTTTGGTCCCGGCGGTTGCCTTTTCCGCCACTCCATCGATCACGGTCTACAAATCCCCGACATGCGGCTGCTGTTCGGCGTGGATCGACCATATGCGGCAGGCCGGTTTTGCCGTCGAGGCGCAGGATGTCGAGCAGCAGGCGCTCTGGGCTCTCAAGCAGCAGGCGGGCCTGACACCTGATCTGGGGTCCTGCCATACCGGGTTTGTGGGGGAATATTTCGTCAAGGGGCATGTTCCCGCAACCGATGTGTTGCGGCTCCTGTCGGAACGGCCGGAGGCGCGCGGTTTGACGGTTCCCGGAATGCCGATCGGCTCGCCCGGTATGGAAATGGGGGACCGGCGCGATGCTTTCGACACGCTGCTGGTTCTGGGGGACGGTGGCACAACGGTCTTTGCCCGTCACGGGTGACCGGGTCCGCTGCCCTGTTTCGGGGCACAGGGCAGGCAAGCTGTAGTTCGATAATCCAGATCAGGGAACACAGGATCTTTGCGTGTATGGGCTTGCAACCTTGATAAGGCGGCGCCCACGCCCGTCATGAATCCGCAACGGTAAACAACGCGGGTCCTTGTCGGCGCGCCATGATCCTGACGGATCAGGCCGCCCGGCGGCGGCGGGGCCTGCGCCCCTTCGATGGCGATGCGGGCGTCGATGTGTTGGCGCCGCCCCCCTGTCCACGTCCACGACCGCGCTGTCCACCACCCGAACGACGACCGGTGCCACCTGCCGTGTCCGACAGCGTGCTTGTGCCGCTGGCGATCGGAACGTCGATTTTCATCAGTTTCTGGATCTGGCGCAGCAGATCGGATTCGTCGGGCGCGCAAAAAGAGATTGCTTCCCCCTCGAGCCCGGCACGCGCGGTCCGGCCGATGCGGTGGATGTAGTTGTCGGGGACTTCGGGCAGATCGAAGTTGATGACATAGGCCTCCCCGGGAATATCGATGCCGCGGGCCGCGACATCGGTGGCGACCAGCGTCGTGATGGTGCCGTCGCGAAAGGCCTTGATCGCGCGGTCCCGCTGTCCCTGGCTCTTGTTGCCGTGGATCGAGGCGGCGTTGTAGCCGTCGGCCACCAGCCCTTTCATCAGCTTTTCGGCACCATGTTTGGTGCGGGCAAAGACCAGCGTCAGGGCGTCGGCGTCCCGCGACAGGATCTCCCGCAGCTTGGCGGGTTTGGAGGATTTCTCGACGAAATGGACGGACTGGGTGACCTTGTCGGCGGCCTTGCCCGGAGGGGCGACCTGAACCCGGCGCGGATCGGTGAGATAAGCGCGGCTCAACTCTTCCATCTGTTTGGGCATCGTGGCCGAAAACAGCATTGTCTGGCGCGGCGTGCCAAGGCGCGGCGCGATTTTGCGCAGGGCATGGATAAAGCCGAGGTCCAGCATCTGGTCGGCCTCGTCCAGCACGAGATGACGCACCGAACCCAGATCCACGGCGCGGCGTTCCATCAGGTCGATCAGGCGGCCGGGCGTTGCCACAAGAATATCCGTGCCCTTGGACAGCAGACTGATCTGCCGGCCGATGGATTGGCCGCCAACCACGGTGGCCACCTTCAGATGGGTGCCGGTGGTGAGAACGCGCAGGCTGTCGGCGATCTGGTTCACCAATTCGCGGGTGGGCGCAAGGATCAGCGCCTTGGCCGATTTCGGCGCGCGCTGGCCGGATTCCTTCAGCATGTGGTCGATCAGCGGCAGGCCGAAGGCCAGCGTCTTGCCGGTCCCCGTCTGAGCCAGACCGAGGATGTCATGCCCTTCGAGGGCCAGCGGAATCGCTTGGTTCTGGATCGGGGTCGGTTCTTTGAAACCCGCGGTCTGGAGTGCGGTATTGAGTTTCGGCGCGAGGCCGAGCATGTCGAAATCGAACAAGTCATATCCTTTATGCACCGCGCACGACAGTAAAGCCGGCGCAGCCGTGTTGCGTGGCCGCACGCAGTGCAGCCCGGGAGGGTTCGCGCAGCCTCAGGACGGGCGGGCTTGTCCCGCGCCATCCGGCCGTCGCGTCAGGAACCCTGCGTGATGGGGAACTGAAAATCGTGGTGCGCTGATGGCCCGTCAAATGGGCACTGCATGCTCACGCGGCCGCGCAGCGTCGAAGTCTATCTGGTCTATCGCCATGAAACTGTCAAGGCTTCGCATGGGTGTCGCGATCGACTGCGCGGGACCGCGACCGCTTGCATATCCCGCCACGCAACCCGGGACAGCGCCCATACTTGGGAACCGTGGCACCGCCGCGTGCTTATGTTTCCCGGCTTTCCCTCATTGGGACTATCGTGTTGAACAGCGAGCCGGATTGGTCCCTATTGCGCAAAACACCGGGTTTCACAGGAGTGCGCAAGATGACCGATCCGTTCCGACTTTCCGCGTCAGAAATCGCACAGGCGGTGCGTGAACGCTCGATGTCGGCGGTGGAGGTCACGCAGGCGCATATCGCCCGCATGGATGCGGTCAACCCGGCAATCAACGCGGTCGTTCAGGACAACCGCGACGAGGCGCTGACGTCCGCGCGCGAGATAGATGAAAAGATCGCGCGCGGAGAGGATGCAGGCCCGATGGCGGGCGTGCCCTTTACGACCAAGGTCAATGTCGATCAGGCCGGGTTTGCCACGACCAACGGACTGAAGATCCTCAGGGACAATGTCGCGACAGAGGACACACCGGTTGTCGCGAACATCCGCAAAGCGGGCGGGATCATCATCGGGCGCAGCAACACGCCCGCTTTTTCCCTGCGCTGGTTCACCAAGAACGATCTGCACGGCCAGACCCTGAACCCACGCAACAGCGCGATAACGCCGGGGGGGTCGTCCGGCGGGGCGGCCGCGGCCGTGGCGGCAGGCATCTGCGCTGTTGGCCATGGCACGGATATCGCCGGATCGATCCGGTATCCCGCCTATGCCTGCGGGCTGCACGGATTGCGCCCGACGCTGGGCCGTGTCCCAGCCCACAACGCGACTTCGGGCGACAGATATATCGGCGCACAGGTGATGGCCGTGTCCGGGCCGATCGCCCGCAGCATCGCCGATATTCGGCTGTCATTGCAGGCGATGGCGATGCCGGATGTGCGGGATTCATGGTATGTGCCTGCCGCGCAGGAGTCCGGTGTCTGGAAGAAACGCGCGGCGCTGACGCTTGCGCCGGATGGAATGGCCGTCGATGCATCGGTAAAGACCGCGCTGGCCAATGCCGCGAAGTGCCTTGAAGAGGACGGGTGGGAGATCGAAGAAATCGCCTGCCCACCGATCCGCGAAGCCGCGGAGATCAATGCGACGCTCTGGATGGCCGAAACGCAATTCGCCGCCGGCGCCCTGATGACCCGCGAAGCAGAGCCGGATTCGAAATTCGTCTTTGATCTGATGGGCCGGGAGGCCGGGACCGTTACCTTCGAGAAGGTCATGACCGTCTTGCAAAGGCGCGCCACCCTGATCCGCGAATGGGAAGTCTTCCTGCAGGAGTATCCGGTGCTGATCTGTCCGGTTTCCGGTGCCTTGCCCTTTGATCAGCAGCTTGACGTTAAGTCCGAGGCAGACTTCCTGAGTGTGTTCGAGGCGCAACTGACCCAACGGGGGCTGCCGGTCATGGGGATGCCCGCGCTGGCCGTTGCGACAGGGGCGGTCGAGGGGCGGCCCATCGGCGTGCAGCTGGTAGCGGGCCGGTTCCGCGAGGATGTTCTGCTTGCCGCCGGATCCGTGATCGAGGCGGCATGGCCGATGCCGGACGTGGCGGACCCAGTCTGAAGCGCACTGAGATGCGCACCCGGACCGGGCCCGGCAGTGTCCGGATTTCAGCCCTCCGCCTTGGCGACATCGACAAGCGTCGTATGCGCGCTGCACCCCTGACCGAGCAGGGAGGTCCCCACATCGCGCGTCAGCACGTTCGGATTTCCGTCCGGATCGATATTGCCGCCGGGATCGCCGAACCATGCACCGGTCGGCAGCGCCACAACACCCGCGCGGATCGTATCTGACACATCGGCCCGTGCCCGGCAGGCGCCACGCGCGTTGAACACCCGAACAAGGTCGCCGCTGACAATCCCGCGCGACGTTGCGTCCTGCGGGTTCAGGATCAGCGTGACCGGGCGCGCGCCCGGCACATCGGCAAGGGCGCTTTCCAATTGGCTGTGCAGCTTGTCTCCGGGCTGCGGCGACACAAGGTGCAGCGGGCAATCCGGCTTTGCTGTTCCGTGCCACTCCGACGGGGGCAGCCAAACCGGATGTCCCGGGCAGTCATGATAGCCAAAGCTGTCGATCGTTTCGGAAAAGATCTCGATCCTGCCTGATGGCGTGGGCAGCGGCCTGCCTTCCGGATCTTCGCGGAAAGGTGCAAAAAGCGTGCGGTTGGGGCCATCTGCCCGGATCGGAAGGCGCACCCAGTTCTCTGTCTTGAGCGTTTCCAGATCGGGCACGTCGATGCCCTGTTCGGCGGCCATGCGACGGTATTCCGCGTAAAGCAGGCCGATCCACTCGGTCGAGGTCTTGCCCTCGGTAAAGCTGTCGCCCGCACCCATGCGGTCCGCCATGCCGGCAAAGATGTCATAGTCGTCGCGCGCCTCATCCACCGGCGGGATAAGTTGCGGCATGTGGAACAAATAGTCGTCGAGGTTCGACCTGCCGATATCCTCGCGTTCATAGGGGGTGGTTGCGGGAAAGACGATATCGGCGCGTTTGGCGGTCGGCGTCCACCACGGTTCGTTCACGATGATCGTTTCCGGCTGCTGCCAGGCCTCATGAAGGGCGTTGAGGTCCTGATGGTGATGGTATGGGTTGCCGCCGGCCCAGTAGATCAGGCGGATATCGGGGTAAGGCTCTCGCTTGCCGTTGAAATCATAAAGCTGTCCGGGATTGCGCAGCATATCCCCGATGCGCGCGACGGGGATCACCTTTTTCACGGGGTTCTGTCCTTGGGAAAAGGTCATACCGCGCATGCCGATCAGGGATTTTCCGACGCCGCCGATGGCCCCGTAGCCATAGCCGACGCCGCCGCCCGGCAGTCCGATCTGGCCCAGCATCGAGCCCAGAACCGCGGACATCCAATAGGGTTGCTCGCCATGTTCGGCGCGTTGCAGCGACCACGCGACGGTGATCAACGTGCGGGTTGTCGCCATGCGCCGGGCCAGATCGCGGATGGACTGTGGATCGGCTCCGCAGATCGGCGCGGCCCATTCAGGCGTTTTGGCCTGTCCATCGCTCTCCCCCATGAGATAGGGCAGAAACCGGTCGAAGCCCGTGGTGCAGCGGTCAAGGAAATCTGTATCCGTCAATCCCTCTGTCTGGAGCACATGGGCCAGCGCCAGCATCAGTGCCGTGTCCGATCCCGGCCGCACCGGCAGCCATTCACAACCCTCTGGCGAATCCGACCGCTGGGGCCCGATGTTGATGCAGCGCATCCCCTTGGCCGCGAATCTGTCGAACCAGCCGGCGGTCTCATGTTCGGTCACGCCGCCCATGCTGACCTTGGCGTTCTTCGGGTTGATCCCGCCGAACATGACCAGCGTTTCGGTATGTTCGTGGATGGTGTGCCAACCGTCCTGATGCTCATAGTTCAGCGTCAGAAAATTGACACCGAAGACATGCGGCATGATCGCCTGCGCACAGCCTGTCGAATAGCTGCCGAAGGAGGCGACGTAGCCACCTAGGCAGTTCAGGAAGCGGTGGACCTGGCTTTGCGCGTGGTGAAACCGTCCGGCCGATCCCCACCCGTAGGAGCCGCCAAAGATCGCCTCGTTGCCATGCGTGTCGCGGATGCGGTCGATTTCCTTGGCGGCGATGTCCAGCGCCTCATCCCATGGCAATTCGACGAAATCATCCGTGCCGCGCCCGGTCCTGTCGCGACGGTCCAGCCATCCGCGACGGATGGAGGGGCGGGCGATGCGTGTCCGGTGATGCACCGCGTCGGGCAGGATGTCAGGAATGGCGTGCGGATCGGGGTCCGCCGCGAAGGGCCGGGTTGCCACGATGCGGCCGTCTTGGACGTCGACCTCGAACGCCCCCCAGTGACTGGAGGTGATCCGCGTTTGTTTGCTGGAACCGTCGGCCATGAGAGCCTCCCCTTGTGCAACGCGGTCAGCCACGCGTCACGGTGTTCAACTGTCATGATAGACCTGTTCCGACCGCTTGAAAATCGCCCTCCGGGACCGATGGGTATGCTGCGGTCCCCGAGGGTCCGACCGGGTCAGGTCAATTCAGGCCATGCGATCGGGGACCGGGCCGCCTCGAATGCGGCGCCGACCCGCAATGCCATGGCCTCATCGTCCGGCCGGGCGATCACTTGCAGGCTGGTGGGCAACCCCGCCTCCGACAGACCGGATGGAACGGATAGCGCGCACATCCCGAAATAGTTCACATGGCGCGTGAAATGCCCCGGAGAGATCGCCTGATCCACGTCTTTTAGGGCCGGCGCTGTGGTTGTCATGGAGGGCGTCAGCAAGGCATCGAACCCGTTCATCAGGTCAAGATAACCCGCCTTGCCCCGTGCGCGGTCAACCAGCATCTGCTGATAGTCCAGCGCTGTCACGTCGCGGGCCGCAAGCATCCGTCCGCGCACATCCTCGTCAAGTGGCAGGTCCGGTTGGTCATACAGGTTGCGGTGATGGAAATAGCCCTCGGCCCCGATAAGCGTGCCACAAGCCGCCGTGAGGTCGGCGTAGGGCCTTGACGCGGAAAACGGCACGAGGTCGGCGCCCAGATGGCGGAGCAGGTCCAGCGCGGCATCATAGGCGTCCAGCACATCCGCCGCGCAGGCCGCGCGTTCCTGCGCGTCCATGATCCCCAGCCGCAGGCCCGTTACACCGCGCGCCAGATCTCCGAACAATCCCTGTGCCTTGCGCTGATCGCGCTCGATGGCCCAGCCCTCGGCGCCATCCATGGCCAGGAACATCAGCAGGGCGTCCTCGACCGATCTGGCCATGGGGCCGGGCGTGTCCAGCGTGTGCGACAGCGGCAGGATGCCGTCCGTCGGAAGGCGGCCTTCGGTCACTTTCAACCCGACCAGCCCGCAATAGGCCGCCGGCAGACGCACCGAGCCGCCGGTATCGGTGCCAACGCCACAGATCGCCATGCCAGCGGCGACGCCCGTTCCGGTCCCGGACGAAGATCCACCGGGCACGCGAGGCGTGTCCATATCCCACGGGTTCCAGGGCGTGCCCATCTTCTGGTTCGTGCCCCAGCCGCCAAAGGCGCATTCCACCGTCTTGGTCTTGCCCAGCATGATGCCGCCCGCGGCGAACAGCCGCCGGGCCAGCGTTCCGGTCACCGGCGAGACGCGATGCGCCATTGCCTTGGAACCGCCGGTGGTGACACGCCCCTCGACGTCGCATATATCCTTCAGGCCAAAGGGAATGCCGTGAAACGGACCGACCGCCATGCCGGTGGCGAACAGTCTGTCCGCTGCCTCTGCCATCATCATGGCGTCTTCGGCATAGATCGTCTGGAAGGCGCCGATCTTCGGGTTCAGGCGTTCGATCCGATCAAGCTGCGCTCTGGTAACCTCGCTTGGTCGGGCTGCGCCGGACCGGTAGGCCCGGGCCAGATCCGCCAAAGACAGGTAGGGATTTTCAACGTCCAAGGTCATTCTCCGCCCATGGTTCAAGTTGCCTGTGCTTGCACGGCGTCTTCCTTCAGGAACCATCCCTTGCCCGGGACGGCGGCCAGCAATTCCTGCGTATAGGTCGCCTTTGGTGCGGCAAACAATTCGGCCGTGGGGCCGACCTCGATCACCTTGCCGCGCTGCATGACGGCGATCCGGTCGCAGACCTGTGCCGCCACGCGCAAGTCATGCGTGATGAAGATCATGGACAGGTTCATCCTGTCGCGAATCTCATCCAGCAGGTTCAGGATCTGCGCCTGAATCGACACATCCAGCGCCGAAACTGGTTCATCCGCAACCAACACCTCCGGTTCCAGCGCAAGCGCCCGGGCGATGCCGATCCGCTGACGTTGTCCGCCGGAAAATTCGTGCGGAAAGCGGTCGTAGGCGCGGTTGTCCAAGCCCACGATTTCCAGCAGCTCCAGAGTGCGCTTGCGTGCCTCCTCGGCGCTGGCGCCATACATCATCGGCCCTTGCGCGATGATCTTGCCGATCCGTGTGCGCGGGTTCAGCGAGGCGTAGGGATCCTGAAACACCATCTGGATCTTTGACCGGTGCGGCCGCATCGCCGCCCGGCCAAGGGGCCGCAAATCGGTATCGCCAAGCAGGATTTCCCCGGCTTCGGCATCATTCAGCCGCACGATGCAGCGCGCCACCGTCGATTTGCCCGATCCGCTTTCACCGACGATGCCCAAGGTCTCGCCCCGGGCGAGATCCAGCGTCACATCGTTGGCCGCGTGCACTTCGCGGCCCTTGCCGCCGAACAGGCCACCGCCGCTGCGATAGGTCTTTTGCAGATTGTTCACCTTGAGTACCGTTTCGGTCGACCGCGGCCGCGCCGCGCGCGGTGCAAGCTCCGGAACCGCGGCGATCAGGCCTTGTGTATAGGGATGCTGCGGGTTGCGCAGAACCTGATCGGTGGTGCCGGTTTCGACCACCAGACCGTTTTGCATGACCGCCACCCTGTGGGCGATGTCGGCAACGACACCGAAATCATGGGTGATGAACAGAACGCCGGTTCCATGCGTGGCCTGCATTTCCTTGATCAGCTTGAGAACCTGCGCCTGCGTGGTCACGTCCAGCGCGGTGGTCGGTTCGTCGGCAATCAGGATCTTGGGATCCAGTGCTAGGGCCATTGCAATCATGGCCCGCTGGCGCTGGCCGCCCGACAATTCGTGCGGATAGGCCTTGAGTGCCTGTTCAGGGTCCGGCAGTTGCACGTCCCTCAACAGCTCCAACGCCCTGCTTCGGCGTTCCTTGCCCGACATCTTGTCATGAAAGCGAAAGACTTCGTCGATCTGCGTGCCGATGGTCATCACCGGGTTCAGCGCGGTCATCGGCTCCTGAAAGATCATAGAGATGTCGGAGCCGCGTATCTGGCGCAGGCGGTCGTCGCTTGCGGTGGCCAGATCCTCGCCCTGAAAGAGGACGCTGCCCTGGTTGATCCGGACGCGCGGCTTGGGCAGAAGGCCCATCACCGCGCGCGCCGTCAGCGACTTGCCGGATCCGCTTTCGCCGACAACGCAGACGATCTCGTTGGGTTCAAGATGCAGGTTCATCTTTTGCACCGCATAGGGCCGCTGGCTTTCCGGCGGAAGGGCGATGTGCAGGTCTGTAATGTCGAGTAAGCGGCTCATGTGCGTTCCCTCAGGCGTGGGTTCAGCGCGTCGTTGATGCCCTCGCCGACCAGATTGATGGCCAGCACGGTCAACAGGATGGCGATTCCCGGAAAGGTGCAGACCCACCAGGCCGAGCGCAGCAGCGTGCGGCCCGCACCGATCTGAAAGCCCCAGCTCATGATGTTGGGATCGCCGAGGCCGAGAAAGGCAAGACCGCTCTCGATCAGGATGGCCGTTGCCACCATGAGCGAGCCGATGACGATGACGGGCGACAGGCAGTTTGGCAGGATCTCTCCCAGCATGATGCGGATGTCGGCCATGCCGAGGGTGTGGCACGCCTGCACGAACTCGCGGTTGCGCAGCGACAGGAATTCCCCCCTGACAAGGCGGGCGACCGCCGGCCATGACACGACCGCGATGGCGATCACGATGCTCTCGATCGAGGGTTTCATGATCGCGACCAGCAGAATGGCAAAGATGAAGGACGGGATCGTCTGAAACATCTCTGTCGTGCGCATCAGCAGGTTGTCGATGACCCCGCCGTAGTAACCGGCCAGCGCCCCCATGACGATGCCGACGAAGACCGCGACCAGCGTCGCAAGCAGACCGATCAGCAATGAGGTCTTGGCCCCGTGGGCGATCCCCGCGGCCACGTCACGACCAAGGCTGTCACTGCCCAGAAGATAGCCGTTTTCCCCGGGGGGCGACATCGGCTGGCCCGCAAGACTGAA
>Ga0102938_10004496_pt1 | contig 10252 bp, 13 predicted proteins | sample SalPonR2_B_D2_MG_FD_84516 | JGI IMG/M metagenome (GOLD analysis project Ga0102938, IMG submission 84516) | Salt pond soil microbial communities from South San Francisco under conditions of wetland restoration - Salt Pond MetaG R2_B_D2_MG | ecosystem: Environmental > Aquatic > Marine >...
ACATATTCCACAAGCTACACATTTAAATGGTTCTCTTTCATCATCATGCTGCATCATTGATTCCTCTGGACAGAATCCAACGCACATAAAACACCCTACACAGTCTTTCTTATTTAATTTTACAACTCCATTCTTGTCTCTTTGTAGCGCAAGTGTAGGACATACTTCCATACATACTCCACATTGAGTACAAATAACAAGCTGATTCCAGTTTTACTGTGCTCTTACTCTAACTCTTGATTTTTCAGGATTTTCTTCTTTAAAATATGCTTTTGAACAAGCTTCTTCGCATTTTCCGCATCCTATACATTTAGTTTCATCCTTAATTAACCTCTTAACTCTCATTGTTCACCTCCAAAAATATATTTATAAAGTAATTTATATTTAAAAATCTAAATAAAGTATAACATCAAACTACAGAAGGCTCAAGTATCAGGTTGCCTTTTTTAAATCTTTCAATACCTAACATACTAACATCTATAGTAGGTTCTTCTTCAAGTATCATTTCTGATATTACTACCCCGGTTAAAGGTCCAAACATAAATCCATGTCCGCTAAATCCTACAGCCAGATAGAATCCATCAACTTCCTTTACCTTACCGTATATAGGTTGTTTATCCGGAGTTATATTATATAGTCCAGCCCATTGCCTTATAACTCTTAACTCACCTAAAGGTGGTAAAACATTTGTTATTGTTTTTGCCATTTCATCCATAAATTTCCAGCTTGAAGTTACTCTTAGATCACGAGGCTCTGTATCATCACCTCTACCCATTATAAATGTACCTTCAGGAGTCTGCTGACAGTAAAAATTTAAAGAAAAAGACATAACCATAGGATCCTGCATTGGCTCAATAGGTTCCGTTACCAAAATTTGATGTCTTTCTGAGTATACAGGAAGATCCACTCCTACCATGTCGCAAATATTTTTAGAATGTCCCCCTGCTGCATTAACAACCTTATCAGTATATATTTCACCTTTATCAGTAATTACTTTTTCTATTTTGTTATCTTTTGTTTTAATTTCAAGAACTTCAGTATGAGTTAAAAATTCTACGCCTAATTTTTTTGCAGCTTTATAATAAGCATCTGTTGTTTTAAATGGATTTAAAAATCCATCCTTTGGACAAAATGCTCCTCCAGTTAAGCCTTCCGTATTTAAATGAGGCACTATATCCTTTGCTTCATCTAAGGTTACTATTTTAGAAGGTATATCTAAACTGTTTTGCAGCTTAACATTTTTTTCGAATTGTTCCATTTCTTTATCAGTAGAAGCTACTAAAAGATAGCCACCTTGTTTAAATTCAACATCTCTATCATATCCTAATATTTCATTAGCATTTTCATAAAATTCAATACTTTTTTTTGCTAGCTTGCAGTTCATCTCAGTACCCCACTGCATTCTAACTCCTGCTCCACATCTTCCAGTTGCTCCGCTTGATACATATGATTTGTCAACAACTACTACATCCTTGACACCTTTTTTTGCTAAAGAATAAGCTGCTGAACATCCGGATATTCCTGCTCCAATAATAACTACACTTGCTTTTTTATTCATCTTTATCTGCCTCCTCTGCAATTAATTTCAATTTAACTCCTACAACAGGAGGCCTATTGTTTTGATTTCTAATCTCTGAAACCGGTTTTCCAGTTGCATTAGATAATTCTCTTAAAACAATTTGAGTACAGGTTTTTCCTTGGCATGGCCCCATGCCTATTCTAGTTATTCTTTTTATTTCATTGTAATCAGTATATCCTTCTTTTATCAAATCTCTTAGCTCTTTAAGAGTAACATCAGAACACCTGCATACAATGGTATTTTCTTCTTTAGTCATTTACTCTTCCTCCAATCTTATATTTCTAAATTCATACATGTTATTCCTACTTACCTTTACTTTTATTAAAGGTGTTCTGTCATAAGATTTTGGATTAATTATTTTCAATACCTCAACTTTTTCTATAAATTCTCCCTTTCTGTCTAATCCATCTACTATATCTCCTTCTTCAGGCAATGGAAGAAATTCGTAAGGGATTGTCATGTGAACAAAATCTTCAGATTTTGAACCGTCAACCAACATAATAGCTAATCCAGGACATTTGCTTAAACACACGCTGCATCCTATGCAGTTTTCTTCTATAACTTCAGGTCTTTTATTAATATCTTCACCAATATGTATGGAATCAAATTTACAAGCTGTTGTACATGGATTACATGGTATTTCTTTATAACATTCTATTACTACAACCGGTCCTTCATTTATTCTAGATTCCTCTGGAAATATTTCTCTAATTTGTTTATTTGTTGGTACTCCTGTTTTTTCTAACATCCGTCTACCTCCTTACAATTTTTTCTATACCTGCTCTTATATGTTTCCCAACAGGCCCTGATCTAAGGTCATTTAACTGTTTTAAATAATCAGCTTTCTTTTCATCATATTTTTCATGTCTTTTTCCAATTTTTGCTGAAGCTGTTAACCCTGCTAAATAGCCTTCTACCATAGCACTACTAGCTTCTTCAACTCCACAACTATCTCCAGCTACAAATAAATTTTCCACAGTCGTTTCATAATCTTCGTTTCTTAAAGGTACATTACCGCTTAATTCCGGCACATATTTCATTTCACACCCAGCCATCACTAAAAGTTCATTTAACGGAGATAAACCTACTGAAACACACATTACATCAACATTGTATTCTTTTTCGGTTCCTTCTATTGGTTGCCATTTATCATCCAACTGCCATATAACAGCTTTTTCTAAATATTTCGTTCCCACTGCTTCTTTTACTGTATGAGATGTATAAATAGGAACTCCCATTCTCCTGATTTTAGATGCATGTACCAGGTAACCTCCTATTTCAGGAGCAGCATCAATAATTGCTTCTACTTTTACTCCTGCCTGCATAAGCTGATAACTTACTATAAGACCAATATTCCCAGCTCCAACCATAAGAACTTTATCTCCTGGTTTTACTCCATATACATTCATTAATGTTTGGACAGCACCAGCACCGTATATTCCCGGCAAATCGTTGTTTGGAAATCCAAGAAATTTTTCTGATGCTCCTGTTGCTATTATTAATGCTTTAGGATTTATTTTTAAATACTTGTTTTCATCTACCATACCTGTTATGACACCATCTTCGTACCTACCTAAGACTGTTGTGTTTTTTAATATGGTAACCTTTTCTTTGTATTTATTAAGCTTCTCTATTAGTATGTCGCTTATATCGATACCTCTTGTAGAAGCATACTGCTTTTCTGAACCAAAAAACATATGAGTTTGCTTAACTAGTTGTCCGCCTAATTCTTCACTTCTTTCTATTAAAGTGACACTAGCTCCACTTTCTGCTGCACTTATAGCTGCACATAAACCTGCAGGTCCTCCTCCTACAATAGCTATATCCGTATTAATCATTTTTAAGGACCCCCTTTCCTTTCTGTCTTTCAACTTCCATTCCTTCTTCAAGATTAGTAACACAAGTTTTTACATTTGGTATACCATCTACTACCATTAAGCAAGAGGAACAGTTTCCAATAGCACAGTAAAAACCTCTAGGTCTTTGCTTTTCAAGACTTTCCCCGAGTATTTTAACACCGTTTGAATGTAATGCTGCTGCAATCGTTTCCCCTTCATATCCTTCTAGTATTTTTCCTTCAAATTTAAATTTAATTTTTTTCCCTCTTTTGAATTTCAAAATAGGATGTTCTTCTATTCGCATAGTAACCTCCTTAAGTTTTATAACTATATAATAAGCAATATTCATACCAAAAAAACCCCAGAACCTAATTTTTTGAATACATTGGGATTCCGGGATAGTTAAATATATAACATATTATTTTTTTTATTGCGTCTGTTATTAGACTATTTGTGACCATAATTCGACTATAAATAGTGCTTTTTTATTTTATATTTGTCTAATTTATAATATAATGTGGTTCTAGGTATACCTAACATTTCAGCTGCTTTAGATTTTTTCCATTTTGTTTTTATCATTGCTTCATAAATTAATTTTTTTTCTACTTCCTCTAAAGTTTTCTCAAGACCTTTGGAATTATTAACTGAAACATCAAATTCTTCACTGTTTTGATAATTTAAATCCTGCATATAGGTAGGTAATGTATCTAATGTTATTTCGTCATCATTGTTTTCTCTAGCAAGAATAACTGCTCTATGAATAACGTTTTTAAGTTCTCTAACATTGCCCTCCCACTTATATTTTTTTAAAATTTTATTTATTTTTTCAGGTATTATAAGTACATTAATACCATTTTCCATACAGAACTGCTGCATAAATTTATTAGCTAGTAAGACAATATCTTCTTTTCTTTCTCTCAATGGTTTTAAATCAACTTGAAATGTATTTAATCTATAATACAGATCTTTTCTAAAACTCTCTGTACTAACTAAGTCTTTTATATCTTTATTTGTAGCTGATATAATTCTAACATTTAGTTTTATAGGAGTATTGCTTCCAATTCTAGTGACATATCCTTCTTCAAGTATTCTTAAAATTTTAGGTTGCATATTAAGGGGCATATCTCCAATTTCATCTAAGAAAATTGTTCCATTATTAGCTTCTTCAAATTTCCCAGGCTTTCCCTCTTTACGAGCTCCTGTAAATGCTCCTCTGTCGTATCCGAATAATTCACTCTCAAAAAGTTCCTTTGGTATTGCACTACAGTTCACTGCTACAAACTTACCTTCTAATTCACTTTCGTTGTGAATAGCTTTAGCAAATAATTCCTTCCCGGTTCCGCTTTCACCTCTTAAAAGAATATTTATCTTTGTTTTAGATATATTTTTGCATATATTGATTGTTTTAATAAACTCAGGATTATTAGTTATTATATTTGAAAAGCTAGAACCTGTTACACCATAATTCTTATACTGCTTTTCCAGTTTTTCAAGATTTGTTTGAGTTTTTGTTAGTAGTTCACTAAGTTTAACATATTCTGTCACATCTCTATCTCTTGCAAGTCCTCCAATAAGCTTATTCTCCTGATTATATATTGGCACAGCACTTATAACCGTAAAACTGTCTTTTCTAGGACTATTATAAATATTATGAAAAGCTTTTTCATTTTCTATTACTTTTGGCAAAAGAGAACTAGGAAAGAATTCTCTTATATCTTTCCCTATTATTTCATCTCTTTTAACTCCAAAATAGTTTTCAGAGGTTTTATTCCAAAAAATTGTTTTGCAGTTTGTATCAACAATTGTAATCGCATCTGGTATATTGTCCAGTATAAATTCAAAGATTTCATTATCATACTCTTCAAAATTGAATTCTTCTCTCATTTTTACCTCTTTCTGCTGTTTAGTTATTTTTTCCAGCTACTTTTTTGAGATACAATTCTATTAAATTTAAGGAGATTCTTTTTGTTCTCTTTTAGTATAAAATAACCATGTCTTAAGAATTGGAATCTTTCTCCAACTTCTCTTTCAGTCATATTTTTCTCTAGTTTACAATTTTTTAAAACAACTTTAGAATTTTCATTGAATTTTTCTAAAAAATTATCTTTATTGTAGTCGTCATCTATCATCAGGTAATCAAATAGTGCAGCTTCTGCATCAACAGATTCTTCAGCGTGAACCCAGTGGATTGTGCTTTTTACTTTTCTTTTTTTAAATCCTGACCCGCTTTTTGTTTCAGGATCATAAGTACAGTAAATTTCTGTTACATTCCCATCGTCATCTGTTTTATAATCGTTGCATTTAACAAAATAAGCATGTCTCAATCTAACTTCATTGCCGGGAAATAATCTATAATATTTTTTAGACGGATCTATCATAAAGTCATCTCTTTCAATGTAAACTTCTCTTCCAAAAGGAATCATTCTATTCCCTAATTCTTTATTTTTGGGATTATTCGTTGCTTCAACCATTTCAACTTCATTTTCCGGATAGTTTGTTATTATCAATTTAATTGGATCGAGAACCGCCATAGTTCTGTGCTCTGACAGTTTTAAGTCTTCTCTTATAGAATGTTCAAGCATTGCGATATCAACTTCACTCTGAGCTTTTGAAACTCCTATTTCGTTGCAAAATTTAGCTAAAGATTCAGGTGTGTAACCTCTATTTCTATAACCTGATACAGTAGGCATTCGTGGGTCGTCCCAACCTTCCACATAATTTTTTTCTACCATTTCTTTTAAATATCTTTTTCCCATCATAGTATTTGATAGGTATAACTTTGCAAATTCTATCTGTTTAGGTGGTTCATCTTTAAAGTCATCAAGATTATTCAATATCCATTCATATAAAGGTCTGTGATCTTCAAATTCAAGAGTACATAAAGAATGAGTTATATCCTCAATTCCATCCTGTATAGGATGTGCAAAATCATACATAGGGTATATACACCATTCATCCTTTGTGTTGTGATGTTCTTCGTGAAGTATTCTATATATAACAGGATCTCTCATATTTAGATTAGGGCTTTTCATATCAATTTTTGCTCTTAATACCATTTCCCCATCTTCATATTTTCCTTCCTTCATATCATTAAATAGCTTTATGCTTTCTTCTACCGGTCTATCTCTATAAGGACTATTTTGCCCTGGTACTTTTAAAGTTCCTCTATAATCTTTGATTTCGTCGGCACTTAGCTCATCTATGTAGGCCAGTCCTTTGTTTATTAGTTCTACAGCATATTCATATGTTTGTTTAAAATAATTAGATGCATAGTAAACTTTGCCGTCCCAATTTGGACATAGCCATTTTACATCTTCTATTATTGAGTTAACATATTCTTCATCTTCTTTTAAAGGATTTGTATCGTCGAATCTTAAATTAAAAATACCATCGTATTTTTCAGCAATACCGTAGTTTAATAATATAGATTTAACATGTCCTAAATGCAAGTACCCATTTGGTTCCGGCGGAAATCTTGTATGGATTTTTCTGCTATAATTGTTATTTTTAATATCTTCATTAATTATTTTCTCTATAAAGTTGGTAGCTTCTTTAGTTTTATTCATATTATTCCTCCTGTTTTTCTAATAAAATAATATTAGCATATATATTAAATCTTTTCAATTTTATAATTTTCATTAGCGCATTTTGTTTACATTTCGTAATAAAGGTGTTATTATATTGTAAATATTTTCAGAGGAGGTTCTTATGAGTAAAATAGGGATTATTGGTGCCGGCAACGTTTCAAGAGCAATGCTCACTGGTATGTCTAAAAGCAAATATGATTTAGAAATGGTTTATATAAATTCAAAAAGTCAAGAATCAAAGGAAAGACTGGCTTTAGATTTAATGATTAAATGCGCTAAAAACAATATTGATTTAGTGAAGAAATCTAAGTATATAATTTTTGCTCTTAAGTCAAAAAATTACAGCGAGGTAATTGAAGAAATTAAAGATTATATTGATGTAGATAATCATATCTTCATTAGTTTAGCGCCAGGCTATACTATTGGTGAATTTAAAGAAAAGACAGGATATGAAAATTTAAAGGTTGTCAGAGCAATGCCTAACATACCTTCTTATGTTGCAGAAGGGATGACCTGTTTGAGTTTTTCTGAAGGTGATTTTTCCGAAAAAAACAAGCAGGAAGTTATAGATATATTTGAATATTTCAGTGAAGTTGAAGTTTTAGAAGAAGATTATATGGATACAGCAGTCTCTATATCTGCTAGTTCTCCTGCTTACGTATACGTAATGATTGAAGCTATGGGAGATGCTGGAGTTTTGACAGGTATGCCTAGAAAACAGTCCTATAAACTTGCAGCACAGGCCGTTATAGGAGCTGCAAAGATGGTAAAGGAGTTAGATCTTCATCCGGGAGAACTCAAGGATGCAGTATGCTCTCCAGGTGGTACTACTATTGAGGCTATTAAGGTTTTAGAAAAAAGAGGCTTTAGAAGTGCTTTAATAGAATCAATGCTCGCATGTTATAACAAGTCTAAGCTTCTACAAAAGTAATTTATTTTATTATTAGAAAATAAATGATAGGGATAAAAATTGAAGGCAGCATGTTTCCAATTCTTATCCTTTCTTTTATTAAGAAATTAAGTCCTATAGCTAAAATCAAAAGCCCTCCTATAGCAGACATTTCATTAACAACTGCATCTGTTAGTACATTTTTTGCCAATCCTGCTATCATAACTATAGTACCTTGATAAACAAAAACAGATATACTTGAAAATAATACACCTATACCCAGCGATGCGGCTAAAGCTATGGACATAATTCCGTCGAGAAAAGATTTAGCAAATAATATGTCGTGTTTGTTTAATAATCCGCCTTCTATAGCTCCTACTATTGCCATAGATCCAGTACAGTATATCAAAGTTGCTGCAACAAAGCCCTGGGATATATTTCCTTTAAGATTTGATAGCTTCCCTTCGATAAAATTTCCGGCTCTATCTAATTTATCTTCTATATCTAAAAGTTCTCCTATTAAACTTCCAATAAATAAGCTCACAATCAAAAGTAGAACATTATTTACTTCCAGAGCCATTTGGAAGCCTATTAAAATAACTGCTAAGCTTATTGCTTTTATTATGGTATCACTGTATCTTTCAGGTATAAATTTTTTGAAAAAGAATCCTATTAATGCTCCAGCTACGACTGCTATTGTATTTACTATAGTTCCTAACATATTTTAGTTCCTCTCATTCTTCTGTAATATTATAACGCTATCTAAATAATTATAATAACTAGTTTATATATTTTTTATACTATTTTCAACAGGTAATTTATTTTTTAGTCAAACTTACAATGTATTTTCTTTTTCTCGGTCCATCAAATTCACAAAAATATATGCCCTGCCATGTTCCAAGTAGTAATTCATTGTTTTCATAAGGTATATCTACAGAAGACCCCATCATACTTGCTTTTATATGAGCGTGGGAATTACCTTCTGAATGCTTATAATTATGATTTTTAGGAACTATAATATTTAACTCTTTTAATATATCTTGTTTAACATTCGGATCAGCGTTTTCGTTGATTGTTATGCCTGCCGTTGTATGAGGAATAAATATCTTAACAGATCCGTTTTTTAAATCTGATTTTTTAACTATGTCTTTAACTTTGCTGGTTATATCTATAAGTTCATCTTCTCTATTTGTTTTTAATTCTATATACATAAAAACCTCCCTTTTTTATATAATAAAAAACCATTCACCTGAATGGCCTTTAGTAATTGAAATCTTAATTTGGTGCCGAAGGTGGGACTCGAACCCACACGGGTTTGACCCCAACGGATTTTGAGTCCGTCACGTCTGCCAATTCCATCACTTCGGCTTATAAGTCTATTAGATATTAGCATATTTTAAAACTAAAATCAAGATTTCTTTTTATTTATTCCTGCCTCTTCTCATGCGGCCTCTATAGCAGGGTTCACATTCTATGTTTTTTTCACATAAAATATAATCTCCACCTTCTATTACCAGTGTCTTTCCATTTACTATACAGTCTGCTATTTTTCTCTTAACTTCTATGTATGACCTTTGTATAGTTGATCTTGCTACTCCCATCCTTTCAGCACATTCAGTTTGATCCAAACCTTCAAGATCAATTAATCTTACTATTTCATGTTCTTCTACAGTAATATTAATAATTTCATTTCTTTGTAATTCGGTTTTGCTAAGTGGTCCAAAAGACTTTGTATTTGGCAATCCACATACTCTTCTTCTTTTTCTTGGTCTTGACATTTCTTCACCTCTTATTTTTTTAATATATACATTATATCAAAAAATAAGGATGAGACAAGCTCATCCTTATTTTTTTATTCTTTTGTATTGTTTTCCAACTGTTCTAATCTAGATTTTAGAAATTCGATTTCTTCTTTAAGCATATCTTTTTCTTCATCTGGGCTTACAACAGGAGCATCATAGTAAGCTCTTCTATATCCTCTTCCGTAGCCGTATCCAGCTCCGGCTCCAAATCTTCTAAACCCAGGTCTTCTAAATCCTCTTCCTGTTCCACAGTAGCCCATTCCTCTTCCGGTCATAGATCCTTCACCTCTTGGTCCTGTTCTATCATATCCAGGCATTATAAAAACCTCCTTTTTATATTGGGTATATGTTCTTTACATTTTTTATTATAACATATTTTGGGTATATGTCAATATTATATAAATAAAAAATGCCCTCTCAGGCATCTTTTATTTGTTTTTATACTTCTGAGATACAATCAACTGGACACTCTGCTGCACAAGATCCACAATCTATACAGGCATCTTCGTCGATTCTTCTCTTTCCATCGTCCACCTCTGAAATACATTCAACAGGGC
>Ga0102938_10004499_pt1 | contig 10244 bp, 8 predicted proteins | sample SalPonR2_B_D2_MG_FD_84516 | JGI IMG/M metagenome (GOLD analysis project Ga0102938, IMG submission 84516) | Salt pond soil microbial communities from South San Francisco under conditions of wetland restoration - Salt Pond MetaG R2_B_D2_MG | ecosystem: Environmental > Aquatic > Marine > Intertidal...
GTCCGAGTCGGCCACCGCTGCTGACGACGCCACGAGTGACGGTACCGGCGCAGAGACCGAGCAGTCCGGCGGCGACGCGAGCGCCGAGTTGGCCACCGCACTGACCGCCGCATTCGCCGGATCGACGCCTCTCGAGGACGGCCTGGAGTTCGACGGTGCGTCGCTGGCGAGCGGCGACTCGGTGGTGTGGTTCTGGGCGCCGTGGTGCACGATCTGCCGAGCAGAAGCACCGGAGGTGGCCGAGGTCGCCGAGCGGTACGCCGCCGACGTCCAGCTGATCGGCGTGCCGGGCCGCGGGGAGATCGCCGCCATGCAGGAGTTCGTGGACGACACGGGGACGTCAGGGATCACGCACCTCGCCGATCTCGACGGCGCCGTCTGGAGCGCCTTCGGTGTCTACGGTCAGCCGGCCTTCGCCTTCGTCGACGACAGCGGCGAGGTCGAGGTGTTCATCGGCGGGATGGGCGGCGACGCCCTCGCCGACCGCATCGACGAGCTGATCGCCACATGAACGGCCCCTACGCCTTCGCGCTCGCGGCGGGCATGGCGGCCACGGTGAACCCCTGCGGGTTCGCCCTGCTGCCCGCCTACCTCTCGGCCTTCGTCGGCCTCGACCACAAGGGCGGCCGAGCCGGCGCCGTCGGACGTGCGCTCACCGTGTCGCTCGCCCTCACCGCCGGTTTCGTGCTCGTGTTCGGCGCATTCGGCATCATCATCAGCCCACTGGCAGTTCGCATCGAGGAGTACCTGCCGTGGGCCACGGTCGTCATCGGGTTCGGGCTCGTCGGGCTCGGCGTGGCGCTGCTGCTCGGCCGGCAACTGATGATCAGCATCCCCAAGCTGCAGAAGGGTGGCCAGGACGGCACGCTGCCGTCGATGTTCCTGTTCGGCGTCTCCTACGCCGTCGCCTCCCTGTCGTGCACGATCGGGCCGTTCCTCGCCGTCACCACCAGCACGTTCCGCAGCGAGAGCTGGTTGACCGGCATCGGCGTGTTCGTCGCCTACGGCGTGGGCATGGGCGTGGTGATCGCCATCCTCACGGTGGCCGTGGCGCTCGCCAAGTCGGGCGTCGTCCAACGCTTCCGCAACCTGCTGCCGGTGATGAACCGGATCGCCGGCGGGCTGCTCCTCGTGGCCGGCGCCTACGTGGCCTATTACGGCTGGTACGAGATCAGGGTGCTCAACGGCGCTACCCGCGATCCCATCATCGACCGCGGCATCGAGCTGCAGACCTGGCTGCAGAACCTCGTCGTCCCCGACGATCCCGCGGCCTTCACGATCCGTGCCGTCGCCGTGTTGGCGTTGTTGGCCGGCGGCACGGCGGTCTTCCGGCGCCTCCGCCGACGCGACGCAGAGGCGCCGGCCGTCGCCGTCGCCACCGGGGACGGCCGAACTGCGGATGCCGGCAGCGCCGGCGACTCCCGCATCGACGACCACCGCACCGATGACCACGGCACCGATGACCACAGCGCCGACGACCGCAGCCACGACCACCAGCACGCCGACGAGCTGATCGAAGGAACCACACGAAGCTGAGATGTCCTCACACGAACACGAACACGAACCCCATCGAGGCCCAGGCCCCGCTCCGGGAGTGACCCCAGGCCCACGACGCCGCGAGTCGCCGGCCACCTACACGCGACGCCGGCTGCTGGTGGCGGGTGCGATCTCCGCCGTCCCGGTCGCAGCTCTCTGGTGGCGAGGCAGCGGCGGAACGGGCGCAGACACGGGAACCTCCACCTCTGCCGGATCCTCCACCTCGCTGCGCTCCCCCACGACCAGCGTCGCCGCGTCGCCGGCTGCGCCCACCACCGAGCCGGCCCGGTTCGCGGCGATCTCGCGGGACCTCACCTTGGGCATGGTCGACGACGACGTCGCCCGACTCCAGGAGCGGCTGCACGAACTCCGGTTCGACCCGGGTCCGGTCGACGGTTTCTTCGGGGAGTCGACGCTGCGCTCGGTGTGGGCGTTCGAGAAGCTGGTGCTCGGCGCACCGCGGTCGGAGGCATCGGGTGTGATCACCCCCACGTCGTGGGACACGCTGCGGTCGCCGATGGCGGTCGCGCCGCGTCGGTCGACCAACGCCCAGGCGAATCACACCGAGATCTACCTTCCCGAGCAGGTGATGGCCGTCTTCCACCGTGACGAACCGGTGCTCGTCACCCACATCGCCTCGGGTGAACTCGACGGGAACGGCGAACCCGCCGAGTGGTGCGAGACCGTGACGATCGACATCGACGAGCGGGGCAACCCGCTCGAGGAACCGGTGGAACGCGCGCTGTGCGGCCGCTCCAAGACTCCGGGCGGCGTGTTCGAGTACTACCGACGCGTCGACGGCATCCGCAACGGTGCCCTCGGGTCGATGTGGAATCCCGTCTACTTCAACTACGGCATCGCCGTGCACGGTGCGATCAACGTGCCGGCCGCCCCTGCCTCACACGGTTGCGTTCGCATCCCGATGCACATCTCGGACTACTTCCCCGATCTCGCCGCCGACGGCGACCGCGTGCTGGTGTGGAACGGCGATGAGCCGCCCGAGCAGGTGAGCGAGCAGGACATGCTGCCCGTGTTCGACTACGCCGACCCCGACGCGACCACCACCACGAGCAGCACCACCACGAGCAGCACCACCACGAGCAGCACCACGACGACGACCACGACGGCGCCCCGCAGCACCACGACAACGGCGCCCACCACGGCTCCGGCGGCGACGACCACGGCTCCGCCGTCCGCTGCCACCACCACGACGACGGCACCGCCCGAGGGCTGAGCGGCCGCGGGCTGCGTACCCGCCTCAGCGACCGTGGAGCGGCGTGGGGTCCTGGCCCCTGCTCACGATGAACGCCAGCACCACCAACCCGATCGCTCCCACCCCGACCAGTGCCCACTGGATGGTGATCCACCGGTCGGACCACACCGAGTCGGAGCTGGCCGGGGTCTGCGTCGTGGTGGGCCGGCCCTTGGGAGGTGTGACGGCCCGCGACTTCTTCGATGCATTCGCCATGGATGGAGAACACGCCGTCCGGCACGCAGGATTCCCGGAATGTCGCTCATCTCGAGACGCATTCCGCCGCGAACCCTCGGACGCCGGACCGCGCTGCTCAGCCAAGCTGCTCGTCGGTCTCGTCGGTCTCGGGCGACTGGGCGAGGGCACGGCGCGCCGTTGCTCGTTGGCCGTCGTCCTCGTAGTGCACCTTCACCGACTGGAAGCCCTTGAACTGCTGGGAGCTGACGGCGTCGTGGTAGGCGCGCCGGTCGGCATCGGTGAGATCGACGTTGTCGGTGAACGGTGTCAGGAGCGCCCGCGGATACAGCCGTTTGGTGCGCACCACGTTGATCTCCGATCCGATGACCACGCCGACGGCAGCAAGGTAGAACCACGCCAACAGGCCGAGCACCAGCGCGAACACGCCGTAGGTGGCGCCGGAGCCCTTGACGACGTTGCCGACGAAGGCGGTCCCGAAGAACTGCAGGAACTGCCAGATGACGGCGGCGACGATCGCTCCCGGGACGATGTCGCGACGGCGCACCGCGTCGGGGCGGAAGAGCCTGAACGTCACGACGAACACCGCAAGGTTGACGAGGACCGACACGATGATCGCAACAGCGGTGTTCCACATCCCGACGTCGACACCGAACGCCCTGGCGTTCGACCCGGCGCCCGCGAGGATCGTCGTGGCCACGACGGCGATCCCCGCCACGGCGATGAAGCGCAGACTGCGCAGGCGGGCCCGGATGGGACTCGGTCGGTGGTTGCGGGGCACCGACCACGTGACGTTCATCGCGTTCTGGAGCGCCTGGGCGATGCCGATGGCGCCGTACAGCGCAACCACGCCACCGACGATGATCGCGCCGATGCTGCCGCGGATGCCCTGCGGATCGGCGATCTGGTCACCGATCACCGGGAACTGGCTGAGGGTGGAGTCGAGGATCTGTTGCTGCAGTTCGGGACGCCCGTCGAGCACGAACCCGAGCACCGAGGTGAGCAGCAGCAGGAGCGGGAACAGCGACAGGAAGCCGTAGTAGGTGATCAGCGCTGCGAGGTACGGCCCCTGGTCCTCGCCGAACTTGTAGATCACCCCGATCGGGAACCCGACGATCGGGTGGCGGCGTTGGAAGTTGTCGAGCCGCTCCGTCAATGACACTCCGCACCACCTCCTCCCGCATCAGCCACCCCCGCAGTGTGCCCAACGAACCACGGGCCCTGACACACCGGCCGTCACGACGCGTTCTGCGCCGGGCCGCAGAACGAGCGCCGACCCACCTCGTCGAGGTCGTCGTGCAGCATGACCGTGCCGTCGACCTTCACGAACGAGAACGGCGGCGGGTCGTCGTCAGCCACGAACGACGCCCGATCCAAAGAACTATGTATGTAGACTACGTATGTGCCCAACAAGACGATCAGCCTCCCGGACGACGTCGTGCCGATCATCGACGGTCTCGACGTCCCGTTCTCCACGTGGGTCGCCAACCAACTTCGGCATCATGCTGCCACGCACTCCTCGTTGGGCTTCGCACAGCAGCTGCTGATCGACGCCGAACTCGCGAACGCCGACCCTCCCACCGCGGCGGAGTCGTCGGCAGCACTGGAGCGGATGGAGCGTTCCGCGCCGTGGTAGCAAGGGGCACGGTCTACTGGATCGATCTCGACAAACGCCGGCCATGTGTCGTGGTGTCCTCCGACGACGTGCTCGGTGTGGGTGTCTGGCAGACCCACGTCGTGCCGATCACGTCGAACCTGGGTCGCGCGGGCATCGCCGGGAACGTGCTGCTTCCCGCCGCGGCAAGCGGACTGCAGAAGGACTCCGTCGCCGTTCCACTCGGCCTCGAGCTGATCGACCGATCACTCCTCGGCGAACGGGCCGGCCGGCTGCCCGACGTACTGATCGACGACATCGACGACGGTCTTCGAGCCGTTCTCGGCATCTGACCGAGCCCGACGTGCGTGCCGGCGGGTCGGCTCCTCGGCGGAGCGGTCGGCGAACGCGTAGTCTCCGTGCGGTGGCCGGAACCGACGTCGATCCCGACCCGGACGCTGCAGCCCGCGGACGCGCCTCATTGATCGACCGGCCGCTCGACGTCGACGAACGCGAGCGGCTGTTCGCACTGCGGGCGGCGTCGTCGGAGCAGGCGGCGCTCTACGCCGCCGTCCTCACCGTGCTCGCCGAGGCGAAAGAGGCCTACCACCTCCAGATGCGCACCGGCGAGATCCGCCGCCGGCTCGAAGCGAGCCCGATCTCCGACGGCTTCGACGACTTCAGCGACCGTGCCCTGCGTCCGGCGCTCGACCAGCTCCGGGAGTGGAAGTGCGTCGACTGGGTGCAGGACCCGTCGTTCCGGGCAGCGTCGGTCGAGGAATACCTGAAGCGCCACGAACTCTGGGAACTCACTCCGACCGGCGAGGCGACGCTGCGCTCGATCCGCCTCGTGCTCAGCGCCACCGAGGAACCCGGCTCGCTCCAGCGTGCGATGTTCCGCCAGATCCGCGACGCCCTCGACGACCTCGGCGACGCCATCGCCGTCGGCGACGCAACACGGGTGTACCTGCGCCTGCGCGACCTCGACCTCGCGATCGGCGAACTCGCCGCCAACGCCCGCGAGTTCTATGCCACGATCAACCGCATCGCTCGCGAGGACCGGCTCGAGGACCACGTCTTCCTGCTGTACAAGGACCAGCTCATCGCCTACCTGCAGGACTTCCACGACGACCTCGTGCGCAACCGGTCGATGATCAGCCGCCGCCTCCTCGACCTCGACGATCGCCACCGCACCGAGCTGATCCGCCTCGCCGACGACGGCGACGACTCGACCGGACTGTTCGGAACCGGGACGGGCTGGGCGGCCCGCTGGGACGGGATGCTCGACTGGTTCGTCGCCGGGCGCGTCGCCCGCTCCGAGGCCGACTCGCTGATCGGCGCGACCACCGTCGCCATCCGTGAACTCCTCACCCTGCTGCGCCGCCTGACCGAACAGGCGACCCGGCCGGTCAACCGGGCATCAGAACTCCACGCCACCGCAGCGTGGTTCGCCCGCTGCGAGACCGACGACGATGCGCACGAACTCTTCGACGCGGCATTCGGTCTCGCACCCACGCTCCACCTCGGATTCGCCGTCGCCGACCCCGACCTCGCCGGCCGCTTCCCGAGCTGGTGGCGCACCGGCCCGGTCGACATCCCGGTGTCGCTGCGCGAGTACGGACGCCGCGCGGCGCCCGGCCGCACGGCTCGCCGTCACGACTTCAGCGAAGCGAAAGCGGCCCTCGCCGCCGAACGGGCACGAGCCGAGGCCCAACGATCCAGCGCGGCACGACGTCTCGTCACCATCGACCTCGACGAGGCCCTGATCGACACCGACGCATGGCCGGTCATGCTGTCGTATCTCGATCAGGCCCTCGCCGCCCGCCCGCCTGCCGCCACGTTCGAGACGACGATCCGCACCCCTCACGCCGTCGTCCGGCTGCGGTCCGCCGACCACGACACCCGACTGCGCGCCGCCGCCGGGTCGGTGTCGCTGCACCGCTGCGAGGTCTCGGTGAGCGCCCCGTGACCACGACCACCGCACACACCCGAGCACGCATCGCAGCGCAGCTCGCCCCGCACCAACTCGGCGAGCTGCAACGAGCCGCCCGCCTGTTGCTGCGCCGCCCGCTCGTCACCTCGAAAGATCCCGAGGCGTTCGCTCTGGTGCGCCGGTGGGAGCAGGTGCTCGGCAACGAGTTCAGCCAGAAGTTCGGCTACCGCCTCGACGTCTCGCGCACGTCGGCCCGGCTGTTGCGACGACCGGCCTCACTCAGCTCGCATCGCGGCGCCCGGCTGCCCAACGGCCGACCGATGTCGCGATGGGGCTACGTCTACTTCGCGCTCGTCCTCGCCGCGCTCGAGCAACCAGGCCGCCAGGTGCTCGCCTCGGAGCTGCTCGACCGCATCGAACAACGCGCCCGCGGCGACGAGCACCTGTCGCTCGACTCGCGCGAATACGCACAACGCAAGGGCTTCAGCGATGCCGTCAAGTACCTCGGGCACCTCGGCGTGCTCACCGTGCGCGACGGCGATGTCGACGCCATCGTCGACGACGGCCAGGTGCTGTTCGACATCGACCGCGACGCTGCGGCCATGTGCCTCGTGGCGTCGCCGAGCATCCTGCGCGAGGTCACCAACGTCGCCGACTTCATTGCCACGCCGACCGGCGGATCAACCGCGGTGCGCTCGACCAACGCCCGCCAACGACTCAACCGGCGCCTGATCGACCAGCCGGTGGTGAGCGTCGACGACCTCGACGACGACGAGTACCAGCTCGCCTGGCGCAACCGGCGCCGCGAGGCCGACAACATCACCCGCCTCACCGGCTGCGACGTCGAACTGCGCGCCGAAGGGATGGCACTGATCGACGTCACCGTCGAACCGGTCAGCGGTGAACGCTTCCCCGGCAACGACTCCGTCGCCCACGCCTCACTGCTCTGGCTCGACCGCATGCTCGGCGCACTCGACGACCTCCACGACGAGGGGCACGACGTCGTCGCCGACCTCGACGAGACCGCAGCCGTGCTGCGTCGACCGCCGTCGATCGCGACGCGGCGGCTCTCGCGTCACGACTGCGACCGCGCCTGGGACGAGATGTTCGCCGACTACGGCACACGATTCGCCCGCGACGCACGCGACCGACCCGAACGGTTCAGGGCGAACTGCGGCGAGCTGCTCGATCGGTTCGGGCTCGTGCGTCACCACACCGGGTACGTGGAGATCTTCGCTGCTGCCGCCCGCTTCCGCGCCGTGGCGTCGATGCCGGCGCCGAAACGCCACCACCCCGACCAGGCGGAGTTGTTCCGATGAGCCGGTGGAGACCGTCACGGGCCGGCATCTTCAACATCTGGGAGTACGACGACCAGGTCTTCGAGTTCGGCGACGGCCGCCTGGTGCTGCGCGGGCGCAACGGATCGGGCAAGTCGAATGCGCTGTCGCTGATCTTCCCGTTCGTACTCGACGGCGTCATGAGCGCCACCCGCATGGACCCGATGGGCGGTGGCCGCTCGATGAAGTCACTGCTGCTCGGGCGTGAGGACGACGACGCCAACGGCGGCCGCTACCGCGAGGACTCCGGGCAGGGCTACGTGTGGATGGAGTACGAGCGCTCGGTCGACGCCGGCGACCTCGAGCACCTGACGATCGGCGTCGGCGCCCGCGCGACCCAGCAGCGTGACGCCAACGCCTGGTTCTTCGTGACGCCGCTGCGCATCGGCGAGGAACTCCAGCTCGCCACCGACGACGTCCCGAAGGGCCAGCGTGAACTCGCACAGAGCCTCGACGGCCGCGGCGACGTCTACACGACGGCCGAGGACTACCGCATCGCCGTCGACCGGGCGCTGTTCGGACTCGGCACCGTGCGGTGGCGCACCCTGCTCGACCTGTTGCTGACCCTGCGCCGCCCCCACCTCGCCGGCAAGCTCGACACCGACCACCTGTCGTTCACGTTGTCGGCCGGGCTTGCCGAACTCGATCCGGCACTCGTCGCCGACGTGGCGCACAGCTTCGACGACCTCGACGCGATGCACGACGAACTCGACGGCGTGACCGGGGCCCTCGCCGCCGTCGAGCGATTCCTGCCCGCCTACCGGACCCATCTGCTCGGCATCGCCCGCGGACGCGCCGCTCACCTGCTCGCGGTCGACGGCGAGCAGCGCAACGTGACCTCCGAGCTGCGCACGAGTGAGCGCGAGCGCGCCGAGGCCGAAGACGCCGTCGCTGAGGCCACAGCGCTGGTCGAGGAGAACCGGCGCGAACGCGAGCGCATCGACACCGAGATCGAGGCGATCCAGACCTCGCAGGCCTTCCAGGACGCCGCCGCGCTCGCCGAGGTCGAACAACGCGCCGCCGCCTCACGTCGCGCCGCCGACGGTGCCGAGCAGTCGCGACTCGCCCAGGAGGTGCAGCACGAACGCGCGGCCGAGACCGAATCGGCCGCTCTCGACATCGCCGCGCGACGCCGCGACGAACTCGACCGTGGCTTCGACGAGTGGCGCGATCTCGCCGCCACCGTCCGCCTGAGCGACGCGACGACGTCGGTCGAGGCCTTCACATCCGAGCACGCGACCTCCGCCGCCACCGAGCGCGCGGCGGAGGTCGCCGACATCGACGAACTCGCGGCAGCCGCCTCCGATGCGGCAGCCGCTGCGCGTCGCGCCGCCGAACACCGCCAGCGTGTCGACGGTGAGCACGCCGAAGCGCGTCGCCGCCAGTCCGACGCCGAGCGCGTGGTGGAGCAGGCTGTCGAGGCGCTGGCCGCCGACCTCGACGCGTGGATCGACCAACTCGACCCCATCGTCGCCCGCGCTCGTCCGGTGGTCGACGGCCCGCTGGCCGATGCTCGCTCGACCAGGGCCGACCTCGATCTCACCGACCCCAACTCCGCCGCTGCCTTCGACGCGGTGGTCGCTGACATGCGCACGGCGCTGGCGGTCACGACGCAACGCTTCGACGCGAACGCGGGTGCTCGCCGCACGACGATCGGCGGCCTCGTCGCAGAACGGCGACGTGTCGCCGACGAACCGAACCCCGGTCCTCCCATCGATCCGACGCGCCCCGATGCCGCGCTCGGGGACCGGGTCGGTGCGCCGCTGTACATGTGCGTCGACTTCGCCGCGAGCGTCGCCGACGACGACCGTGCCGGGCTCGAAGCTGCGCTGGCGGCGGCTGGACTGCTCGATGCACGTGTCGTGCCCGCCGGCGCAGTCGGTGGGGATGACGCACTCGACGCTCGGATCGAACCCGGCGGCGAGCCGTCCGGCGGGGGAACGACGCTCGCCGACGTGCTGACGCCGCTCGCCGTCGCCGATCTCGGCGTGGACGACATCGACGCCGCACTGCGAGCGGTCGCACTCGACGCCGGGGTCGTGCGCATCGGACGCGACGGCTCGTGGCAGCTCGGTCCGCTCGCCGGCCGGTTCCGCAAGGAACGTGCCGAGTTCATCGGCCACGAGGCGCGCGAGCGTCGCCGCGCCGCCAGCCTCGCCGAACTCGATGTCGAGATCTCCGACGAGGAGGCAGCGCTCGCCGACGTCGAGCGGGTGCTCGCTGAGCTGTCGACGATCGTGGATGACCTCGCCACGGCGGCAGCCGCCCGGCCGAGTCCGGCGCCGCTCGCAGCAGCGCAGACCCTGCTCACGCGGTGCGAGGCCCGCGCCGGGCAACTCGCGGACCAGCTCGCCGCAGCAACCTCCGACGCCGACCTGGCCGACGAGGTCGCCTCCA
>Ga0102938_10004502_pt1 | contig 10242 bp, 7 predicted proteins | sample SalPonR2_B_D2_MG_FD_84516 | JGI IMG/M metagenome (GOLD analysis project Ga0102938, IMG submission 84516) | Salt pond soil microbial communities from South San Francisco under conditions of wetland restoration - Salt Pond MetaG R2_B_D2_MG | ecosystem: Environmental > Aquatic > Marine > Intertidal...
CCCGAGTTGGCGGTCTTCAGCGCCGTGTCCGCGAGACCCTTGCGGGCGCCGTGGGTGGAGATGAAGTACTGCAGGACGTCGAGGCCCTCGCGGAAGTTGGCGGTGATCGGCGTCTCGATGATCGAGCCGTCCGGCTTGGCCATCAGGCCGCGCATGCCGGCCAGCTGGCGAATCTGCGCCGCGGAGCCACGCGCCCCGGAGTCCGCCATCATGAACACCGAGTTGAATGACTTCTCACGCACCACCTTGCCGCCGGCATCCGCCACGTCCTGGGTGCTGATCTTGTCCATCATCGCCTTGGCGACGCGGTCGTTGGTGTGCGACCAGATGTCCACCACCTTGTTGTAGCGCTCACCGTTGGTGATCAGGCCGGAGGCGTACTGCTCCTGGAAGTTCTTCACCTCCGTCTCGGCCTCGACAAGGATCTCGGCCTTCTCCACGGGCACGACCATGTCGTCCGCACCGAAGGAAACGCCCGAGCGCGTCGCGTAACGGAAGCCCATGTACATGAGCTGGTCCGCGAACACCACGGTTTCCTTCAGTCCCAGGCGGCGGTAGCACTCGTTGATGATCCCCGAGATCGCTTTCTTGTTCATGTCCTTGTTGATCAGCTCGAAGGGCAGACCCTCCGGCAGGATCTCGGACAACAGCGCACGGCCGACGGTCGTCTCGATGGTCTTCAGGCTGGAGACCTTCTCGCCGTCCTTGTCCTGCGACCAGTCGCGGATCCGGACTTTTACGGCGGCATGCAGGCCGACGGCGCGGTTCTCATAAGCGCGATGCACTTCGGACACGTCCGTGTACAGGCTGCCCTCGCCCTTCTGGTTGGTCTGCTGGCGCGTCAGGTAATAAAGCCCGAGTACGACGTCCTGCGAAGGCACGATGATCGGCTCGCCGTTGGCGGGCGAGAGGATGTTGTTCGAGGACATCATCAGCGCGCGCGCCTCGAGCTGGGCTTCCAGTGACAAGGGCACGTGGACCGCCATCTGGTCGCCGTCGAAGTCGGCGTTGAAGGCGGTGCAGACCAGCGGGTGCAGCTGGATGGCCTTGCCCTCGACCAGCACCGGCTCGAAGGCCTGGATGCCGAGACGATGCAGCGTCGGGGCCCGGTTCAGCATCACGGGATGCTCGCGGATGACCTCTTCGAGGATGTCCCACACCTCCGGCCCCTCGCGCTCCACGGCGCGCTTGGCGGCCTTGATGGTCAGCGCCTCGCCGCGCAGCTGCAGCTTGTGGAAGATGAAGGGCTTGAACAGCTCCAGCGCCATCTTCTTCGGCAGGCCGCACTGGTGCAGCTTCAGGGTCGGCCCCACCACGATCACGGAACGACCGGAGTAGTCCACGCGCTTGCCGAGCAGGTTCTGGCGGAACCGGCCCTGCTTGCCCTTGATCATGTCGGCGAGCGACTTCAACGGGCGCTTGTTGGTGCCCGTGATGGCACGGCCGCGACGACCATTGTCCAGCAGCGCGTCCACCGATTCCTGCAGCATGCGCTTCTCGTTGCGCACGATGATGTCGGGCGCATTGAGCTCCAGCAGGCGGCGCAGGCGATTGTTGCGGTTGATGACGCGACGGTAAAGGTCGTTCAGGTCGGAGGTGGCGAAGCGCCCGCCATCCAGCGGCACCAGGGGGCGCAGATCGGGCGGCAGCACCGGCAGCACCGTCATCACCATCCACTCCGGCTTGTTCCCGGACTCGATGAAGGATTCGAGCAACTTGAGCCGCTTGGAAAGGCGCTTCAGCTTGGTCTCGGAATTCGTTCCCGCCATGTCCTCGCGAACCTGCGCCACCTCGGCCTGCAGGTCGAGGGTACGCAGCATCTGGTGGACGGCCTCGGCGCCCATCCGGGCGTCGAACTCGTCACCGTGCTCCTCGATCGCCTCGAGGTACTGCTCGTCGGTCATCAGCTGCCCGCGCTCGAGCGGCGTGAGCCCGGATTCGACGACCACGAAGGCCTCGAAATACAGGACACGCTCGATCTCGCGCAGCGTCATGTCCAGCATGAGGCCGATGCGCGACGGCAGCGACTTCAGGAACCAGATGTGCGCCACCGGGCTGGCCAGCTCGATATGGCCCATGCGCTCGCGGCGCACCTTGGCCTGCGTCACCTCGACGCCGCACTTCTCGCACACCACGCCGCGATGCTTGAGACGCTTGTACTTGCCGCACAGGCACTCGTAATCCTTGATCGGGCCAAAGATCTTGGCGCAGAACAGGCCGTCCCGCTCCGGCTTGAAAGTCCGGTAGTTGATGGTCTCGGGCTTCTTGACCTCGCCGAAAGACCACGACCGGATCATTTCCGGCGACGCGAGGGCGATGCGAATCGCATCGAAATCCTCGACCGGTACGTTCTGCTTGAAGAGCTTCAGAAGATCCTTCATCGCTTCACCTTCCCCCTGTGGGGGCTAAATTCGTAGTGCTCGTGCGCGCCTCGACCCAGCGGGTCTCGCTCACTCCTGCTCCAGCTCGATGTTGATGGCCAGCGAGCGGATCTCCTTCACCAGTACGTTGAAGGATTCCGGCATGCCCGCCACCATCTGGTGGGTACCGTCCACGATGTTCTTGTACATCCTGGTGCGGCCCTGGACGTCGTCCGACTTGACGGTGAGCATTTCCTGCAAGGTGTAGGCCGCGCCATAGGCCTCGAGCGCCCAGACCTCCATCTCGCCGAAACGCTGCCCGCCGAACTGCGCCTTACCGCCCAGCGGTTGCTGGGTGACGAGGCTGTACGGACCCGTCGAGCGCGCATGCATCTTGTCGTCCACCAGGTGGTTGAGCTTCAGCATGTACATGTAGCCCACGGTCACCGGCCGGTCGAAGGACTCGCCGGTGCGCCCGTCGATCAACGTCGTCTGTCCCGACTCCGGCAAGCCCGCGAGCCGCAGCAGGCCCTTGATCTCCTGCTCGTTGGCGCCGTCGAACACCGGGGTCGCCATCGGCACGCCGCCGCGCAGGTTGCCGGCCAGCTCGACGACTTCTTCTTCCGCCAGGGAGCCGATGTCTTCGCGCTTGCCGCCGCTGTGGTTGTATACCTCGTCGAGGAAGTCACGGACCTCCTTGACCTCGCCCTTGGCATCCAGCATGCGCCCGATCTTCAGGCCCAGGCCGCGCGCCGCCCAGCCCAGGTGCGTCTCCAGCACCTGGCCGACGTTCATGCGCGAAGGCACGCCCAACGGGTTCAGCACGATGTCCACCGGGGTGCCGTCCTCGAGGTGCGGCATGTCTTCGACAGGAACGATAGTGGAGATCACGCCCTTGTTACCGTGCCGGCCGGCCATCTTGTCGCCCGGCTGCACACGGCGCTTCACCGCAAGGTACACCTTGACCATCTTCAGCACGCCAGGGGCGAGATCGTCGCCCGCGGTGATCTTGCCGCGCTTCTCTTCGAGGCGCAGGTCGAACTCTTCGCGCTGCTGTCCCAGGCGCTCCTTCATGCGCTCGACCTGGCTCGCGGCCTCCTCGTTCTTGAGGCGGACCTCGAACCATTTCTCGCGCGGCAGTTCCGCGAGGTAGCTCTTGGTGATGGTGCTGTCGGCCTTCAGCTTGTTCGGCCCACCGGCCGCCTTCTTGCCGACCAGCATCTTCTCCACGCGGTCGTAGATGTCGTCCTCGAGGATGCGCAGCGTGTCGTCCAGGTCCTTGCGGATCCGCTCGACTTCCTGGCGCTCGATGGACAGGGCGCGCGAGTCTTTCTCCACGCCGTCGCGCGTGAACACTCGCACGTCGATCACCGTGCCGTCCATGCCCGGGGGCACGCGCAGCGAGGTGTCCTTCACGTCCGAGGCCTTCTCGCCAAAGATCGCCCGCAGCAGCTTTTCCTCCGGCGTCAGCTGGGTTTCGCCCTTGGGCGTGACCTTGCCGACGAGAATATCGCCCGCCTTCACCTCGGCGCCGATGTATGCGATGCCGGCCTCGTCGAGGTTTGCCAGCGCCGACTCACCCACGTTCGGGATGTCGGAGGTGATTTCCTCCGGTCCGAGCTTGGTGTCGCGCGCGACGCAGTTCAGCTCCTCGATGTGGATGGTCGTGAAGCGATCCTCCTCGACTACGCGCTCCGAGATCAGGATCGAGTCCTCGAAGTTGTAGCCATGCCAGGGCATGAACGCCACGAGCAGGTTCTGGCCGAGGGCCAGCTCGCCCATGTTGGTGGACGGGCCGTCGGCCAGCACGTCGCCCCGCGCGATCACGTCGCCCTCTTTCACCAGCGGACGCTGGTTGATGCAGGTGTTCTGGTTGGAACGCTGGTACTTCGTCAGGTTGTAGATGTCGACGCCGGCCTCGTCTGCCGTCGTCTCTTCGTCATGCACCCGCACGACGATGCGCGAGGCGTCGACCGAATCGACCACGCCGCCGCGTCGCGCGACCTCGGTGACACCCGAGTCCACGGCCACGGCCCGCTCCATCCCGGTACCGACCAGCGGCGTGTCCGCGCGCAGCGTCGGCACGGCCTGGCGCTGCATGTTCGAGCCCATCAGGGCCCGGTTGGCGTCATCGTGCTCGAGGAAGGGGATCAGCGACGCGGCCACCGAGACGATCTGCTTCGGCGACACGTCCATGTACTCGATGTCCGCCGGGGTGGCCATCGAGAACTCGTTGCGATGCCTGCAGGACACCAGGTCGCTGGTGAATTCGCCCTTGCTACCGAGCTCGGCGTTGGCCTGCGCGATGACGAACTGGCTTTCCTCGATCGCCGACAGGTAATCGATCTGCTCGGTGACCTTGCCGTCCTCTACCTTCCGATACGGCGTCTCGAGGAAGCCGTAGTCGTTGGTCCGCGCATAGACCGACAGGGAATTGATCAGGCCGATGTTCGGCCCTTCCGGAGTCTCGATCGGGCAGACGCGCCCGTAGTGCGTCGGATGCACGTCACGGACCTCGAAGCCGGCACGCTCGCGCGTCAGGCCGCCCGGACCGAGCGCCGAGATGCGACGCTTGTGCGTCACCTCGGAGAGCGGGTTGTTCTGGTCCATGAACTGCGACAGCTGCGAGGAGCCGAAGAACTCCTTCACCGCGGCGGCCACCGGCTTGGCGTTGATCATCTCCTGGGGCATCAGGCCCTCGGACTCGGCGAGCGTCAGGCGTTCCTTGACGGCGCGCTCGACGCGCACCAGGCCGATGCGGAAAGCGTTTTCCGCCATCTCGCCGACGCTGCGGATGCGCCGGTTGCCCAGGTGGTCGATGTCGTCGACCGAGCCGCTGCCGTTGCGGATATCGCACAGCGTCTGGAGCACCGCGATGATGTCCGAGGTGGCCGCCGGATCGTCCTTGCCGAACTCCGCGAACAGCTTCTTGGATTCCTCGTCCTTGCGAGTCGAGAAATAGTGCCCGTCGTAGAGCACGCCCGGACCGGTGGTGCTGTCGCGGTCCACGCGACGGTTGAACTTCATCCGGCCCACGGCGGAGAGGTCGTAGCGCTCGGAGTTGAAGAACAGGTTGTGGAACAGGTTCTCGGCGGCCTCGCGCGTCGGCGGCTCGCCCGGGCGCATCATCCGGTAGATCTCAACCAGCGCCTCGAGCGGCGTCTTGGTTGCGTCGATACGCAGGGTCTGTGAGAGGTACGGCCCGCGATCGAGATCGTTGGTCCAGAGCGTGCGGATCGACTTGACGCCCGCCTTGATGAGCGTCTTGATGCTCTCGGCAGTCAGTTCGTCATTGGCCTTGGCCAGCAACTCGCCGGACTTCTCGTCCACGACGTCGTGGGCCAGGACCTTGCCCTCGAGATACTCCACGGGCACCGGCAGCGACTTCACTTTCTCGTTGCTCAGCTTGCGCACGTGCAACGCGGTAATGCGCTTGCCCTCGGCCACGATCACCTCGTCGCCAACGACGATGTCGAAGCTCGCCGTCTCGCCCTTCAGGCGCTCCGGGATCAGCTTCAGTTCGATCTGCTTGCCGAGCGTGAATTCGTTGGTCTCGAAGAACAGCGCCAGCATCTCTTCCTCGGCGTAGCCCAGCGCCCGCAGCAGGATCGTCACCGGCAGCTTGCGCCGACGGTCGATACGCGCGAACAGGCAGTCCTTCGGATCGAACTCGAAATCGAGCCAAGAACCGCGATACGGGATGACCCGCGCCGAGAAAAGCAGCTTGCCGGAGCTGTGCGTCTTGCCGCGGTCGTGGTCGAAGAACACGCCGGGCGAACGATGCAGCTGGGAGACGATCACGCGCTCGGTGCCGTTCACGACGAAGGTGCCGTTCTCGGTCATCAGCGGCAGTTCGCCGAGATAGACCTCCTGCTCGCGGATGTCCTTGACGGGCTTCGGCGTCCCGGAAGCCTCCTTGTCGTATATGACCAGGCGGACCTTGACGCGCAATGGCGCCGAATAGGTCAGGCCACGGACCTGGCACTCCTTGACGTCGAAAGGCGGGTCGCCCAGCCGGTAACTGACGTATTCGAGGGCCGCGTTGCCCGAATAGCTGACGATCGGGAACACGCTGCGGAAGGCAGCATGCAACCCGACCTCGTCCCGACGTCCCTCGGGAAGGTCCGTTTGCAGGAATTTCCGGTAGGAATCCAGCTGGATGGAAAGGAGGTACGGCACCTCAAGAATCGTCGGACGCTTGCCGAAGTCCTTGCGGATACGCTTCTTCTCGGTAAAGGAATACGCCATCGGGCTCACCTTCGAGTGCGGCTCGTTGTCAGGAATGACCCCGCCGGGAGGGCCTGGAGCGCGAACCGCATGGATCGCGCGAAACCGGCAGAAACGGGAACAGGCCGGTGGCTCATGCCACCAGCCTGCCCGGAGGCACAGGCTTCAATCCTGTGCATGCAGATCTTATTTGACCTCGACGCTGGCGCCGGCCTCTTCGAGCTGCTTCTTGATGCCTTCGGCCTCGTCCTTGGAGATGCCTTCCTTCACGGTCGCGGGCACGCCCTCGACCATGTCCTTGGCTTCCTTCAGGCCGAGCCCGGTGATGGTGCGGATGGCCTTGATGACGCCGACCTTGTTGGCGCCGAAGCTGCTCATCACGACATCAAATTCCGTCTGCTCCTCAGCGGCAGCAGTCTCGGCGGCTGGACCGGCGGCAGCGGCCGCTACCGGCGCGGCGGCAGACACGCCCCACTTCTCCTCGAGATCGGACACCAGCTGGGTGACCTCGAGGACGCTCATGTTGCTCAATACTTCGATAATCTCTTCACGCGAAACAGCCATTACCTTGCTCCGAAATAAACGGTGTTACCCGATGGTTGAAATGAAAAACCTGCCTCAGGCCGCCTCGAGCTGATCGCGCCTTGCGGCGAGCACGCGGGCGAGTTGCGCCGCGGGCTCGTTGAGGGTGCGAACCAGCTGGGAAGCGGGTGCCTGGAACACGCCGAGCAGCATTGCCCGGGCCTGGTCCAGCGTGGGCAGGCTGGCGAGACGATCCAGATCGGTGGCGGGGTAAACCTGCCCGCCGATCGCGACGATCCGCGTCACCAGCTTGTCGTTTGCTTTTGCGAAGGCCTTGATCACCCGCGCGGCGGAACCGGGGTCCTCTGTCGAGAACGCCAGCACCAGCGGCCCCTTGAGCCCGTCCTTCATGCATTCGAAGTCCGTGCCCTCGAGCGCCAGCCGCGCCAAAGTGTTCTTGACCACCCGCAGGTAGACGCCGGAATCCCGGGCCTCCCTGCGCAGCGTGGTCATCTGGCCGACGGTCAGTCCCCGGTATTCAGCCGCCACGGCTGAATGCGCGGTTTCCGCGACCGTCTTCACTTCGGCGACAAGCGTTTTCTTGTCTTCTAGCCTCAGCGCCATTGTTTACTCCTGGCCGAAAGTCCTTGTTCAAGGAAACGCTTCCTTGCGCTTCCCACCCTGACGGTGACCTTCACCAGGAACGCCTGACTCGGGTAACACCATCTGCGCAGGCTATCGATTAAGGCCGAAGCCGCCTGCGGTCTCTGACGACGGCCGGCTGTCATGCCGGCTCCTTGCGCACTCCATTGCCGCGGGACGACGCGCGTCGGCCTGAGCCGCCGCGGCGCCCGCATTGCTTCCCTAGTAACTCAGTGATGCCTGGTCTATCGCGATTCCCGGACCCATGGTCGAGGACACGGTGACCTTCTGCATGTAAATGCCCTTCGACGACGAAGGCTTCGCCTTCACCAGGTCGGCCAGCAGGGCACCCAGGTTCTCCTTCAGCGCAGCCGGCTCGAAATCCGCCTTGCCGATGGCGCAGTGGATGATGCCGGCCTTGTCGGTCCGGTAACGGACCTGGCCGCCCTTGGCGTTCTTCACCGCGGTCGCGACGTCCGGCGTCACGGTGCCGACCTTGGGGTTCGGCATCAGGCCCCGGGGGCCAAGGATCTGGCCGAGTTGGCCGACGACGCGCATGGCATCCGGCGAGGCGATGACCACGTCGAACTCCATGAAGCCGTCCTTGACCTGCTGCGCGAGATCCTCGAAACCGACAATGTCCGCACCGGCCTCTTTCGCCTTGTCGGCATTCTCGCCCTGCGCGAACACCGCCACGCGGACTTCCTTGCCGGTACCGTTGGGCAGCACGGTCGAGCCGCGCACCACCTGGTCGGACTTGCGGGGATCCACGCCGAGATTCACGGCCACTTCGATGGACTCGCGGAACTTGGCCGTAGCCAGTTCGCGCGCCAGCTCCAGCGCCTCGTCGATCGGGTAATACTGCCCCGGCTGCACCTTTTCGGCGAACAGCTTCTTACGCTTGCTCATGTGCGCCATGATCAGAGGCCCTCCACATTGAGGCCCATGCTGCGGGCGCTGCCGGCGATGATCCGCGTCGCGGCGTCCAGGTCGGCGGCATTGAGGTCGGCCATCTTGATCTTCGCGATGTCTTCCAGCTGCTGGCGCGTCACGGTGCCGACCTTCTTGAGGTTCGGTTCGCCGCTGCCCTTGGAAAGACCGAGCGCCTTCATCAGGAGCACCGCCGCGGGCGGCGTCTTGGTCACGAAGGTGAAGCTGCGATCGCTGTAGACAGTGATCACGACCGGGGTCGGCAGGCCCTGCTCGATGTCCTGGGTATGGGCGTTGAACGCCTTGCAGAACTCCATGATGTTCACGCCGTGCTGGCCCAGCGCGGGACCCACGGGCGGACTCGGGTTCGCCTTGCCTGCAGGAATCTGCAGCTTGATGTATCCGGTGACTTTCTTTGCCATGACTCTCTCGTTGACTGTAAGTGGGTTCAGACGCCTTGCGGCTCCCCTGTGGCTTCCCTGCCATGCGCCTTCGCGGCGCGTGCGGCCCCGTCCCGGGGGCCGCTTTCGCTCAGGCCTTCTCGACCTGGCTGAAATCCAATTCGACCGGCGTTGCGCGGCCGAGAATCTGCACGGCGACGCGCAGCTTGCTCTTGTCGTAATTCACCTCTTCGACGACCCCGTTGAAGTCGTTGAACGGACCGTCGGTCACACGCACCACCTCGCCGGGCTCGAACAACACCTTCGGCCGCGGCTTCTCGACGCCTTCCTGGACGCGCTGCAGGATCGCATCCGCCTCGCGGTCGCTGATCGGTGCCGGGCGGTCGCTCGAACCACCGATGAAGCCGAGCACCTTCGGCACTTCCTTGACCAGGTGCCAGGTCTCGTCGTCGAGCTCCATCTGCACGAGCACGTAGCCGGGGAAAAACTTCCGCTCGCTCTTGCGCTTCTGACCCTCGCGGATCTCGACGACCTCTTCGGTAGGCACGAGAATCTCGCCGAACTTGTGCTCGAGGCCGAAGCGCTGGATCCGCTCTTTCAGCGACTCCTTCACCTTGTGCTCGAAATTCGAGTAGGCGTGCACCACGTACCAGCGTAACGCCATCGTCTAGCCCCCTTGCCCGGTGAGCAGCTTGGTCGCCCACAGCAGGAACATGTCCAGAAGCCAGAAGAAAATACCCATGACGATCACGAAGAAAATGATCACGAGGGTGGTCTGCCCGGTTTCCTGGCGGTTGGGCCAGACGACCTTGCGCAACTCGATGCGCGAAGTCTGGATGAACTGCCAGAGCTCCCGGCCGACCCCGGTCGCGGCGAACACGCCGATGGCCACCGCCAGGGAGAGGATGACGCCCCCGACACGCAGGACGGTCGGCGCCGTCTCATACATGTAATAGCCGGCGATCCCGCCCACGACGATCGCGATGGCGAGGAGAATCTTCACTTTGTCCAGCACGCTGGTCGCAGTGGATATTTCAGACTTTGCGTTCATTTACCGCCGTCTAGACGCATCGGCGCCCGGGTGGGCGCCTGCGTGTTCTGGCAGGGCAGGAGGGAATCGAACCCCCAACCTGCGGTTTTGGAGACCGCCGCTCTGCCAA
>Ga0102938_10004503_pt1 | contig 10242 bp, 7 predicted proteins | sample SalPonR2_B_D2_MG_FD_84516 | JGI IMG/M metagenome (GOLD analysis project Ga0102938, IMG submission 84516) | Salt pond soil microbial communities from South San Francisco under conditions of wetland restoration - Salt Pond MetaG R2_B_D2_MG | ecosystem: Environmental > Aquatic > Marine > Intertidal...
CGACCGGGTCCGGGGGTAGTCTCGACGTGATGGAGACAAGGCCGCCCCGTCCGCGTCAAGCGGCGTGTCGTCGCCGCTTGCGGCGTCGCCTCGGCCGGCGCCTGGCGTTCCGGCCCCGATGAGCCGGCGGCGCGTGCGCGGCGCGACGTGGCCGCCCCGCCGCGGACCGCGGATCCGCGGTCCGCGGCGGGGTTGGCGGCTGGGCCGATTCCTCGGCTTTCTCGCGGGCGCGACGCTGCTCGCGGCTCTGGCGGTCGGCGCGCTGCAGCACAGGCTCCGGCAGGGGCCCGTGCCGCTGCCTGCGGTTGCGGAGCTTGCGGAGGCGTGGCTGAACGCGGGCGCCGCAACTCTCGGCTACCGGGTGGGCGGAGCGGCCTTCGCGCTCGGCGCGCCCGGCGCACCCTCGGGTCTCGTGTTGACCGACCTCTCGGTCATCGGCCCGCGGGGCGACATCCTCGCCGCCGCGCCGCGGCTTTCGATGGATCTCGAGGTCGCGGATCTTCTGGCGGGCCGGATCCGTCCGCGGGGTCTGACCCTCGCGGGGGTGTCGCTGACCCTTCTGCGGCGGTCGGACGGCAGCGTGGGCCTGATGCCCGGCGAGGCGAGCGAAGGCGGCGCCGAGCCCGCCGCCGCGGCGGCGCTGCTAGAGGCTCCGGACGGGCCGCTTTCAAGCCTTCGCCGCCTCGTCGCCGACGAGGCCGAACTGGTGCTGCGCGACGCGATCACCGGGCGGGCCTGGCGGCTTTCGGACGCGCATCTGGAGATCCGGACGGAGCCCGACCGTCACGTGGCGGAGGCGCGGGGGCGCCTCTCCCCCCTCGACGCCGGGGCAGGGTTGACCGCCGCCCGTCTCGCGGTCTCCGGCACGCGGAGCCGGGAGACCGGCGCGCTCTCGCTCGCGGCGCGTTTCGAGGGCTTGGCGCTCGAGCAACTGGCGACGGCGGCCCCGGAACTGGCGGCCCTCTCGGTGCTGGAGGCGGCCGCGGCCGGAGAGATGCGCTTCGCCGCGGACGGCGAGGGCGCGCTGGAGGCGTTCGACGCGACGCTGCGGCTCGGCGCGGGGCGCGTGGCGGGCCTCGAGGGGCCTGCCGGCGGCTTCGAGGCCGCAGAGGCGCGGCTGGTCTGGGAGCCGCGGCGCCGGCGGCTGCGCATCGATAGCCTGGAGGCGCGGACCGCGGCGGGCGCGCTCGCCGTCTCCGGCGCGGTCACGGCGTGGCCGGCCGCCGCGGACGCGACCGTGCCGGGGTGGTCGGTTTCGCTCGATCTCGAGCGCCTGGCGCTGACCGAGGCCGCGGGCTTCGACGCTCCGCTCGCCTTCTCCCGCGGCACGCTGGAGGCCGAGGTGCTGCCGGATCGTGCGCGGATCGAGGTCTCGCGCCTCGCCCTCGGCTCCGACGCGCTGGCGCTGGAGGCGCGCGGGGCGCTGCAGCGCGCGCCGGACGGCTGGACGGTGGCGGCCTCGTTCGCCTCCGAGGGCTTCTCGACCGAGACGCTCGTTCGCCACTGGCCGCCTGCGCTCGCTCCCGGCGGGCGGCGCTGGCTGGTGCGCAACCTCCGCGCCGGGCGGGTCGAGGACGTGGAGGGCTGGCTCTGGGCGGCGCCGGGCGCGGCGCCGGAGATGACGCTCGACTTCGGGTTCGCCGGGCTGGCGGCCGAGGTGGTGCCCGGCCTGCCGCCGGTCACGAACGCCGCCGGACGCGGGAGGGCGACGTTGCGGCGCCTCGATCTCGACTTCTCGGCCGGCGGGGCGACGGCGCCCGGCGGGGGGCGGGTCGATCTCGCCGGCTCGCGGTTCTCGATCCCGGCTCTCTGGGACGATCCGCCGACGGGGGAGGCCGCGCTCGCCGCACGCGGCGCGATCGGCGACGTGCTGGCACTGCTAGACGAACCGCCGCTCGGGCTCGTCTCACGGCTCGATGCCGACGTCCCCGCGCTTCAAGGTCGTGCGGAGATCGCGGCGACCGTGACCCTGCCGCTTCTCGCGGACCTGAAGCTGACGGAGATCGGGGTCGCGGCCGAGGCGGAGATGACCGACGTCTCGGGCCGCCTGCCCGGAGCGGATTTCGACGTCGTGGCCGAACGGCTGACGCTTGCGGCCGATCTCGAGGCGTTGCGGCTGGCGGGGCCGATCCGCCTCGCCGGGCTGCCGGCCCGGCTGGAGTGGGTGGAACGTTACGGCGGACCCGAGGCGCCGGCCCGGCGTCTCGGGCTTTCCGCGCGGCTGAACCGTTCGTCGTGGGAGCGGTTCGGCCCCACGGCCGTGCGGCTGACGGAAGGGGTCGTCGAGCTCTCCCTGACGCTGGAGGGCGTGGAGCGGCCGCGCGTTTCGCTCGATGCGGGGCTCGACGGAGCGGCGTTGGCGCTGCCGGAGCTCGGCTGGCGGAAGCCGGCGGGGACGCCTGGGCGGCTCACGGCCTCCGGCGCGGCGGAAGCCGACGGGCTTTCGGTCGAGCGCTTCGCGTTGGAGGCGGGGGATCTCTCGGCCTCGGGATCGGCCGAACTGGGTCCGAACGGCGGAGTGCGGCGGGTGGTGCTGTCGCGCCTCGCGCTGGAGGGCGCGCTCGACGTCTCCCTCGCCCTCGAACGGGAGGCGGGGGGCGCCGTCGAGGCGGAGGTCGGCGGCGCCTTCGTGGATCTCGGCGCCGTCTCGCGCCGCCTCGGCGTCGCGGGGGGCGGGGCCGCGGCCGGCGGCGCCTCGCCCTTCGTCGCCAAGCTGGAGGTCGACCGTGTGATCGCCGCGCCGGGCTTCGCGCTGCATCGGGCGCGGGGGCAGGTGGTTCGGGAGGGCGAGGTGGTGCGGGCGCGGCTGCGCGGCGACGTCAACGGGGGCGGTCCGGCGCTGGCGCGGTACCGCGACGAGCCGGGCGCGGAGCCGCTGCTGTCGCTCCGCACCACGGACGCCGGCCGGATGCTGGCGGATCTCGGTCTTGGCGGCGTCGCCGACGGCGGGCGGCTGCAGGTGCGCGCGCGGCTGCCGCGCGACGGCGCGGCGGCCGCGACCGGCGTCGCCGAGATCTCCGGAATCCGCGTCGCGGACGCCGCCGCGCTTGGCCGGGTGGTGGAGCGGGCGCGTGCGGAGGGGGCGCTGGAGGGGGAGGATCCTCGGGTCGAGGGGGGGTATCTTTTCGACGAGGTTCGGGTTTCGTTCTCGATGGTCGGGAGCGAGATCCGAGTGGAGGAGGGGCTCGCGGTGGGTCCGTCGCTGGGCGTCAAGGTCGACGGCGCCTATGACCGCGCGTCCGACCGGCTGGACTTCGACGGCGTGCTGACGCCGGCCTACGCGATCAACGGGCTGCTGAACCGGATCCCGGTCGTCGGACTGCTGTTCGGCGGGGAGGGCGAGGGGCTGTTCGCGCTCACCTTCGCGGTTCACGGGCCGCAGGGCGCGCCGGAGATCACGGTCAATCCGCTCTCGGTGCTGACGCCGGGCGTGCTCCGGCGCCTGCTGCAGCCGGGCGAGGCGCCGGAGGAGGAGGGCCCGCCCGACCTGTTCCGCGAGATGGAGCCCTGACGCCTTCGCCCGAGGACCGCGAGGCTTCGATGTCCTCGGGCGAAGGCCGTTCGTCGCAGGGGCGAGACGGCTTCAGGAGAGGCGCACCAGCGCATGCCGCTTGCGCCCGGCCGAGAGCTTCAGCGGGCCGGCCGCGAGGGTCGCGGGGTCGAGCGTCGCGGCGGGGTCGGAGACCGGGGCGTCGGCGACGCGCGCGCCGCCCTCGGCGAAGAGGCGCCGGGCCTCCTTGCCGGACTTCGCGAGACCGGCCCGGACGAAGAGCTGCGCGAGGGTGACCGAGCCGGCCTCGGCCGCGGCGAGCTCGACCGCCGGCAGGTCCTCGCCGGCGCCGCCGCGCTCGAAGGTCTCGCGCGCGGTGGCCTCGGCCGCCTCGGCGGCGGCGCGGCCGCGGGCGAGGGCGGTGGCCTCGTTGGCGAGGATCGCCTTGGCCTCGTTGATCTCGGCTCCGGCGAGCGCGCCGAGGCGCTCGCACTCGTCGATCGGCAGCTCGGTGAAGAGCTTGAGGAAGCGGCCGACGTCGGCGTCCTGCGTGTTGCGCCAGAACTGCCAGAAGGCGAAGTCGGAGAGCCGGTCCTCGTTGAGCCAGACGGCGCCGTCGGCGGTCTTGCCCATCTTGGTCCCGTCGGCCTTGGTCAGGAGCGGCGAGGTCAGGCCGAACACCTCGGCCCCGTGCACGCGGCGGGTCAGGTCGACGCCGTTGACGATGTTGCCCCACTGGTCCGAGCCGCCCATCTGGAGCCGGCAGCCGAAGCGCGAGTAGAGCTCCTGGAAGTCGTAGGCCTGCAGCAGCATGTAGTTGAATTCGAGGAAGGTGAGCGGCTGCTCGCGGTCGAGCCTGAGGCGCACGCTGTCGAAGGTGAGCATCCGGTTGATGGTGAAGTGGCGGCCGTAGTCGCGCAGGAAGTCGATGTAGTTCAGCCCGTCCAGCCAGTCGGCGTTGTCGGGCTGGATCGCGGCCGTCGCGGTTTCGCCGAAGTCGAGGTAGCGCTCGAACACCCTGCGGATGCCGGCCATGTTGCGCGCGATGTCCTCGTCCGTCAGCAGCCGGCGCGCGGCGTCCTTGCCGGAGGGGTCGCCGATGCGGGTGGTGCCGCCGCCCATCAGGGCGATCGGCTTGTGGCCGGTCTTCTGCAGCCAGCGCAGCATCATGATCTGGATCAGCGAGCCGACGTGCAGGCTGTCGGCGGTGCAGTCGAAGCCGATGTAGCCCGGCGTCACGCCCGTCTTGAGCGCCGCGTCGAGGCCCTCGAGATCGGTGCAGTCCTGCATGTAGCCGCGCGTCGTCATGACGTGCAGGAAGTCCGAGGTGGGAACGTGCGTCATGGCCTCGCCTTTCCGGCCGCTCTAGGATCGCCGCGCCTATGCCGCATCGGCGTCGGCAAGGGAAGGGCGCGGCGATGGCGGAGGCGGTCTGGGCGCTGGGGCTGATGTCCGGCACCTCGATGGACGGGATCGACGCGGCGCTGCTGCTGACCGACGGCGAGACCGTCTCGGCCTTCGGGCCGGGGGCGGAGACGCCGCTGGCGCCGGGGGCGCTGCCGGCGGCGCGGGCGGTGCACGCGGACTGGCGCGCGTTCCGCCCGGCGCGGGGCGCGGCGGCGGAGACGCTGGCGGCCGCCGAGGCCGAGGTGGCGCAGGCGCACGCCGCCGCGGCGGCGGCGCTGATCGCGGCGCCGGGGGCCGCGGCGCCCGAGATCGTGGGATTTCACGGGCAGACCGTGGCGCATGCGCCGGACGAGGGCTGGACCTGGCAGATCGGCGACGCCGCGGCGCTGGCGCGGGGGCTGAACCGGCCCGTGGTGCACGACTTCCGCGCCGCCGACATGGCGGCGGGGGGCGAGGGGGCGCCGCTGGCGCCGCTCTGGCACGCGGCGCTGGCGCGGCGGATCGGGGCGGAGGGGCCGGTGGCGTTCCTCAATCTCGGCGGGGTCGGCAACGTGACCTGGACGGACCCCGCGCGCGCGCCGGAGGATCCGGGCGCCACGGTCGCCTTCGACACCGGGCCGGCGAACGCGCCGATCGACGACTGGATGCGCCGCCGGGCCGGGCTGGCGCGGGACGAGAACGGCGCCGCCGCGGCCGCCGGGCGGGTGGCGGAGGATCGGCTGGCGCGCAACTCGACCGCCGACTGGCTGGCGCGGCGACCGCCGAAATCGCTGGACCGCAACGCCTTCGCGGACGTGGCGGCGGGGATGGAGGGGCTGAGCCTCGAGGACGGGGCGGCGACGCTGACCGCGCTCGCCGCGCGCTGCGCGGCGGCGGCGGCCGAGCACTTCCCGCGCCCGGCGACGCGCTGGCTGCTGTGCGGGGGCGGACGGCGCAACCCTGCGCTGGCGGCGATGATCGCCGAGCGCGTCGACGCCCCCGTCGAGGCGACGGAGGCGGCCGGCCTCGACGGCGACCTGATGGAGGCGCAGGCCTTCGCCTTCCTCGCGGTGCGGAGCCTGCGCGGCCTGCCGCTGTCGCTGCCCGGCACGACGGGGTGCCGGGCGCCGACCCCGGGGGGGCGGCTGGCGCGGCCCTGAGCGGCGTCAGCCCTCGGGCAGCGCCCGGGCCGCGGCGGCGGCGAGGCCGGCTTCCTTCATGCGGGCGTCGACATAGGCCTCGACCGTGCGGGTGACGTCGTCCAGCGTCTCGTCGAAGAAATGGCCGGCGCCCGGCACCGTCTCATGGGTGATGACGATGCCGCGCTGGGCCTTGAGCTTGTCCACGAGCTTCTTGACGTCGGCCGGCGGCGCGACGCGGTCGGCCTCGCCGTTGACGATGATGCCGGAGGAGGGGCAGGGCGCGAGGAAGCTGAAGTCGTACATGTTGGCCGGCGGCGCCAGCGAGACGAAGCCGCCGATCTCCGGCCGGCGCATCAGCAGCTGCATGCCGATCCAGGCGCCGAAGCTGAAGCCCGCGACCCAGGTGGCCTTGGCGTTGGGGTTGAGCACCTGGAGGTGGTCGAGCGCGGCGGCGGCGTCCGAGAGCTCTCCGATGCCCTGATCGAACTCGCCCTGGCTGCGCCCGACGCCGCGGAAGTTGAAGCGCATCACCGCGAAGCCGAGGCGGTAGAACGCGTAGTGCAGATTGTACACCACCTTGTTGTTCATGGTCCCGCCGAACTGCGGGTGCGGATGCAGGATCAGCGCGATCGGCGCGTCCTTCTCCTTCTGCGGATGGTAACGGCCTTCCAGCCGGCCGTCCGGACCGGGAAAGATCACCTCGGGCATCTCGTCTTTCGCTCCCGCGCCGCGGCGCCCCCCGCCCCGGGGACGCCGGAGCGCCGCCCGATGATTGACTCGAACGGTCGGAGAACCTAGAACGCTTCTAAATTGAGTCCGGGGCCTCGCCGACCCTCGGGTCGGCATGAGGTAGTGGGCGGGCCGCGTCGCGTCAACGGGACGCATGAGACGGGGCCGCCCGCCGACGGACCTTCGAGGAGGCGAGCATGAAGTTGAGCACCAAGGGCCGTTATGCGGTGACCGCGCTTGCGGACCTCGCCCTTCGGTCCGAAGGCGCGCCCGGCGGCGCCGGCCGCGTCTCGCTCGCGGAGATCGCGGAGCGGCAGTCGCTGTCGCTGGCGTATCTGGAGCAGCTGTTCGCGCGGCTGCGGCGCGCGGGGCTGGTCGAGAGCGTGCGCGGGCCGGGCGGCGGCTATCGGCTCGCGCGCGGCGCCGGGGAGATCAACGTGGCCGAGGTGATGGCCGCGGTCGACGAGCGGCTGAACGCCATGGGCTGCGAGGGCGAGATCGGGCAGGGCTGCTCGGGCGGGCGGGCGCAGTGCCTGACGCACGACCTCTGGGAGCGGCTGTCGGCGCACGTGCACGTGTTTCTCGCCAAGACGACGCTGGCGGACGTGGTGGGCGACGGGATGGCGCCTTGCCCGGCGGTGCCGGACTTCGCGGAGCGCTTCGAGGACGCGGCGCCGGAGCGCGCCGGCGCGTGACGATGGGTCCGGAGCGCCTGTATCTCGACTGGAACGCCTCGGCGCCGCTGCGCCCGGAGGCGCGGGAGGCGCTGCTGACGGCGCTGGCGCTGACCGGCAACCCCTCCTCGGTGCATGCCGAGGGCCGCGCGGCGCGCGCGGCGCTGGAGCGGGCGCGGGGCGAGGTCGCCGAGCTGGTCGGCGCGCGGCCGGAGGAGGTCGTGTTCACCTCGGGCGCGACGGAGGCGGCGGCGGTGCTGTCGGCGCTGCCGGAGGAGTGGCGGGTCGAGGTCGATCCGATCTCCCACGACTGCCTCGTCGCGCAGGCGCGGAAGGGCGAGGGCCGGCGGGTCGCGCGGGCCTGGGGGCTGGCGCACGGCGAGACCGGGCGGCTGTCGCCGACGCCGGCCGAGGCGGGCGTGGCGGCGGATCTGACGCTGGTGGACGTGGCTCAGCTGGCGGGACGGCGCGCGTTCGACTTCGCGGCGTCGGGGGCGGACATGGCGATCCTTTCGGCGCACAAGCTGGGCGGGCCGAAGGGCGTCGGGGCGCTGGTGACGCGCGGCGGGCTCGGCCCGTGGTCGCTGCGCGGCGGCGGCGGGCAGGAGCGCGGCTGGCGCGCGGGCACCGAGCCTCTGGCGCTCGCGGTCGCCTTCGGGGCCGCGGCGCGCGCCGCGAAGGCCGAGCTGGAGGCCGGGGCGTGGGACGAGGTCGAAAAACTTAGAAGGATTCTAGAGAGCGCCCTTTCCGCGGGCGATCCGGAGCTTATCATATTGGATGAGGCGGTTCAGAGGCTGCCGAACACGGTGTGCCTCGCCGCGCCCGGCTGGAAGGGCGAGACGCAGGTCATGCAGATGGACCTCGCGGGGATCGCCGTCTCGGCCGGGGCGGCCTGCGCCTCCGGCAAGGTCGGGCCGAGCCGCGCCCTCCTCGCCATGGGCGTCGGAACCGCGGCGGCCGCGAGCGCGATCCGCGTCTCGTTCGGCCCCACGACGACCGAGGCGGAGCTGATGCGCTTCGCGGAGGTCTGGACGCAGCGGCGACGCCGCCAGACGGCGCGCGCGGCTTGAATGAGACGGAACGGTCCGGACGAGGGCCGAAGGTTCGGGAGACCCAGATGGCTTCGCTCGACGACGTGCAGGTGAAGGAAGGTGTCGAGGAGGAGACCCTCGACGCGGTGCGCTCGCTCGGCGAGCGCTACAAGTACGGCTGGTCGACCGACGTCGAGATGGACTTCGCGCCGATGGGCCTCGACGAGGACATCGTGCGGCTGATCTCGGCCAAGAACGAGGAGCCGCAGTGGCTGCTCGACTGGCGGCTCGACAGCTACCGCCGCTGGCGGAAGATGCCGGAGCCGGACTGGTCGATGGTGCGGTATCCGCCGATCGACTACCAGTCGCAGTATTATTATGCCGCGCCCAAGAGCTTCAAGGAGAAGCCGAAGTCTCTCGAGGAGGTCGATCCCGACCTGCTGCGAACCTACGAGAAGCTCGGCATTCCGCTGAAGGAGCAGATGATCCTCGCGGGCGTCGAGGGCGCGGAGGCGGCACCGGCCGAGGGGCGCAAGGTCGCGGTCGACGCGGTGTTCGACTCGGTCTCGCTCGGCACGACGTTCAAGGAGGAGCTGGCCAAGGCCGGCGTGATCTTCTGCTCGATCTCCGAGGCGGTGCAGGAGCATCCGGAGCTGGTGAAGAAGTACCTCGGCACGGTCGTGCCGAACTCCGACAACTTCTTCGCCACGCTGAATTCGGCCGTGTTCTCCGACGGCTCCTTCGTCTACGTGCCGCCGGGCGTGCGCTGTCCGATGGAGCTCAGCACCTACTTCCGCATCAACGCCGAGAACACCGGCCAGTTCGAGCGCACGCTGATCATCGCCGACAAGGGCGCCTATGTCAGCTACCTCGAGGGCTGCACCGCGCCGCAGCGTGACGAGAACCAGCTGCATGCGGCGGTGGTGGAGCTGGTGGCGCTGGACGACGCGGAGATCAAGTACTCCACCGTCCAGAACTGGTTCCCCGGCGACGAAGAGGGCAAGGGCGGCATCTACAACTTCGTCACCAAGCGCGCCGACTGCCGAGGCGACCGCTCGAAGGTGATGTGGACGCAGGTGGAGACCGGCTCCGCCGTGACCTGGAAGTATCCGAGCTGCATCCTGCGCGGCGAGGAGAGCCAGGGCGAATTCTACTCGATCGCCATCGCCAACAACTGGCAGCAGGCGGACACGGGCACGAAGATGGTGCATCTCGGCAAGAACACGAAGAGCCGCATCGTCTCCAAGGGCATCTCCGCCGGGCAGGCGCAGAACACCTATCGCGGCCTCGTCTCGATGCATCCGAAGGCCACCGGCAGCCGCAACCACACCCAGTGCGACTCCCTGCTGATCGGCGGGAACTGCGGCGCGCACACGGTCCCCTACATCGAGTGCAAGAACAACTCGAGCCGGGTCGAGCACGAGGCGACGACCTCGAAGGTGGACGACGACATCCTGTTCTACTGCCGCCAGCGTGGCATGAACGAGGAGGAGGCGGTCGCCCTCGTCGTCAACGGCTTCTGCAAGGACGTGCTGCAGGCGCTGCCGATGGAGTTCGCGATGGAGGCGCAGAGCCTCGTCGCCATCAGCCTCGAGGGCTCGGTGGGCTGAGGCCCGCCGCACGCCTCCAGCGGAGAGAACGCCGATGTCCCCTCGTCTCGCGGATGCGCTCAAGCTCGGCGGCGCGTGCTTCGGCCTCGGGGCCATGGCGGCGGACGCCGCCGGGTCCTGGGTGTCGGTCCTCGGCCTCGCGGCGCTCGCCGCGGGCTTTCTCGTTCCGATGCTGTCGAG
>Ga0102938_10004507_pt1 | contig 10237 bp, 5 predicted proteins | sample SalPonR2_B_D2_MG_FD_84516 | JGI IMG/M metagenome (GOLD analysis project Ga0102938, IMG submission 84516) | Salt pond soil microbial communities from South San Francisco under conditions of wetland restoration - Salt Pond MetaG R2_B_D2_MG | ecosystem: Environmental > Aquatic > Marine > Intertidal...
GAACCCCGCGGCGCGCTTGCCGCGCATGGCCGGCAGGTTGGCGATGTTCGACGCCGCCCACGGCGCCTGACCGAACACGAACGCCCCGTGGACCCAGGTGCCGACCAGGACCAGATCGGCCTGTTGGATCGAGGCGTGGTCGGGCTGGCGCACCTTGGACAGGCCCGTGATGGTCCAGCGTTCCTGCGCCAGCAGGTCGGCGACACGTTCGGCCGCCTCCCACGTGTTGCCCGTCAGACTCTCCACAAGTAGTGCTGCCTTCACGGCGGAGATTCTTGCAGGTCCGGCGCACGCTTCCCATCCCCATCGCACCGGAGGCTCATCTCCGGCGACGGACGTCAGCGATTGCGCCGCGCCCGCAGCGCCAGCAGAGCTCCGAGCGTGACCACCACCAGGATCGTGACCGCGAAGGTGATGGTGCCGGCGGTGTTGTCGGTGGTGTCGGTCGAGCCGGCGACGAGAGCGGCAGCGGTGGCGACGGCGGTGTGCATGGCGCCACGGATGGTAGCGAGGTGGTGCCGGTTCGGTACCCCGGCGGTGCCCGGGGATCGGACCGCCATGTGGCGCCGTATTCGGAATCCGGCAACGAGCGCGCCCGGGCGAGGTCCGTCAGAGGCGCTTGAGCGGCGCCCAGGCCAACGACAGGTGCTTCGTGCCCACGCCCGCGAAGTTGATCGTGGCCTCGGCCTTCTCGCCCGAACCGGAGATGTCGATGATCACGCCCTCGCCGAACGCCGGGTGTTCCACGTCGTCGCCCACCTTCAGCCCGAGATCCTGGCTGTTGGCCGGCTGCGGCACGTCCCGGGCACCCGACCGCATCGCCGACTCGACCACCCGTTCGCGGTGCGCCTCGTCGCGCGATCGCGCCTCGTGGAGGTCGGCGTTGATGTCGCGGCCTCCCGCCGATCCACTCCCCGGGCTGCGACCGCCCCGGCGGTACGGCGGTGGCTCACCGTCGTGCCGGGCGCGGTAGCTCTGCCGGCCGTAGCTGGACCGGCCGGTGACGTTGCCCGTCGACTCCACCAGTTCCCCGGGGATCTCGTCGAAGAACCGCGACGGGGGGTTGTACTGCGTCGACCCGTACAGCTGGCGGCTCCAGGCGTGCGACATGTACAGCCGCTGCATCGCCCGGGTGATGCCCACGTACGCGAGGCGGCGCTCCTCCTCCATCTCCGCCGGCTCGGTGAGCGCCCGGATGTGCGGGAAGATGCCCTCCTCCACGCCCACGAGGAACACGACGGGGAACTCGAGGCCCTTGGCCGAGTGCAGCGTCATCAACACCACCTGGTCCTCGGTCTCGCCTTCGGGGAGTTCGTCGGTGTCGGCGACGAGCGCCACCTGCTCGAGGAACTCGTCCATCACCGTGAACTCCCGCGCGGATCCGACGAGTTCACCGAGGTTCTCGAGCCGGGTGTGGGCTTCGATCGTGTCCTCGGCCTCCAGCTCACCGAGATAGCCCGACCCGTCGAGTGCCGCCTGGAGTACGTCGCCGGGGCCCTGGTCGGGATCGAGCGCAATCGTGCCGAGCCTGTCGAGCAGGTCGACGAACGACGCGATCCCGCGCACGGCGGGCCCGCCCACGCCGGCCTCGTCGGCGCGGCGCAACGCATCGACGAAGGCGATCCCCTCGGACGCCGCGAAGGCGTCGAGCTTGGCGACGCTGGTGTCGCCGACGCCCCGCTTGGGCACGTTGAGCACGCGCTTCACGCTCACCTCGTCGACCGGGTTGACCACAGCGCGCAGGTACGCCATGGCGTCTTTCACCTCACGCCGGTCGTAGAAGCGGGTGCCTCCCACCACCTTGTAGGGCACGCCGAGGCGCATGAACGCCGCCTCGATCACACGGCTCTGTGCGTTGGTGCGGTAGAGCACCGCCATCTCACGGAAGTTCCGTGCGTCGTCACGATGCAGCTGGCGGGCGGTGGACGCCACCCAGGTGGCTTCGTCGCCTTCCTCCTCGGCGTGGTAGCGCACGATGCGGTCGCCCTGGCCGCTGTCGGTCCACAGCGACTTCGGCTTGCGTTCGCGGTTGTGGTCGATGACCGCGTTGGCGGCGTCGAGGATCGTCTGCGTGCTGCGGTAGTTCTGGTCGAGCACCACGGTGGTGACGTCGGGGAACGCCTCCTCGAACTCGAGGATGTTGCGGAAGTCGGCACCGCGGAACTTGTACACCGACTGGTCGGTGTCGCCCACGACGCACACGTTGCGGTGGCCGTCGGCGAGCATCAGCACGAGTTCGTTCTGGGCGCGGTTGGTGTCCTGGTACTCGTCGACGAGGATGTGCTCGAATCGTTGCCGGTAGTGCTCGAGCACGTCGCCGTGCTCGCGGAACAACGTCACGGTGTTGGTGAGCAGGTCGTCGAAGTCCATCGCGCCGGCCTTCAGCAGGCGGGCCTGGTACTCGGCGTAGACGTCGGCGTGCTTGCGATCGAAGATGTTCTGGGCGCGCCGCTGTGCCTCCTCCGGATCGACGAGCTCGTTCTTCCAGAGGCTGATGATGCCGTGCACCCCGCGGGGTGTGAAGCGCTTGGCGTCGAGGCCGAGGTCACGGATCACGTAGCCGGTGAGCCGGTTGGTGTCGGCGGCGTCGTAGATCGAGAACTGGCGCGGATAGCCGAGCACGTCGGCGTTGGCGCGCAGGATCCGCACGCACGCGGAGTGGAACGTGGACACCCACATGGTCCTCACCACCGGGCCGACCAGGGCGCCGACGCGCTCGCGCATCTCGGCGGCGGCCTTGTTGGTGAACGTGATGGCGAGGATCTTCGACGGGTGCACACCGTCGTGGATGAGCTGGGCGATGCGATGGGTGAGCACCCGGGTCTTGCCGGAACCGGCGCCGGCGATGACCAGCAGCGGTCCCGAGGGGTGCACGACAGCGTCGAGCTGGTCGGGATTGAGCCCCTCCGCGAACGGCGACGGGCCCGACGCTCCGGGCGCAGGGCGGGATGCGGAACGGCCTGCGGGCTCGGACCCGACCGGGTGGGGTGCGTCCCCGAAGAGTTCGTCGTCGGTCATGCCGGATCCACTCTAGGGACGGGGTGTGACGGCCGAGGCAGACCTTCGCCCCTGTTGCCCGGGCCGTCGACGCCGGAAGCTGGACGTGGACCGATCAGAGGCGGCGAGCGCACGAGGAGCACACCGATGGCCCCCACCACACTCAACCGTGTCGTTCTGCTGATGTCCGCACTGGTGCTCACGGTCGGGGTGGTGGACGCCATCGTGAGCTGCGAGTGGGACCTGCTCTCGGTGTTCGCCCTGGCTCTGGCGCTCCAGTTGTCGTTGCTCGCTCGGTTGTCGGGCCGCCGACCGGCGGTACCGATACGGCGGGATCTGGTCGCCTGGTTGCGTGCCCAGGCTGCGTTGGGTGGGGAATCGATGGAGGCCGTGGCCGACCGGGCCGTGAGCGCTCATCGCGCCGGCTTCTCCGGAGCTCCCCGGACCGCTCGCGAGCACACCGACCCGCCCACCCGCCACCCATGACTGCCGCCGGAGCGACGCCGTTCACGGTGCATCTGCACGGCGCCACGGCCGATCCCGCCGAACTCGGCGGCAAGGGAGCCGCCCTCGACCGTCTGATCGGATGGGGCCTGCACGTTCCGCCGACCGGCGTGGTCACGGCTCACTCGTATCGCGCGATCGCCGCGCTGCCGGGGCCCGCAGCACTCGTCGGTCGCCTGGTGAACGGGCAGGCGACATCGGCCGGGTCGGGTACCGCTCTCGTCGAGGCCGAGGTCGACCGGGCGTTCGCCGCCACCCGGCCACCGCCGGAATTGCACGACGACATCGTCGCACTGGGCAGGCGGATCGGGGCCGGTTGCCGGGTGGCCGTACGCTCGTCGGCGACCGTCGAGGATCTGGCACGGTGGTCGTTCGCCGGTCTCTACCGCTCGGTGCTCGACGTCGATCCGGGCGACCCCGATGCCCTCGTGTCGGCCGTGATGTCGGTGTTCGCCTCGCTCTGGCATCCGCAAGCGAGGGCGTACCGCCGGGAGATGGGGATCGACGAGACCGACATCGCCATGGCGGCGGTCGTGATGCAGATGGTGCCGGCGACCCGGGCGGGTGTCGTCTTCACGGTGGATCCGGCGGACCCGTCGGGCCGGGCCCGCGTCGAGGCCGTCGACGGCCTCGGCGAATCGCTCGTCTCCGGTGAGCGCACCCCCGACGCGTGGTTGCTCGACCCGGCTGCGCCGGATCCTGGCGCACCCCGCGAGATCCGGGAGGCACTCGACGCAGCGTGGCGCATCGCGACGCTCTCGGGCTGCCCCCAGGACGTCGAGTGGGCGTGGGACGACGGAGAACTCTGGGTGGTGCAGGCCCGACCGATCACCACCGGCGCACACGACGACGGGGACGGACTCGACTCGCCGATCACCGATGCCGATCTGACGACTGCGGGGATCCGAGAGATGCTGCCCGGCGTCCTCCCTCCCCTCGTGTGGCAGGTCGCCGCACACCTCGTCGGCGAGGCGTTCGACGCGGTGTTGGACGGCCTCGGCCTGCCGCTCGACGACGCCGCCGACGACAGGGGGCTCCTCCGGCGCGTCCGCGGGCGCGCCGCGCTCGACTTCTCCCGTCTCCACCGGATGGCATCCGTGTTGTCCGGTGGGGCGGCGGAAGAACTCGAGCAGGAGTACTTCGGCTCGAAGCGGTCGGGGCGGCCTGTCGCCCCCGCAGCGCCCTCGGGGAGCCGGATCCACGCCGCCCGTCACGACCTGCGTGTGCTGGTCCAGCAGCACCGGGCCACCCAGGACGCCGACATCGTGGCCGCGGCCGTTGCGGCAGTCCGGCGCCAGCGACCCGATCCGACCGCACTCGACGACGACGAGCTGTCCCGGTACCGGTATCGGCTGCTCGATCTCGGAGTGCGGGCCATGACCACCGAACTGGCCTGTGCAGCGACCGCTGCAGCCTCGTACCGGCGCCTCGAGCTCGCCCTCGCTGCCCATCTGGATGCCGCCGAGGCGGGTCGTCTCGCCGGCGCCGTGACGACCGGCGCCATCGCGCTCCCGGCCGCCGACGCCTCGGCCGCAGTCTTCGCGGGCCCCACCTGGGAGGAGACCGGTCGCGAGCCACCGCGCCCTCCGGCTCCGGTCGATCGAGACGACATGGTCGAGCGGTTGCGTGAGCGGCTCTCGGCCAGCCCTCACTTCGACGCGGACTCACCGCTGTCGTGGTTGCGTTGGAGGCATCTCCAGCGCATCGTCGAGACGACCGTCGAGCAGCTCGGACGCCGCGAGCGCACCAAGGTCGCCGTCCTCGAACTGGGAGGAGAGGTACGCCGGATCCACCTGGAGTGGGGTCACCGCCTGACGGAACGTGGCGCGCTCGAACGCACCGGCGATGTCGATCTGTTGACGCAGGAGGAGATCGCCGCCGCCTTCGGCGGTGCACCGATGCCGGCGGGCGTCGTGGCGCGACGGCGTCGTGCGATGCAGCGGTACGAGGCCGAGGGTCCGCTTCCGATCCGTTTCACCGGACGGCCGGACCGGCGGATCGCAGCACTCCCGCCGGGCCAACGACTCGAAGGGTGGAGTGCGAGTGCCGGCAGGTGCACGGCCCGGGCCTGCTACCTCTCCCGACCCGACGAGCCTCTGCCCGACGGCGGGATCCTCCTCGCCGAGGCCACCGACGCGTCGTGGTCGCCGCTGTTCACGCGCGCCGGCGCGATCGTGTTGGAACGGGGTGGCCCGCTCTCGCATGCAGCGATCCTGGCGCGTGAACTCGGCGTGCCGGCCGTGCTGGACGTGGGCACGAGCGTGCGTCTCCTCCACGGAGCGGAACTCACCGTCGACGGCGACAGCGGGATCGTCGTCGTGCACGCAGCCGACCACGACGACGACGGTGGCGAGCGATGAGCCGGCGACGTGGCCCGACCATGCGCGAGATGGGGCTCTACCGGCTCCACATCTTCGTGCCCGCGCTGATGTCGGTGGGTCTGATGTTCTGGATCGCCGAGATCGTCCGGGACACGCTGCGCTGGCGAGGGGCACGGGCCCGTCACCGCCGGGGCACCGTGTGTGGACAGATCGTCGCCGACCTCACCGTCGGGCACTCCGACGCGCCCGGTCGCGACGCCGTCCGGCTCCATCCCCGCGCGTCCTACGCCGTGTGGACGGCCCTCTTCGTGGTGGCAGCTGCCTACATCGCGGTCGGATCACTCCTGAACTACACCAGGGCCGGGGGCTACGTGTCCGACATCGCGTGGCTCCTGGCCCTCGCTCTCCTGGTGGCAGCCGCCTTCGTGTCCGGGGCTGTGCTCAGCGGAGCGCTGTGGATGCGCTGGTCCGACCCGCCGGCCTGGCTACGGACTGCGGCGATGCGCACACGGCTCGCACGGGCGGGCGACGACGGTGCCGGCGGACCGAGCTGGGCGCTGACGACCTCCGTGGCGTTGGTGTCCGTGCTGGCGGGCATGTCCGCACTCGTGGTGGGATCGTCGCCCCACGTGGTGCGGCGGCCCGACGAGTCGATCTCGTCCTGGCTGCAGGATCAGGACGCACTCGCCGCGCTCCGGTTCCTGGATCCACTCGGATCCACCGGACGATGGGTGGTGCTGGCGGTCACCGCCGGGCTCGCTGCACTCCGGTGCCGGACGCTCGCTGCGGTCGTGGTCGCCGCCATCGTGACCGGCTTCACCATCGACGGCGTGCTCGGTACCACGATCGAACGCCCGCCGCCCGAGACGAGTGCGGTCTCCGGCAGCTCGTTCCCGAGCGGTCATGCGCTCGTCGGCGTGATCGTCGCCGGGCTCCTGCCACTCGCCGTGGCGTCGATCACGGGTCGGCGCAGCGTGGTGCGGCCCCTGACCGTGGTGCTCGGCCTCGGCGTCGCCGCCGGCGCGCTGTACCGGTTGCACGTCGGCCATGTCTGGCCCTCCGACGTGGTGGGAGGCGCTCTCATCGGCCTGGCGATCGCGTCGGCCGGCCGATGGGCGAACGAACACCGGCGATGGCACTCGTGGTGTCGGGGATGCATCTGGGCGCCGGCGGGTCACGAGCCGCACCGGCGCGGGGCCATCCGCTTCGCAGTGGATCGCAAGCGGTCGGTCCGCCGGCTCGCCCACCTGGCGGCGACCGCCGCAGCGGTCGGACTGGTCGTGCTCACGTTCACGGTCGGCGTGCCCACACATCCGGAGGGCACGGTGTTCGGCTCCTCGATCGCCGTCCCGGTACAACTGGCGCTCGCCGGCCTGGTCTCCGTCGGCGCCCTCGTGTCGTGGCGCTGGGAGGCCGTCGGGGCCGTCCTCATCGCCCTCGCTGCTGCCGGCCTGGGCATCTTCGCCGCCGTCGAGTACACGCCGGCGGCCGCGATCACGATGACGGTCGTGGTCCTCGTCCCCGCGATCCTGCTCTGGGCGGCCTGGCAGCACGAGCGGACCTGGGCCGAGATCGTGGGTCTCGCCGCCTTCACCACGGCGCTGTTGGGATCGACGGCCCTCGGCGCCGTGCAGGTGTACGACCACTTCTACGGCCCGACCCATCCCGAGAGCACGGCCGTGGACCTGCCGGTCGACGAGATCCGCTGGGTCTGGACCGGAGATCTCCGCAGTGACGGGATCACGGTCGTGGCGAAGCTCGAGGATCCCGACCGGTCCGAGGTCGAGGTGCTCGTGACATCCGAGGACGTCGGCGAGCAGATCCGGGTCGGCCCGGTCGCGCCCGACGACCAGGGCGTGGTGCGCGTCCCGGTCGACGGACTGCTGCCCGACACCGGCTACGGCTTCCGGCTGATCGTCGACGGATCGGCCGACGCAACGCGCGGCACCGGCTCGTTCCGCACCCCTGGTGTGGGCGCCACCTCGTTCCGCGTCGCCCTGTCCGCCTGCGCCCGCGTGGGCTCCAACGGCAGCGTCTTCGATGCGATTGCGGCGTCGGACCCGATGCTGTACCTGGCGATGGGCGACATCCACTACGCCGACATCGCGGTGAACTCCCCCGACGCCTTCCGCGCCGCCTACGACCGGCTGCTCACCGAGCCGGGACAGGCGGCGTTGTACCGCGACGTGCCCATCGCCTACGTCTGGGACGACCACGACTACGGGCCCAACGACGCCGGCAGCGATTCCCCGTCACGTCCGGCCGCTCGTGACGTCTACCGGGAGGTCGTCCCCCATGCGGGCGTCACCCCGGGCGACGCCCCGATCAACCAGGCGTTCACCATCGGCCGGGTGCGGTTCGTGATGACCGACAACCGGTCCGAGCGCACGAGCGAGACGATGCTCGGGCAGGAACAACTCGCGTGGCTGGTGCAGGAGTTGACGACGTCGAGCCGCACGCATGCGCTGGTGGTGTGGGTGAATCCGGTGCCCTGGATCGCCGAGCCCCGAGAGGGAGGCGACAACTGGAACGGCTATCCGGACGAGCGCAGGTTCATCGCCGACGCCATCGCGACGGCCGGGATCGACAACTTGATCATGGTCAGCGGCGATGCCCACATGGTCGCCCTCGACGACGGCAGCAACAGCGACTACTCCACCACCGGCGGGGCGGCATTCCCGGTCTTCCACGCGGCTCCGCTGGATCGTCCGGGCGGCATCAAGGGCGGCCCCTACAGCCACGGGGCCATCGACGGTTCCGGCCAGTTCGGACTGCTCGACATCGACGATGACGGCGCCACCATCACCGTCACCACGACGGGCACCGACTGGCAGCGCGAGCTCCTCGTCCGCGAGTCGTTCACGTTCCCGGTCGCCGACGAACTCGCACCCTGAACGGCGATGAGCCGAACCACGCGATGTGGGGACGTCGCTCATCGCTCGGAGGGTCGCATCGGGTCGATGAGCCGGGGGCACCGCGGGGTCCGCCCCGTCGCTCATCGCTCGGGCGGTTCAGCCTTCCTGGAGTTCGGCGAGCTCCAGCCAGCGGGCCTCGAGCGTGTCGAGGTCCGCCTGTGCCGCAGCCAGCTCGGCGCCGAGTTCGGCGAGGTGTTCGTGGCCGGTCGTGCCCGCGGCGTCCGCCAGCCGTTCCTGCAGCGTGTCGACGCGCTGCTGCGCCTTCACCATGGCCTGCTCGGTCTCGCGCAGTCGACGACCCACGGTGTAGGGGCTCGGACCCGACGGTGTGGTGGAGCGGCGCCCGCCGGCCTGCCCGCCGGACACGGCCGACGGCGTCGATGAAACCGACGACGTGGACGCCGGAGTCGTCGACCGGGCCGCCGATCGGCCCTGCGGCGAAGCCGACGCCCGCTCGGCCAGCCAACCGGTGACCCCGCCGGGGACGCGGCGCACCGATCCGCCGGGGTCGATCGCCAGCACGTGATCGGCCACCCGGTCGAGGAAGGCCCGGTCGTGGCTGGCGACGACGAGGGCACCGGGCCAGTCGTCGAGGAACGACTCGAGGGCACGCAACGTGTCGAGGTCGAGGTCGTTCGTCGGCTCGTCGAGGATCAGCAGGTTGGGTTCGGTGGCGAGCACCATCACCAGCTGCAGCCGGCGCCGCTCGCCGCCCGACAGCATCCGCACCGGCGCGTACTGCGCGGTGGTGTCGAACCAGAACCGCTCGAGCAACGCACGGTCACGATGGTCGGGGTCGCGGTGCGGACCGGCAACCAGCTCGCGCACCACGGCGTCGGGATCGAGTTCGGACGAGTGCTGGTCGGCGAATCCGACCACGACGGTGCGGCCCCGACGCACCTCCCCGTCCGCCGGCTCGGCTCGACCGGCGATGATGTCGAGCAGCGTCGACTTGCCCGAACCGTTCGGGCCCACCACGGCGAGGCGGGCGCCGGGCTCGATGAGCAGGTCGACGTCGTCGAACACGGTGAGCTCTCCGTCGGACCCGACGTCGAAGCGCTGGGCCACACCCTCCAACTCCACCACCTGGTTGCCGAGGCGGGCCGTGCCCACGCCCAGCACAAGATCGTCACTGCGCACACCCGCCGGTGCCGGACCGCCCGACACGATCTCGCCCGCCGTGCGCAGCCGGGCCTTGGGCTTGGTGGACCGGGCCGGAGCACCGCGGCGCAGCCATGCGAGTTCCTTGCGGGCGAGGATCTTGCGCGTCGACTCCTCCCGCGCCTCGCGCTCGATCCGGTCGGCGCGTGCATCGAGGTAAGTGGCATAGGCGCTGCTGCCGGCCGCCGCCTGGTGGACGAACGAGCGTCCGCCGTCGAGTTCCACCACCCTGCTCGGCCCGACCGCCGATGTGAGCCGGTCGAGTGCGTGCCGGTCGTGGGTGACGAGCACCAGCGCCGACTTCATCGACACCAGCCGCGCCTCGAGCCACTCGATCGC
>Ga0102938_10004509_pt1 | contig 10237 bp, 13 predicted proteins | sample SalPonR2_B_D2_MG_FD_84516 | JGI IMG/M metagenome (GOLD analysis project Ga0102938, IMG submission 84516) | Salt pond soil microbial communities from South San Francisco under conditions of wetland restoration - Salt Pond MetaG R2_B_D2_MG | ecosystem: Environmental > Aquatic > Marine >...
CGAAGGGACTGCGCAGGACGTGAGCGAAGTTGCCGATGTCCCCCGAACACGCGTCTACGACGCAGCTGATGAGCTTCATGACCGCGGTCTCGTCGACGTGAAACAGTCCAGTCCCCAGCGATACTGGGCCATTTCGACGGAGACGGCCGGCCGTCACTTCGAAAAGGAGTACGAACACCGAGTGACGGTCCTGACAGACGCGCTCGACCAGCTTGCATCAGTGAATCGCAGTACTGAACAGCAGGGTGTCTGGACGGTAACCGGCCGGGACACGGTGACCGAACGCGTCGTGGATTTCATCTCTTCCGCTGATGATGAGGTCGTTTTCATGACTGTCGGGGAGCTGCTGACCGACGAGGTCGCTGAATGCCTCTCAACCGCCAACGACCATAGGGTCTCGATTCGGCTCGCAGAGATGTCACAATCCGTCGAATCCCAACTCGACTAGGAATTACCTGGCGCGCAACTGCTCGAATCGGTGTGGGACTGGTCGGATACCCCTGCTGGTCGCCTCCTTATGGTAGACCAGAATAAGACGCTCGTAAGTGTGCTTGTCGACGGCAACGGTGAACACCCACCCGAACCGCGTGACGAAACTGCTATCTGGGGTACAGGTCAGACGAATAGCCTTGTCGTAGTGCTGAAAGCGCTGTTCACCTGGCAGCTCGACAACAATCGTGACTCGCAAGATGAGCAGTAACTCGGATACTCACAACAACTCTATATAGACCCGAGTTCAATATACGGGACCAGAAGCAATGGTAGTCGCTCCCGCTGTCGCTTCTTCCATAACAACTGGTGATCGATAGTGGGTGACGACACGAACAGAGTCGAAGACTCGGAGACCTCCGACCAGACCGACAGCACAGATGCGAGACCACCAACAGTTCGTCATAACTGGACGGAGTCGGACCCGCCCAGTGTGATGGTGGTCGAAGCAGTTGCTGCAGCCACTGACCGGCCCACGACGGAGCTCCCACCGCTGCAGAAAACTCTCGATGCGGATGCACTCGACGCACTTCTCAACCGACAGTCATCATCAGCAACGGTCTCCTTCCGGTACGCTGACACCGCCGTTTCGGTGAGCGGAAACGGAAGCATAGAAGTCCACGTCGATGGAGGGCCCAGCGAGGAAGACGACGGATAGGTTCTACGGCCTATCGAGCGAATGAGCGATCAGGAGAGCGTCGGCGAAGTCTCTTCTCGGTGATCGTCGATGACCGCGAGCAGATCGAGAACGTCTTGGAACTCTCGGCCGCGATGCACGGTCCCCTGGTCGGTGTCGTACTCGATCACGTTCGCTTCCTGTAACTTCGGCAGGTGAATGTGGCGAAGCTCGATACCTCGATGTTCTACAGAACCGTTACCGTCCGGTTGGAGTGAATCCGCCCCTCGCAGGTGCTGTGTGAGTCGGTCGACAGTCATCCCGTCGGGTGTGTCAGCCACCTGGCGGAGGATCTGTTGTCGCTGCTGGTTGGTCAGCAGCTCTAGTGCTGTCTCGGTCGCTATCCGCTGTTCTGAGTTGCTCATGAGTAGTCCCACCATGTCCAGTCGGGACATCGGCTCGCAAGAACATGGACTAGATACTTCACGGACCTAACGGTTACCCGTGTCGTTAACCCGGATCCTCAAAGTACACAGAAGATTCGAGATGTAACTGGCTCACTTTTGAGGAACAAATAACCTCAAAACCGTATGCATTGAGATTGCCAGTCTCAACTTCCATCGGGGCTGTAGATGCCCAGAGTTTCGGAGGATAGATTATTTTTGCGCGTTTCTGGGGCTTTTCGTGGTTCGGACAGGCCACATCGGTGTCGTGTCAACTGCCTTTCTCGGCGAGATACCACCGAATGCGCGAAAATAGCTCAAAATTTGACCACTCGCAGAGTGTCGCCACTCACAACAGGCAGTCCGAGCTGGTGTAGAGCGCTAGTCAGGCGGGATTAGTGCCGAGCAAACCAACTCGACACACTCACCAGCCGTCAGAACTGGTGCATAACCCATCTCACCACTGACACCAGCCTTCAACAGAAAATCGGTGAGCCGCCAGATATTGTGCAGCAGCACCGCGAATACAAAGTAGAACAACCGCACTCGGTAATCTTTCGAGGAGGTCTTCGCCAAGAAGTCGTTCTTGATGCTCTTGTACTCGTTCTCGATCTGCCAGCGACGACTGTACCGACGGCAGAACGTCTCAGCTTCCTTGGGGCCGACTGAGAGGTTCGTCGCAAAGACCGCTGTCCCCTCTCCTTTCGTCGAGGGCACGTAGAGAAACTGTATCGCGTGCGAACCGTGATCGACGTGGACAGAGCTCGATTCAACTGCGACTTCTTGCCCATCTTCATCCATCGTCTCTATGTTCTCGCGTTCGGCGCTGTGAATCCGCTTCGGAATGAGGTAGTTCACATTGAGGTTTGAGAGCGTTTGGTACACCGCTTTCGAGTCAAACTCTCGGTCGCACAGCACCATTTCAATCGGGACGTGCTTCTGTGTACGTCGAACGAGTCGTCGGACGACACGGTGAACCCGATTCGGTGGGTTCTCATCCCACGAGGAACTCTCACGGACAGGTTCGACAGCAAGGATAAGCGGGATGTTCCACCCGACGATCGAGAGCGTGGCGAACTTGAATGCTCGACCTTCGCCGTCTATCGTCCCGCTCACCATCGGCATTCCCTCTACGTTCCCAAAGTAGCGAATGGTCGTGATGTCAATTGCTACGGTGACAGGGCGGCGAAACGAGGATTCCGATTGAATCACCGAAAGCAACCGTTCTGTCGCTTGTTGAAATCCATCGAGTAGGTTCTCAGGATCAAATTGCTTGACGGCTCGGAGGTGGGTGTCTCCGTGGGGACCGTACTCTTTGCTTCGTCGGAACTTGAACCGAGCCGCACCCTGTGGAGTACCACAGCTGACCATCCCGATGAACGTCTGAAGCTCAAAGAATCGCGTGTCCTCATACGTCGCGTTCTGGGCTCTCCCGGAGTCGAACGGACCGAAACCATGCTCACGAGCGAGACGGGTTGTTCGGTAGATCTCTTTGTCGGAGAACTCGATAGTATCATCAGGCGCTTCAGGAGGTTCCTCGGAAGATTGCTTCACCTCTTCTAGTGGTCGAACCTCGGGAACAGAGAAATCCTCATTGTGGATCTCCTTGACTAAGCAGTGCGCGCTGGCGGTAATATACCCACGAACATCGTCGTTGAAGCGATTGCGCCACGTTCGAGAGATGACTGACTCGTTAGGAATTTGGTTGATACCGAATACGTCGGCAAGTTCTGGATGGCGGGTAAGGGACCGATAGCTGTCGCCAGTGACTTCAAGATACACGAAGAGTTTGAGCATTCCATGGAATGGGTACGACGCTGGATGCCACTCTGGGTAGCCGTCTTCAAGCGTCTCAATCTGGAGTTTGAGGTCGGTGAGCGCATCGCAGAAGGCTTTCCCCTCACGGAGGTGTTTGCGAAGTTCGAGAGCAGCGACGAATGCATCAGTTAATCGGCGGCCACGCTGTTCCATCAGATAGTCTTACCAGCAAATAAGCAACAACGGTGATGGCTCTTTCTCCTTGATCACTCGGTATACACAGGTGATCTACCTGTGCTGACGTTCTTTTTCTATTATCTGTTCCAACTCTTCAAGGGTTATGACTGCCGAGAACAGATCGGGCTTCAACCGTTCACCAAGCTGTCGATATGTGGTTTCGGGCAACCAATAATACTGTAAGGTGCCGTCAAAGCGTGCGGCAATCGCTTCACCTTCGCCATCTAAGAAGTATGTGTGTGTCAGACTGGGGATATACAACGACAGCACGGCTTCGACTACATCTGGGGTCGCGACGCATTGTCCCTCAATCGTTCCATCATTGTACTCGCTTTCGACGTACGATACTCCACTTTCCAAGAGCGTCTTGACGGCTTCTTTATTCCGATCTCGGAGAAAGTCGTCGATTCCTTGGACTCCGACTGTGGCTACTTCCCGAGGACTCACGTCCAGAACTGCTTCCGTAATCGTCCGTGCGAGTTCGTGGTATCGGTTGGACGGAAGCCTATCTTTGTGGAGGATATATTTCGTTTCGTCGTCCGGCCCGTCAACGGATTCGTGGAAACCGTCCGCTTTCTTGATGGTTTCCATCCCGGCTTTGATAGTCTCCTCTAACTCGTCCGCATCTATCTCACCTAACGCCTCGGCGAATCGTTCACTACTACTGGGCTTACTCCCGTCGGCCATTATTAGATGCCCGCGTTCTTCACAGATAAGGCTACTACCATTGAGCTATAGAGGGTCGTCGCTCAATACAGAGGATGAGTTCAGCAGGTCGTTATTGATATCTTGGCTCGTTATCTACGAAGAGACGACGTCCAGTGAACAGAATTCGACCATTTTCAATCGCTAACGTCAGAGAAGCAGTTGAACTCAACTGTGACGAAGTCGACGGTTTCGCCTGATGTGTTCAATGCGACGACCCGATATCGACCGTGGAATGGTCGATGGCCCAGAGATTGCTCGTACAGGAGCTGTCCTTCGTTGACGCCGACTTTGTTCGCCATTACTCTAGCGTCGTCTGCCGATACAGGAATTGTGTACGCCAACGCATCCGCTGCATCGTACACTTCGAGTCTGTCGACATCGTTTTCTTGGACATTGTCGACGGACAGTGGAACTGCAAGCCTCACGTTTCCGTCCTCTACCGTCCCACGAGCACCGTTGTCGAGAACGTCCCCATCGCCGTGAGCAAGGGCGCTCGTGTGACAAGCGATTGTGTCGGAACCACCCGATGCCGAACCGCTACAACCAGCCATCCCGGCAACGGCTACCGACGGCAGCCAGTACTCTTCGTCCGGAGGGCATACAAAATTTCAACCACCTACTACGAAAATCATTTCGGTTTCAACACTCTGGAGCGCTTGATTCGCGTATTGGCACCTGCGAGACTTGCATACGCTACTAATTGGCTGATTCAGGCCCAGACATACCGTAAAAAAGCCACGCATCAAAATCATCCTCCGAAGTTGTGAACTTCACAGTCTCGGAGGATAGAACTGATGCGTGCCTTCTGTTCGATTCATCTGTTTTGAATCGAAGTCAGGACTGATCTCTCACGTCGGCTCTACGCTGGTTCCGCTTCCCGAATACCCCAGATGTCGAGTTCCCTGTTCGGCGGAACGGACGCCTTGAGTTGGGTTTCAGTTTCGTCTGTTCGGCCGCTCGACCCCCTCTGCGGCCTCGATTTCGTCTGTCTTCTCGACTTCGGCGAACAGTTCTCGGTATGCGTCGGGCTCAAAGAGGTTGTTTCGGTCGAACAGTTCGCGAGCGGCGTCGGTCAGCTGAAAGAACCGGTACGGCTGGCCCCGTTCGAGCCCCTCACGATCCCGTTCGATGGCCTCGATCAGTCCCACTTCTTCCAGTCGGATGAGGTGGTCGGTGAGCGTCGACGCTGCGATACTCGGATTGTAGTATTCGAGTTCCTTCTTCGAGGGCGCACCTTTCGGGTGACCGACGATGGTCCCGATGATATTCGCACGGGTCGTGTCGTCAAGGACACTCAACGCTGCGATCGGATCGAGTCCGGCCGAACTCTCGGCTTGGGTGAGCGGGGTGGCGTCAGGCCGGGACATTGTGTATGGGTGTTTGTCTCCCGGCGACATAACCATTTTGGTGAATATCGAAGTGGTAGCCAGAGTGCTCGCGTATTCCACTTCCGGTCGGATTTCCGTACCGTTAGGTGGCGGTAGTGAATCCTACCCAGTATGACCAACGACGACGCTACCCGTGCCGTCATCGACAAATTGGGTGATCAGCCGGGCGAGACGCTCACACCAGAACGGGTCGAGGCAATCCAGACCGCGATGCATGAGGGCCTCGGACGATTTATCAACAACACGTCCTACTTCGTTCTCGGTTCCTACGGTGAGGAGGAGCGGCCACGATTGGAGGCTGTTCGCGACCAACTCGCGAGCGATGCCGCAGCCTCGGACTCCGATAACGGGGTCGACGCGTTCCTGATGGACGATATTCTGGATGTGTCAGTGTTTTTTACGTCGAAATTCAAGCTACTGGTCAGCTACGCGGATCATATCGTGGGAGTGTACGAACATTCCAAGGGCGGGCACGCGTGGGAAGCGGGCTACATCGATCAGCCGACTTATCGGAAACGGACGCGGGCCTTCTATCGAACGTACGAGACTGAGAAAGAACAGTACGCGGCCTACGACGGGATGTTCGCACACTATCTCCTCTCGATGGAGCGCGTTGACCGAGCGTACACGTGGACGACGCCCGAGGAACTCCGTGATTGTGTGGCGGACGCCTACGCGCCCGACTGACGACGTGAGGAACGACTATTTGCGTTGGACGTTGACCTCTCTTGTGACGGTCGAAATCCTTGACAACCTTTGCTAGGTATTCAGTGCGACTGTTGAGTCTGACGACGGAAGCTACACACTCAAGCTTCTAGTGAGCGAGGTACGCCGCGACGCCATCCAGTCCGGTGAGACGTATCGAATCGTCGTTCTTGAACTCGGGCATACACCACTGCGATCCGATACCCAGTCCTCGGACACGTCGTCAGAGATGGCTGTGACCCCTCAAGAAACCGGTCCTCCCAAGCCGCCCGTTGAGGAGGGTGAGATTCGGGACGTGATGGTTGAGACGGTTGGCGACCAAGGTGATGGCATCGCGAGGACTGACCGCGGCTACGCCGTGATCGTTCCGGAGGCGAAGCCCGGCGACGAACCGACCGTCGAAATTGAGCAGTTGGTTAGTTTGGTTTCGGTGAGTCGAGTCGCGTGGCTACGAGTCACCTGCTCAACTACTGTCTGATCTTTGAGCAAGAAGAAATTGTAGTTATCGACGCTGCGCTGAATCACGGACTGATTGAAGATGTTCTCGGGATAGTCGTGTATCTCTTCACCACAACGACGAATTCTTCGATCGTATCCACAATGACCAGTCCGTACCCTTGATCACTGAGGAACGACCAGAGCTGGTCAAATTCTTCCAGTGGGACCTCAAAGCGGTAGTACTGATTGCTATTGTATGACGCATTCACATATTGTAGTAATATTGCTTGTCGGCTTCAACAGGGTCAATCTCTTGTACTGGGATTACGTTGCTAACTTTCCGCGGAGCCTTGAGAGTGATCGGTCCCTTGACAGCGAAATCGGATATATTCCAATCTAACTACGTCAGTAAGAGGATCTCTTCACAGAGCGTTTTTGTAACCACTCTCGGTTTGGGTGTCCGAGACTTTGTTGAACTCCATCGGAGCTGATAGGATCGGTCTACAAGATAAGCGCCAGATAATCAGGAGGTATCCAAGAATATATCGTTGGTTGTGAATTTCAACAGAGATCATCGTCCCTAATTATCAACTGCCAATGCTCCTAAACATTTATTTACCAACCAGCAAACATTTTATTTCCACTTTTGATCTTTTCCCCCAAAGCTTATTATTATTATATAAAAGTTATTCATTATAAATGAACGACGGTACTGAGTCATTACAGAAGACAGCCCCGGAACGGACTCGACGAACAATCCTCGTCGGCCTCGCCAGTGTCACTCTCGCCGGATGTATGACCACCAACAGCAGCCAAGACGTGACATATCGGCACCTCAACTCTGAACCGCTTTATTTAGGTTCGTCGTTCGATGCGACACTCCCCGATACAGTCACACGTGTTGATGACCCGACAGAGGCGAGCATAGCTGTTCTGTCTGAGGAGACTACAGTGACTGGAGATCGTGCTGTGGATTGGCTCCGCCACGGGACGCCAGTAGCCGCCGCGGGACGACCGGCTGAAGCGAACCTCCAGTCGCTGTTGACTGCTGGCAGTTATCGGCAACACTTTGACTCGAACCTTGACGCTAGCGGAGATGAGGAGTACCTCGTTGCGGCAGTCGCCCCAGACCGTGAGAGAGAGTGGTTGACAACACTATTAGCCGATAGTGAGTTCGACAACCCAATTGCTAGGTCTCTTGACGACATTCTTTCGGGAATCGTTACGGAGTGAACCGAATGCGTTCTAATACAGTAAATTCTTTTGCGCTATTCATAATATTGATCAAAAATATTTACTAAAGGTTTAAGTTAGTAGATCTACATAATATAGTTGTAGATAACGAGAAAATTTGAGATATGAGCGGTTCTAGTGGTTCACCCTTCCGATGAAAATCATCGAATGCGCTCTTTGTGCGAATCCTACCAGCTTGGAATTACCATCCGGAACGAGCTCAAAGAATCTGATCTTGTCTCCGCGTTCGAGAACCTAGATCACTCAATTGACGCTATCGAAGACGGGTATCCAGCATGGCATCCTGCTCCACTCTCCTTTTGCGCAATGGTGTTCTCGTTCGTGTTCATGGAGATAACAGGTGATTCGTACGCTGACTTCACTCGACGACTCACCCGGCAACCGGAAGTGGTGACTATCCTCGGTTTTAGCCGAGTGCCCGACGAATCAGCGTTCTCGCGGGCGTGGCGAAATCGATTCGACGACGCAGCCCACGAATACGTCCACGCTGCTGCCCATTTCGTTGTTAAAGAAATCCACGATCGCGACATCTCAGCTCCGAAGGTGCGGCCAAAGGCAGAGATCGTCGACGACACGCAAGAAGATACAGACCCAGTCGAAGACGAATCCTTCTCACAGGAGAAGATTATCCAGACGACGCGCCTCGCGCGTGATCACGCCTATGGACACTTCGACTCTGGTCGGGCGTCGAACCTCTCGTACGAGGACACGCAATTTTTCGAGTTACAGACGTTCATGGGGATGGTCCGCTGTGGCACCTCGCAGGGAGCGACTCGCTTCCAATATCGGCGCGGGAAAGAGTACGGACCGCATGGTGATACCCACCTCCGCGCAGTCAAACAATTTGGCCCCGAAGAACTCGTGAGGGGATTCAACAAAACGACGGATCGCTTACTCTCGGTGATCGCCCCTAAAGCATCGTTCCGGCGTCCAGTCACAGCCGCGATCGACATCACGACTATTCCCTACTACGGAGAGGTCGAAGAGATGCCGATGGTCAGCGGGACCAAGGACAGAGACGGTCGAGCGTTCAAATTCGCAACACTCTCGATCATCGGACAGAATATCCCGCTCGTTCTTGCCGTGGAACCGGTTCGAGAGAGCTCTGAGTGGGATGAGAACCCGTCGAATCAGATCCATCGTACTGTGCGACGGCTCGTTCGACGAGCAAAAGAGTACGTTCCAATCGAGACAGTGCTGTGTGATCGAGAGTTTGACTCGATACAAGTGTTCCAGACGCTCTCAAACCTCGATGTGAACTACCTCATTCCGAAGCGGGTCTCCAGCTCCGAAAGGGAGGTGCTTGACCAAATGGAGGAAGACGACCAAGAGGTGGCCGTTGAGTCAGCTTCTGTCCATGTGGAATCTGGATCGCATCCAATGCGGCTCCTGTACGTGCCGTCGACGAGTGGTGAGGGGACGGCCGTCTTCGCGACGAATCTCCGAGTCGGTCCGGAGGAAGCCGAGTCGTTCTGTAAACGGTATAGTCGCCGGTGGCAAATCGAGAGCGAGTACAAATCTATCAAGGGCGACTTTCTCGCCAAGACCTCCTCGAAAGATTACCGCGTTCGTTTGTTCTATTTCGTGTTCGCGGTCCTCTTGTACAATATCTGGCGGCTCACCGACTTCCTGCTGAAAGCAGGCGTCGCCGGTGAGATGGACTACGCACCCGTGTTGACTGCGGGTGAGTGTGTTGAACTCGTTGCCTCAGAACTGATTCCACACGACTAACCGGCTGGTCCCCAACTGAGTCCGCCGTTTGGGAGTGACAACCCTAATCAGGAGCGGCAGAATCTACGCAATTTCGCACGTCCGTCCAGTAGATGCGATCGGTAAGGATCCAAATCAGGACTGGTCGGTGAGAAGAACCACGAAGTGATGTTAATTCGATCTGAAACTGGGCTATCCTCCGAAACTGTGGGGCAGAGCCATAACCTCGGAGGATGTGTTTGATGCGTGCCTTCTATTTTTTACTTAAACATATGGAATAATATACCCACTCTAGCATCGCTTTCTATTTTTCATTGAATCCGCAGAGCTCGTTCGAGAGATACACCAGACGACACAAATCCGTACGCAACCGAGAACGACTATGATCGAGTCGCTCCTCCGGATTGACGTCGTCCTCTTCGTTCTCGTCGGCGTGCTCGGCGGCGCACACTGTATCGGGATGTGTGGGCCGTTAGTGACAATGTACTCGA
>Ga0102938_10004511_pt1 | contig 10233 bp, 7 predicted proteins | sample SalPonR2_B_D2_MG_FD_84516 | JGI IMG/M metagenome (GOLD analysis project Ga0102938, IMG submission 84516) | Salt pond soil microbial communities from South San Francisco under conditions of wetland restoration - Salt Pond MetaG R2_B_D2_MG | ecosystem: Environmental > Aquatic > Marine > Intertidal...
ATGTAGTTGTACCAATCCAAGACCCAAACATTGCCATCGGGACCGACTTCCGACATGATGGGAGCCGACCAGTCGTCGATGCTGGCAACGGTGTTGAACACGTTTCGGCTGCGGTAGTTGGCACCGTCCTTTTCCAGGACGAACGAACCGACGAGGTGCCCCGTCGGGCCGCAGACCATTTGAATTCGGTTCCACCAGGTTTGTGGATAATTGCGAGCGGTGTAGATTGCCGAACCGCATCCGGCCGTGAATCCGCCGTGCCAGTCCACTTGACGAATGCGATCATCAATGGGTTCGAAACGATGTGACTGGGCGATATTTTGCAGAGTCTCAGGCGACCAGCCGGCGACTTGATCGTAATACCGATTGGGAATCGGCATGTGGACGCTCGGGCAACCGTTGGCAGTTGAACCGAAGACATAGCCTTCTTCGCTGAACCCCAAACCCCAAGTGTTGTTGCTCGTGCCGCGCATGAATTCTAATGCATCGACGAGGATCGTGTGCTGATCGAAGTCGCCTGATTGAGCGTCTGCAACTTTGCCGGTTCCTGCGTCGATCGCATGAGCCGGTGCCGTTTCGTCCGACGCACCCGCGGTGACTTTGAATCGCCAGAACCCTTGGCGGAAACGCATCTGTAGTTCGCCGTTGATCACGGGCTGGGAATTGTTGTAGCCCTGCATGCCCCAGATCCAATTGTCGGGGCCATACTGGAAGTTGCTGACGCCACCGTGCGTGTCGCCCAACGCCCAACCGGTGATCAGCGACTGACGAAAATCGGCTTTGTCGTCGCCATCAATGTCCTTCAAGTAAATCGTCTCTTCGCCGTCCTGGACGATGACACCACCTCGGTAGCAAACCAGTGTCGACGGGATACTCAAGTTTTCCGCAAAGACCGTGAACTTGTCGGCTTGGCCGTCGTTGTCGGTGTCTTCGCAGATCTTGATGCGGTCGTGGCCGACGGCGGATCTGCTCTTCAGCTCATTGGGGTAGTCCACGGTTTCGCAGACCCACAAACGTCCCTTCTCGTCCCAGTTCATCGCGATCGGTTTGCCCTTTAGCCCAGCCGTTTCGTCGTTCTGCTCGACACCGCCCGGCCAGTTGTCGCTCGACTCCTTTGCCCAGATCGTGAGCTGCATTCCTTTGGGAGTCGCGTAGGCTTTGATGGATTCTTCCGCTGGCAGGGGATCTTGCATTTTTGAAAACGGCTCGGCTTGCGTTCCCCACCGAGCACCGGGTGTGTAGTTGGGGATCTTTGCACCCACGTCTGTCGCTGAGAACTCTGCATCGTCGACCGAAGGAGGATTCATTTCGGGCGCGGAGAAGGAGCGATTCGCAGCGATGACCGCTTCAGCTTTTGGATTTCCAGGCTTGTCACTTCCGGCGGAAGCTGCGGTGAGCGACTGCCCACAGGCCCACAGAACACCGCGTGCGAGCAACTTTTGAAAGTCGTCATTGGACCACGTTCGATAATCGTGCCCCCAGGCGGTATAGAAGACACGCCCTTTTCCGCTGGTCCGGACCCACGTGTAAGGCTCGCCATCGGGATCGCTCACCGGGCCGGACTCGTCGCTCCGCGTTTCCAAGACCGTTTTGTCCGGGTTGAGCTTGCTGTGTCTGTAGCTTTCGTCCATCGACCGAACGGGTTTCAGCCCCCGCATGATCTGATGCTCGGGAGCCACGATCTTGGTTTCAAAGCGAGTAAAACCGTGACTTCGAAACTGACCGCCAACCAATTCGATGTAGCTATCGGAATTCAAAAAACAGAAGGACGCGCAGTGAACGGGAACCAGGCCTCCGCCATTTCGGACGTAGCTCAGCAGCGCAGACTCGGCCTCCGGTGTGATTTGTTCAATGTTTGCGAAGACCATGAGCGCTTGGTACTTGGCGAGGTTGGCTTCGTTGAGATCGCTCAATTTCTCCGTGTAGTCAAGTTCAATGCCTTGTTCACCGAGCGGCCCGGTCAGAAGCCGGTAGAACTCGGACGGCTGATGGTGTCCCCTGTCGCCCAGCATCAAGACAGAGACTTGCGATTCCTGAGCCGATGCGAAGCCGCAAACGAGAAGCGTCGCGCCGAGCAGATTTGCAGTTGCAAAGCGTTTCCAAAGAGCAGTCATCTTTTTTCCGGTAAGCCGATTAGAGCGGTATTGTCGAAAGAGGTGTTTCGAGTGAATGAAAAGGGTGGCGCAGCCTGTCGTAAATAATACCCTCCAAAGGCCCGAAGTGGGCAAAGGGACATGCGGTGCTCGTGTTTTTTCGGACCGGTCAGAGCCTTCTTCTGGGCGGTTCGGGAGAACCCAGGCCAGGTCGAAATCCGATCCCGTCGATGGCCGCGCGCGCCGGACCGAGCCTTCAGCATCGAAATACCAGTCGTCGGGAAACTCATCATCGCCGCTGATCAACGACGACGTGCTCGCCGCCAGCAGGCTTGCGAGGCAAATCAGTTTGAAGATCACCGGACCAGCGGCTCGCAGCGAGTCAAGGAGTCTGTGCAATCGTCTCGGCAAGCCGCCTCGGATGCACGAATTCAGATTCTGAAGGTGCACGCGAATTCCCTTGGGTCAAGGTTTCAAGTCTTTGATCGCCGCTCGCGAGAGCCGAAAGTGAGTCGTTACCGACAACCCACCTTGGCGGACCAAGCGGCGATATTCGAGCACGGGGGGGGGCCGGCCTCCAGTCGTGCAGCCTAGGACGAGGGGCAGTGGCGCAGGCAAATTGAAAAAGCCAAGACGCGCCATCAAAAAACGAAAAAAAAAGAAAAGATCGCGATCAAAAATCCAGAGGGCTCGATCACTGGCCATCTCGCGAACAAGGGAACGAAGGGGGAGCCCATTGACTGATCCGCCTTTGCTCGTTGACCCTATCGCGGCCCCGGTCTGACCGAGTTTCGCGATCCCTTGCAGAGGCGTCGTGCCCTTGCAGAGGCGTCGTGCCCTTGCAGAGGCGTCGTGGCACCTCAGCCACGCTGCGAAACGACCGATGGGAACGAGGCTCAGGTCTGCCATGCTGTGCAGGGATGAGTTCTCAGAGTTTGGCTCTGCGGCGAAGATCCGCTGACCGGCCGATCCTTCGAGCACCGGCGGGCTTGGATTCGGGATCGGCTGGAATGTTTGGCCGGTGGTCTTGGCAGCGAGTGGCTGACCCACACGAGCCTCCGTAATCACCCGCAACCGCCGTTATTGGCTGCTAACCCGTTTTTCGTCGTCATGATTCATGACCGATCGGAAACAGGCCAAGAGGTGCACATTTTCCAGGGTCCCGGCGACCACGCCTACACGGTGCAAGCCACCGCCGTGACTTTCTTGGTCGAGCATTTAGATCGACCGATGGGTTGCGCGTCGCCAGATTGCACCAAACCTCAAGAATTGCGATCTATCTTGGCCCGCCTTTTTTCGCTAGCCTAAACCGGCTAGGTGGAGGCAAGCATCGTTCCACTGGGATCCATCGTTTTGAATCGGCGTGTGAATTAAGAAGTGGGGAGGCAGCCATGAAGTACTGGTTGAAAGGGAGTTTGTTCAGTGTCGCATGGTTTGCCTGTGTCGCATCGCCTGTTTATTTGGCATTGTTTGTTTCAGGGTGTCGCTCCACGCCCCAACCCAATGCGGAGATCGCTTCGGAGTTGGCTACACCCCAGGTCCAGGCGGCGGAGTGGAAACCGGTCACCTTTGTTGATAAGGCGGAACTCCAAGTTGGCACCGGCGGTATGGACTCGGATATCGCTACCGAGTTCTCGGCAACCGATTCAGGACTTCGGTATCGCATTTTGCGGAATTCCGATCGGCGCAAACCGACGGCCGCCGACACGGTAAGCGTTCACTACCGTGGCTGGCTCAATAACGGGAGAGTTTTTGACAGTTCCTATGAGCGAGGCGAACCGACCACGTTTCCTCTACAGAACGTCATCGCCGGTTGGACCGAAGGGATGCAGCTTGTCGGTGAAGGCGGGATGATTGAACTGTGGGTGCCGTCGCAACTGGGTTATGGCGAACGCGGTTCACCAGGCTCCATCCCGCCCCATTCCAACTTGCACTTCGTCGTCGAATTGGTGAACATCGACTAGCCTTTCGTCCCCCGTGACGAGTGGATGATTCGCAGGAAAAAAAGAGACTGCAATAATCTTCAACTTGTCGAAGTGACCGGTGCTGGTAGGCGGCGACGTTGATTCGCTGCCATTTCAACGCGCCTTAAGGTTGGGGACTGCCGAAGCGTCGGTCTCGGGAATCCATTGACGTAAGTTTGGGATCACCTCAGTGGCGACATCGCTGCCGGCAAGATTTGACCATTCATGGGGATCCGATTGATGATCGTAAAGCTCTTCGGTCCCGTCTTCGTAACGGATGTATCGCCAACGCTCGGTCCGCACGGCGTGGTTGCCTTTCAGGTAAGTCATCAAAGCCGGGGGACGCTGCTGAGCTTGGCCCGCCAAGAGCGGCGATAAGCTGAGACCGTCACACTGTGAGGGCGTTGCAATGCCGCATAATTGCGTCAGCGTCGGATAAATGGCGGTCAAATCGACCGGAATCTCGCAGGCATCGGAGCGAGGTTGAATGCCCGGTCCGCACAGGATGAGAGGAATGCGTGTTGTCTTCTCCCAAAGCATGAATTTCTCAACATGGTTTTTCTCACCGACATGAAAGCCATGGTCGGACATCAAAACGACAATGGTGTTGTCGTCGTACTCGCTGTTCTCCAATGCGTCGAGTATTCTGCCGACGGAGTGATCGGCGAACGATGCACAGGCTTGATATGCCTGAACAAACTCCTGATGAGTCTCCGGTCGTTGCTCCATGGCTTTGACCAGCCCGTTCCAAAAACCACGTCCTGCACCCCGGATCACGTCGGGTGGGCCGATCAAGTTCAAAGCCCCCGTCGGCAAGTCCGACAAGTCATCGTCGTTTAGTTGGGGCATCGTGAGAGATACAAGCGGGTAGCGTTCAAAAAATTGCGGAGGGGCAAAGAACGGCGAATGAGGTTTATAGATTCCGAGCGCCAACACGAAGGGATCGTCGTGGCCTCTTGCCAAAAAAGTTTTGCCGAATTCGACCACTCGATCGTCGCCGGTTTGATCCACGCGTTCTGGCCATGGTCCCCAATCGGTATTGCGTGAACCTAACCAATCCAATGCGTTGAGTTTTTTTTCGGGGTAGGGTTCGTTGATTGACAACATGAGATACTCATCAAACGCCCCATTCTCGTGAAACGCCCAGTCCGCGTGATGGTGAAATAGCTTTCCCGCACCGGCGACATGATAGCCTTGGTTTTTATAGTGCCGGAAAAACGTCACGGCGTCGGGTACCGCCTTTTGCCAATCGGCGGCGTTTCCGTAAATACCGGACCGATGGGGGCGGATACCGGTCCACAACGAAACTCGCGAAGGATTGCATGCCGGTGAGACGCAGTATGCGTGAGAAAAGAAGACTCCGCGTGACGCCAAACGCTGCATCTGCGGCGTCCGAATCGGGTTGCTTTTGTCATGCAAAGTCGTCCAGTCGTTCAGGTCATCGATTATAATCAATAGAACGTTGGGGCGCTCGTCGGCTACGCTGGGTCGGCCGGTCGATGCGAAGACCGCAACCGCGACCATTCCCCAAACTACAAACACATGGTTTTTGAAAGGCTTCGTAAAATGCTGACTGATCGCACAAGGCATCATTGCTTTCTCGCGGAAGTTGTCCTGGCAGATGGACTGGGTTTGGCGTCGGGGTGAATGATATTATTGCTTGAGCCACGAGGGTATGGCTCCATCGCCCGTTAGGTCTCCTTCCAGGATCCAAGATAAGTTGAACCTCGCTACGTTGGAGGCGACGCTATTTTCGCCTTCTTCGATGTGTAGATAGATCCAACCTTCGCTCGGTGTTCCGGGACGTCCTGAGGCGAGTGAAGAGTAAGCACTACGCCCGGCAAAAACCAATCTCTTGATCGGCCAAGTTTCGCCGCCGTCAAAGCTGGCCCAAATCGTCCCTCTCTCCCGCTTGGAGCCTTCGGTGTCCACGTTGCTAAACAGCACAACATCACGATTCTTTAAAGGCAAACGTGTCAGGCCCCCCATCAAACCGTAGGAGCGATCCTGGGTTCCGTCGGGCAACGCATCAACGACGCGGAAATCGGTCCAAGTCTGGCCGCCGTCGTGGCTGATGGCTTGACGTCGACGCAAGTGATCGGGTCTTGCGTCCCAATGCACACGCGAGTTGTAGAGCAATCGCCCGTCGGCCAGTTCGACAATGGCTGCCTCGCCAGTCCCGTTCTCTGGAAACGGATCGGAGGTCTTCCACGACCGACCACCATCATCACTGTAAATCGCATTGGTGTAATGCTCGGGCCAGTACTTTCGATCGTTTGCCGCCGCGTAGTGGCGGGTGGGCCGGATGAGTCGCCCGCGATGATCGCCCACCTGGAGCGTTAGCCCTTTTTCGTTCATGTGCATGGAGGGGATATTTCCAAAACGATCCGGTTCAAGACGAAAGTCCTGTTCGACCCAAGTCAAGCCGTCATCACGGCTGCGATAGCAATGAGCCATTGCTGGGGGATGTTCGTCTTCGGCGAAAACCAGCAAATCACCGGTTGTTTCATCCACGGTCGTTCCGCCGCCGTGAATGCCGTTTTCATGAATAAGGATCACTGGCCCCCAAGTTCGGCCACCGTCGGTACTGCGACGACACGAGACGGTTTGGCGCCCGAACGTTGCGATGACGGTTCCCGCCTTGCTGACAAGCACATTCGGAAAGCGGCCTTGGTCGTACAGCGGCTCAAAGGTGAATTCGGATTCTCCCCGGAACGTTTTCACCTCAGGCGAAAGAGACTGTTCCTCTTGAGCGTGTAAGGGAGCGCAAGGCGTCACCGGCGACATGAACACCATGAAAACGACGACCGGACAAAGCCGTCGCAAGTATTTTTTAACAAATTTGTTTAACATAAAGATTAACGATCACTCTCAGATTGAAGGTCCAAAAAAGCCAGCGCTGCCATCGGCCAGCGGGTGACGGGGCGTCGACGGCACGTGCTCGCCAGGGTGGGTCGGTTTCATCGCCACCATCGTTTCCAGCGAACGTTGCTTGGATGCTTTCATATGGGTTCGTGCGTTTGTGCCAACGCCATCGATTGCCGATCCAATCGAGACCTTTTGGTTCATTATTTCCGTGCTCACGGCGGTTCCGAGCGATCCCCAGAGACTATGCCAACTGAGCACTAGCATGGTATCACGGTAGCCGGGTCGGGTCATGTCTGGGTTGCTTTGGCAGGCTGATGGAATCGAGGCGACGGGAAAGATCGTTTCATTGGGATGGAGTCGCAGACGGGGATCGTTCCGATGGACTTCCCCTCCGTGACGCGTGTTGCTTATTCGTTGCAACCTGAACAGGTTTGGTCCAAGTGGATGCGCCCGCCGCGTTGTACGCGGCAACGCGATAGGCGTAGGTTTGATTGGGCTGCAGTCCATGGTCGGTAAGGCGAGCCAAGCCGGCTGGGATTCGGCCGGCAATCTGAACCCATTGCGGATTTTCCGGCGTCCGCCTTTCGACGCGAAACCCTTCCTCGTTCGTGCTGTTGACGTCCCACGTGAGATTGATCTGCGAGCTTGACACCGCGATCAGTTGCAAGCCCGACGGTGATCGAGGTACGCCGACGCTCGGCGTCTTCACGGTGACCTCATTGGAATACTCCGACAGCCCGCCCGTGTTGTAGGCGGCAACTCGGTACCGATAGGTTTTGCCTGGCAACACCACATTGACGGAATCGTCCTGGCAACTGGACTCGGTCGATGCGGTTGTCTTCACATGAAACCAAATGCCGCCGTCGGCGCGCCGTCGTTCGACGCGATGACCTTCCTCGCTACTGCCGCCGGTGGTCCACTCAAGGCGAATCTGATCGCTCGATATTGCCGATGCCCGCAGTGCTTTCGGCTTCGCTGGTTTCTCCATGGAAGAAAACGGAGAAAGAGGAATCCAAGTGCGGTACTCGTTTGGCAATCCGGGTTGTCCCGCGTCGGCAAAGGGCAGCCAGAAACAGCCATCGGCATTCACCGTCGCCGGGCTCATGTAGGCATGGCCGCCGATCCAAGTTTTGGGAAGGATTTCACTGGCGGGCGTCAATTGCAAATCGGTGTCCTTGTCGAGCCGAAGTTTTGCTCGCTGCAAGGCGGATTTGGGGCGATCCACGGCGACCAAGGTCATGACTTGGGGGCCTCGCAAGACGGCGACGTGCCCCGGATAGCTTGCGCCACCGGACACCAACCGCTCGTTCAAGTCCATCGTCACATGCACCACATCGCCACGTTGCCACTGCCGATCAAGGTGCAGGAATTGGCCTGGAGCACCGCGATAGGTTTGTCCGGCAACGGAAGCCCTCCAGTCACGTGCCCAACTGGGAACTCGGAGTGACAGGCGAAACACAGCGGATCTTTGCGGCTGAACTCGCAGCAGCACTTTGCCGGAGGTTGGAAAATCCGTGTCCGCATGCAGCAAGGTGCACTTTCTGATGCGTCTTGCGGGGCGTGGCGTGCAAAAGTTTTGCTGCCGTTCAACGACGTGTTGTACGACTGGTAACAATCCTGCGGTCGCTGACTGGCGAGCAGGTAGTTGTAAAGCGAAGTCTCCACCGCATCGGCATATCGCACGTCGCCGGTGATTTCAAACAACACTCGGCTGAGATAGATCCAGTGGGCGGTGACGCAAGCTTCCGCCGCCCCGTCGGACTTGTCCGCTGGTAAGCAACCGTCGTCTTTAAAGCACTCATCGGCATCACTGGATCCCGCGACATAGAGTCGGTGATCGGCGATGTCCTGCCATGCGTTGATGGCTGCATCCCGATACTTGGGCTCTTCGGTCAGTTGATGCATGCGAGCCAAGCCGATGAGGCACGAAAGCATCTCGTAAGCCTTGCTGCGATTGCGTACCTGACCAAGGCTGTCGCGAAACTTGATTTCCCGCACGGGCCGATTCGCCCAAGGATCTTCGATGTCACAGACGCGCTTGGATCCGCTGGTCAAAGTGGTGATCAGTTTCGGGCCGGTTGGACCGTCCAACGCGTCGACGATGTATTGACAGAACCGCAAGTACTTGGCCTCTCCGGTCATTCGATAAAGATAGACCATCGGCTCCAAAATACTCGCCGAACCCATCGCCCAGTGCCCTGAGTGCATGATGTCGCCAAGCCCTGGTCCGACGTGACGGCACAACAGATCACCAATCTGCCGTGCCGCATCAAGAGCGTTGTCATCGCCCGTCAACGCGTAGTATTCAAGCAATCCCAGCAACACATACTTGTGTTCCCAGATGTCCCAACTCTTGAATCGTTCGGTCGTTCCCAGCCAACCATCGTCGGCTTGCACTTGTCGCCATTGGGCGATGATGCGGTCCAATCGATCGCGTGTCCGCGAGTCGCCGTTGGTACGCACCATTGCCGAGAGTCCCTGGACGAATTTGCCCAGGTACTCGCCCGATGGCCATTCCGGTTTTTCGCCGTAGCTATCCAAATAGAGGTCGATGTCAAAAGTGCTCAGCAAGCCGGTGCGAAAGTTGATGTCGACTCGCCGACCGAGATAAGACTGAGGATCGAGTCGCCATGCTTGAAACGAAACGGGCGGGCATGCGTCGACCACTTGATTGGCAATGATGGGCAAACCACCACCAGCCGGCGGCGTGCTTCCATCCGACTCGGACGTTTTCGAGATTTCCGTGGAAGCGATCGAGGTCGTTTGGTGAGTCCAGGTCCGACCGCGATCGAGCGAACGCGACTGGTCGATGGTGATCGGTTGCTCGTGATCCAGGTCGTGTGAACCGACCGACTTGTCCAGGAACGTTCCATGTCGGTACTGAACCAGAATCTCGTCGCCCCAAGCCCAAATGCCACCATTCGCCGGCCAGCCAAAATAGCGTCCCCCTTCGTGACGGATGGTGACGTGAGTCGCATCCAGGGTATCCGTCGTTTCGGCCGAGCCGTCGCTGGGATGCAGAACGAAAGCAGCCGCCAGGATCGTGGACCAGATGATCTTTGTCCCCGCCTCAGCGAAGCGTCGTGAAAACGGTACGCATGAGATGATCATGGGTGCATTTCCTTTACATGGATCGCTGGTTTCGGCTCCCGTCGTTCCGATTGAAGGACCTTCAAATAGTCTCGGTACGCTTCCGACGGATCGGCAAGACGGCGGCGAGAGTCGCCGTACATCATCAGGCCGAAACGTAAACGCAGAGGTGCATCGCCGCGAACGATGACCTTGCTCGGTGCCCCGGCCCCCATGGC
>Ga0102938_10004512_pt1 | contig 10233 bp, 9 predicted proteins | sample SalPonR2_B_D2_MG_FD_84516 | JGI IMG/M metagenome (GOLD analysis project Ga0102938, IMG submission 84516) | Salt pond soil microbial communities from South San Francisco under conditions of wetland restoration - Salt Pond MetaG R2_B_D2_MG | ecosystem: Environmental > Aquatic > Marine > Intertidal...
CAAACTCCTGATGATTATATCTACTCTGTTTTTTTGGTTGGTGACGCAGGTGGGGCATCTCTAGAACCCCGTTCAGAAATTCTTGTGAACCTGGAGAGGTTGCTCGCTGAGACCGGCGAAGATGGCGCCATTGTATTTGTTGGTGACAATCTTTACCCCGACGGTCTTCCATCGGTTGATTTTGACGGGAGAGACAAACTGGAGGAAAAACTCGTAGCACAGCTCGAAACCGTGAAGGAGTTTCCTGGAAAAATTGTGTTTATGCCCGGTAACCACGACTGGGCATCATCCGGTGAGGAGGGCTTGGATTACATAAACAGGCAGGAGCATTTTATTGAAGAGTATCTGGACCGCGGCAATACGTTTTTACCCGACAATGGAAACCCGGGTCCCGTGGAGGTAACACTTACAAAAATTGAACATGAGAACGGTGAGTTCACAGCGTTAACCCTTATTGTCTTGGATACGCATTGGTGGCTGCATCCGCATAAGAAGCCGTTCCCCGGAAACGCGGGTTCAGAAGAAGCTGTAAAGGCAGCAGCAAAAAGCGAACTCGATAAGTTAATATCGCAGAATCAAGGAAATGAAGTGATTATCGGCTCTCATCATCCCGTGGAGGCATATGGACGGCATGGGGGAAAATTCCCTGCAAAAACACACTTATTACCACCGGTAGGTGGGTCTTTATATGTTGCCTACCGCAAAATATGGGGTTATCCTCAGGATGTGCCGCACAAAACTTACAGCCAGTTAAAAGACGATATTATATCCGCAACGGATAATCATCCGGGTATAATCCTTGCTGCCGGGCACGAACATAGCCTGCAGTTTATACCTTTTGAAGAGGATGGTAATCCGTATTATCAGATTGTTAGCGGATCGGCCACAAAAAGTTCTTTTGTAAGAGAAGAGAGTGGACCCATTCATACGTTCGAGGAGTACGGTTTTGGCGTGCTTAGGTACTTTTCCGATCGCTCAAAACGCCTGGAATTCTACAATGAATCCGGTGATAAACTATTTGAAACAGTGCTGCCTCCCCAAAAGTCCGGTTAACGTGAGTTTAGCATGGGCATAAGGTATGAAATGTCTCTCGAAGTGGAGGAGTCTGTAAACCAACGGACGAGGGGAGTAACCTGATGAGCGTTAATTTGACTTAAGTAAATGTTATTAGGCATCGTATTCTCATTAGTGAACCTGCAAAAGGAGATGATATCTTATGGCTGAAGAGGCCTCACCTGAATATCGGTATAGTGAAAATTTTGCGGGCACTGGATAATGTGCAGTACGGCTTTAGCAAGGTCTTCCGGCAGCAATTTGTTTTTCTTGGATGATGAAAACCCCGTATCCACAGAGCCGGGAGATAAACAGGTCGCTTTTACGCCAAAATCCCTGACTTCCTGGTGCATCGACTCGGTAATTCCCACCACGGCATGTTTGGTTCCACAGTAAGCACTCATACCGGAAATTCCATTTGTTCCGGCTCCGGACGAAATATTAATGATGTGGCCATTTTTCGTTTCCTTCATTTCCGGAATGATTCGTTTTGACACGTAAAACAGGCCGTGCACATTCAAATCAAAAAGATATCTCCATCGATCTGATGGTGTATCTTCCAGATTTCCCCGATACCCCACGCCGGCATTGTTTATCAAAACGGATACAGGCCCTGCAAAGGAGTCGTGTATCTTTTGAACGGTTTCATCAACCGACTCTTCAATGGTTAGATCTGTTTCAAAGTGAAGAAAATTTGGATGCGAAAAATCGTCAGGTGCGTTTCGGCTTAACCCGGCAACCATCATTCCATTATCAGTCAAAATTTTTGATATGGCCAGTCCTATTCCACGACTGGCCCCTGTTACAATCGCAAGCTTTTTCTCTGTTTTCATAAGTTATTGATCATGTTTAGCAATAATCCATACCGCGTGAATAATTCCCGGTATAAAACCGAGAATAGTGAGCAGGATGTTCAACCAGAATGCTCCTCTGATGCCCACTGTTAAGAAAACTCCAAGTGGAGGAAGAATAATTGCAAAAATAATTCGGAGTATGCTTTTCATAATAATTTATGTAATGAGTTATTAAAACAAAGTTCTATACGCTTCAGTTTGATAATATTTGGGAGTGGAGTCGATTCTTGCGTGAAGCCAAAAGACTCCAAGCCCAGATGTGCTAAGCCATACGGGATTCTTGCTGATTCGTTTCAGGGTTTCATGAGCAGCCGTTTTCCAAAAGGAATCGATTTGATTTCTGTCTGCTTCACGCAAAAACCGTCCAAGATGCGTAAAACCGTCATCATCACTTTTAGGCACGGGGGCTATTAAATAAGCGTCTTTACCAAGATTGGCAAAACAAACCACATCATTTTTATCGTCAAAATAGTTGCGAAATGGTTCCCTGTCTGGTGACTTGCCGGCCAGATAGCTGCTGCATATAACATTACACTCGTACGGCATTGATAGTGAACTGGATGTAAATGGCCTGTTTTCCCAGAAAAATGCATCGAAACCGGTATCGGTAAGAATGTTGCTGTACCAGCTGCGAAACAGTTCAGAAATTTTCAGTCTTTTTAAAACACCGTGACTGGAGAGAAGCTTAGCCCCCTCATAAACGGCAAACTTAAGATTCTTATCTGATGATTCTATCGATTCTGTATTCCAAGAGGCCATAATTCTCTGTTTAAGCGTTATTCTTCATCAAGATGTCAGTTAGTTCTTCTGGAGATTCACCACCGAAAAAAATCCGTGCCCAAAGCTCAACACTTACAAAGTGAAATGAAGCAAACGAATCTTCCTCAATCGTATCAATAATTTCATCCCGATACTTACTGCTCCATTTAAATATATCTTCAACATGACCCTGTTTCAGGATCGAGGATGTGTTTTTTGTCATGTTTTGAGATACCCCAAATCCAATTTTCTTCACATACATCAAATCCTCCGGAAGTTGTTTAGAAGCCGACTTTTTGAGTAGAGGCTTTGAAATACCCTTCTCAAGCTTGGTTTGGAATGGGAGGTGGAGTGCAAAATCAATCAGCCGTTTATCTAAATAAGGAACCCTGGATTCAACTGAAAAGGCCATGTTCATTTTATCATTACTTTTCAATGCCGTGCCCATATGCACATAGTAATCTTCAAGTGCACGGGTAAGAAAGGCCTGCTCCGCGGGGTTTTTAAGGGGCTCAAGTCTATTGAATGTATCTCTTTGACGAAGAACACGCCTGCCACCATCAACTACAGGAAGATACCTGGGGCCCAGTCTGTTTCTATTTACGGATTCAACATTTAAAAAAGGCTCCTGCATCTGTTTTTCAAGCTCCATGAAAGATTTCGATGCCGTAAATCGACGAATATATTTAGCCAGCGGCCCCATGTAAGAGAGCATACGGTTTCGGCGTAAAATGATTTGCCAGATCCTGTGAGTGTTGGCCTGCCATGGATATCCGCCGAAAAGTTCATCCGCACCTTCACCGCACACCAGCACTTTGTATCCATCACTGTGTACAGCTTCGGCAACGGCCATATGGGGTATATTTTGCTTAAAATAGAGGGGTTCGTCATTATAGTATGCAGCTTTTGGCCATAGCCTCAGAAAATCATTTCTTGTAACGGGTACCACTCGTAACTCAACACCCAGATGATCACAAATACGCTGTGCCCGCTCTTTTTCATTTGGTATATGTCCCTCAACCTCAGCTACGTAGGCTACAATATTTTGATCATAAGCTTTGGCATACGCTGTAATAAGGCTCGAATCCACGCCGCCGCTGCACATAACGGCAAGCGGGGCGTCACTGGCTAAATGAGACTCTACACATTGCGGAAACAGCTCTTCAAAGCTATGTGTCCAGTGATCGGAGGATAGCTTTCCGTTTGCAATTAATCTGTCAATATCAAGATTGCGGACCGGGTCGAAGTAAGTGCGTTGTTCAATCCTGTTATCTTTCATACGAAGCAGGGTGCCCGGCTCCAGTTCAGAAATATTTTCAAACGGAGTCCAGCGGTCGAGTCTTCTTTCGAGGATATAGGTAGTAAGTGCATGCCGATCGGCATGGGCGCGCACAGATGGATGTTCCAACAGTGATTTAATTTCTGATCCAAAGATGAACTCATCGTCCATTCTTGTAAAATAGAGGGGTTTAATCCCGGCGCGGTCTCTGCCAAGCCATAAATCACCGGTTCGTTTGTCGTAGTAGGCGAAGGCAAACATGCCGTTAAATTTCTGAATCGCTTTTTCTGCTCCCCACTGATAAAGGGCATATAAAACGGTCTCCGTGTCGCAAGTGCTCTGAAATGGAATGTTATTAAATTCAGTGTTGAGCTCTGCTCTAAGTTCATTGTGATTATAAACCTCACCGTTATAAACCAGGATGCCTTTTTTGTCTTGAGTAATAAATGGCTGATTTCCCTCATCTGAGAGATCCATGATGCTGAGCCGGGTAGCTCCCATAGTCATGCCGTTCTCTTGCCAGCTTCCCGTGTCGTTAGGTCCGCGATGCTGTAATTTTTTAAGCATCCGGTTCATCACAGATGGGTCGGTAGTCTCAGTTCCTAAAGTAGTGTATCCTGCAATTCCGCACATGTTCGATCATTTTTTTAAATGCCAGCCTGAATGGTAAGAAAAATTTTTCGCCGATATACCAATCTTTTGCGCGATTAGAAATGGAAACAATTACCAACCACTAAATCAATCTTTAAATGAAAAAAAGTAACATACATATCAAAGCGATTACAATTTTTATGATTTCTCTTCTGCCTGCGCTGTTGTCCAGTTCAGCCTTTGCACAGAATTCAAATTCAGAACAACTATCACTTTCTGTAGGTGCATCTGCAGGAGTGGTTCCTGTCCTTACGTTCGGGAACGTAGAGGACTCAGGTGCAGCTATTGGGATATCGGGCGATCTACAGTATCAAAACATCGTTGGACAACTCGACTTTGTCTATTTACTCGCTGAGTCAGTCGGAAGTGATAATTTCACAAGCGGAATGGGATTTTTCGGATCGCTCGGATATAAAATTGAAGCGTCAGACAAAATACATATTCCAGTGATGGCAACTGGAGGTGCGTCAATTATTGAGTACGAAGCTTTTGGATCATATAAAGATGTAAGCCCCCAGGTAGGTATAACACTGGCTCCGTACTACATGATGAATGAAAGAACGTCTGTATATAGTAATATTAGATATATGAAAGGCTTTAAGGGAAGTGAAGATAGTGATTCTATCGACCTGTTTGGAGTAACTATTGGGCTCAGATTCACGCTGCTATAGAGCGTCAGATTTGGAATTTTACCAATCAAGCTAAAAAAAAACTTTTGCCGATGTACATCATCTCTGCGCGTATAGACATGAACACCAACCAAAATCACCGGATTATGAAAACAAGACTGATATGTAATACACAACAAATGAACCGACCCTGGATGCTTTTTGTAATCATGGGGTTGTTTATGATAACGGTAAGTTCGTGTACCGTTTTAGGAAGTGAGGAAGAAGAACCTGAAGAAGAAGTGGAAGTTCTTGAAGATCATAATCTCAGGCTTACATCTGCCGCACCTTCGGTCGATGACAGAAGTGCCCGATTTACGGAAGTCGCAGGAACCGATTTAAACGCTCAGCGACTCATTGCCAGAACAACGGTAAACATATCCGCAGCCGGCGAAACGAAAAAAGCGGTAGCGCGCGGATATGCACAGTTTACAGCACGAGCAACAGAGGCGTCTATGTTAGCAGACATTAACTGGAAAGCTACACTCTTATCTGCGGTCAATTTGTCAGCGAAAACAGAGGTAGTTGTTCGCATGCGTGTTCGTGAACGGACTCCCAATGGCGGAAATGGCCCCGTCATTTTTTCTGAAACGCTTGAACGCGACGGCATCGGAAGCGGCCTGAAGGCGCTCGAAAATCTGAATGTTATTGATGATATTCGTGAATCGTATGAACTGACTCTCAAAAAGGACCAGGTTTACAGGATAGAGGTAGAGCTGGAGTGTAACCTTCGTGTAGATATAATTTCATTTTCGCTCGTGGACTGCAATGCGGGAACAGCGGATCGCGGTGTATTCGTGAACGAACTGAAGGTGAGCTATTGATTGTCCTGATGCAGAAAGGTGATATCCGGCGCAGTGATTTATTATCTGACATTCAGATTTCTTGTGCCGGCAATCATTTTAACCTGTATTCAGGATATGATATTTCTTTTTTTTAATGAATATAGCTTTTTTAAAATCTTCACCATTACTCTGTTGTTCAACAAGAAAACTTTTCCGGATTTAAAAGTTAGAAATTTTTTTGTAAGGGCTGTTCTCTCTTTTTCGGTGGGATACTTGATATAATAGCCCAATTTGGAATCATAAACTCCCTGAGCCCAGCGAGTTGGTGTGGATTGATCTCTTACAGAGTACATCATATAGGGTAGGTACCTGATTTCAGAAGCAAGGTTCAGACTCTTGAGATGGAACAGAATATATCGTTCGAGATTCCAGATAGGCCTTTGGATGTATGCCATCATACTGCTCATCAGAGCATCTGTATCTACTAGAATTGGGTCAATTAAACTTAGATATGCCTTTAAATTATACTTAGAAAGCACGGCATGCCTGTCGGTAACGCCCCCATAAAATTCCCCGTATGGGATCCATATATTTTTTGGATGAAGTCTTTCAACTTTTGGATGAGAGGCTTCCCAGATATAGTCAGAACGAGTGATTATGAACCTGTCATAATGATCGTCTATATTTTCACTTACTATAAAATCATGTAGTTTTGCTCTGAAATAGATCAATATTCCTGCACTTCCGGGATGTTCTCCTTCACCTTTTATTCCACCGAGCCATTGACTTTTAACCTGCAAAATTTTCCGCCAATCCGTAATACGGCCATATCTCTGAAGCTGAATCTGATCGTAACCGTCACCGAAATCTTCATATTCCGGCACAATCCATCTGTATTTTGCATGAGCCCAGTAGAAATTTGAGCTGTTGTTATTTGGAGACTCTCCAATACAAAGAGCAAGATCGGCGTTAAGTTCATCCAAAACATGTGTTTTAAATGATGTCCAGGTAAGTTTATCCGCTCTTGCCTGGCCCAATATGATCACCAGTGTTTTCTGCTTCATACAATCTTATTTTTAGGGTAATCTACTTGCTCCTTGATCCAGTGGTAGGTTTTGGTTAATCCTTCAAAAAGCGGGTATTCAATAGATTCACCGACTTTTTTTTGAAATAACCTGTTATCGGAATTTCTGCCATTGACGCCGACCGGGCAAGGGTATCCATATTTTTTTAAAAACTCATCGCCCATCAAATTTCGAATCCGGATACTTTTGCCTGAAATCTCAATCGCATATTCGGCGAGTTGATTTATAGTAACCATCTCTTCTGAACCGATATTAACCGGGCCGCTAAAGTCTGATTGCATCAGATTGAGAACGGCATCAATACAAGCGTCGATGTATAAAAAGGATCGGGATTGCCGGCCGTCTCCCCAAACTTCTATATCTCCACCATCTTTACTCTGGATAACCTTTCGTAACATCGCAGCCGGCACTTTCTCTTTTCCGCCTTGCCAGGTGCCATAGGGGCCATAAATGTTATGAAATCTGGCAATTCGAATATCTAATTCGTGATTCCGATGAAACGCCTGGTACAGTCTCTCACTAAAAAGTTTTTCCCATCCATATTCCGAATCAGGAAGTGCGGGGTAGACCGTAGACTCCTCGCAGTTTGGATTAGAAGAATCATACTGATTAAATTCAGGGTAGACACAGGCTGACGATGAAAAAAATACCTTCTTAATCTTTTTTCGAACAGATTCACGCGCAACGTTTAAATTAATCAGGGCCGATGAGCTCATCACATTCGCATCATTGATTCCTGAAAAGAGGTACTCGGCTCCTCCCATATCGGCCGCCAACTGGTAGAGTTCGTCGCAGTTTTTCGGAATTATTTTTTCAACAACGTCTGGATCTGTGAGATCTCCATGGATAAACTCATCGCAAATGTGTGAATGAGGAAAAAATTCATGCGACTTAATGTCGCAGATACGAACATGATGTCCTTTCTTTTTCAACATTTTTGACAGATGTCCGCCAATAAACCCGCCCCCTCCTAAAACCAGTATTTTTTTACCCATTGTCTTGCATAAATGTTCACGATCAAAAACATCCATTTAATAACGACCAATTTATCAAGAGCAGATCGAACTTAAAACTTTATCATTTATCTTTTTAAAATGCGTTTTAAAATCAACCACATACATGGCTATATACGGATAATCCCCTGAGCAAAATGATTTTTGTTGGAGTGTAGTCAATTTATCAGGTTGTTGGGTAGCCCGTAGAAATCAGCCGGTTTCTATGTTGCACATTCGGTTTCATGAGGGGTAGGTTCAGGTTCCGATGGCATGTATTTATATATTGTCCTGCAGTGGGTTACGTCACTTTATTTGATGCCATGACTTACATAGTTAAGGACACCCCCGGCGATATGCAGGGTTCAATCATTGCTGTTGCAGAGTTTGTTAACCATGTTGCTAAACGCCGGTGCTACTCCTTTCTGGCTGAAGCTATTTTTTCACCCATTTTTACGGAGGTCTCAAACTGATTCTTTGTGTTAGCAATTAAATCGTTGTCCAGCTGAAATGAACCGGAGTCGAAAAGCAGCACGATAGTTGATCCGCCAAACGCGAAGTATCCCATCTCATCCCCTTTTTTTACCGGTGCACCGGGCTCGTAGGTTGAACGGATACTGCCCACCATCGTTGCACCAACGGGGATGAGCAACATTTTGCCTTTTCCTTGCGTCTCAAGCCTGCAGATTTCCCGTTTATTCTCACAAAAAACCTTTGTAAACATCTCACTGACGCTAATGGGGGATACCGAATAGTATACTCCGTCTATGCGTTCTGATCTGGATGGAATTCCATCATAAGGAAAATGATAACGGTGATAGTCATTGGGGGCCAGTCTCAAGATCACCATGGAAGAGTCATGGTATTTGCTGGCTGTACCTTCATCCTTTAGAAACTCATCCAGCGTAAAATCTTTCCCCTTGATAAAGAAGCTGTTGACATCAGATACTTTTTCAAAGGCCAGCAATTTTCCGTCACCTGGGGATACCAGGCCTTGCTGAATGGTTCGTAGACCGGGTTTTAGTTTGCGGTAAAAGAAATCGTTAAACGATTTAAATTCATGTACAGATCTTCTCGATTCACTCATATCGATGTTCAGTGAGTCAACAAAAGAAGAAATTTTTTTTCTTGAACCAGGACGGTCCATCCATCTGCCGTACCATTCAGTCAAAATTTTTCTCTTTACGATGGGTAAGAGGGCTCCCTTGCCGATAGAGTTGTGGTAGAGAAATTTTAAAAGTCCTTCTCCGGGTGGTCGTTCAATTTCAACCTTATTCGTCGATCTGTTAATGTATTTTATATCCATAGATGTTGAGAATCTTCGTTTGGTTCTCATCGCTGTACTTCAACGTGCGTTCCGGGGCGAAGGTGTCTAGTCTCCCATGATATTTTTTGAGAGAATTGGAAAAACGTTACTGTTCGGAATCAAAAAAACAACTGAAAGTAAGCGCATTGAGTGCTCCTGTAGTAGCATCTTGCCCGTAGATGTTAATGATTCAGCAGGATTTTAAAAAAAGGCATCACACAAATTAAATACCTTTAGTAATATAGGCAGAACAGAGGCAAATACCTGTAAGATTGACGAATAATTGCCTTTTTCGTTTTAATTTTCAGCATTTAACCTTTATGATTCACCATGTCCTGGTGACTTCCCGGCCAACCGGAAAGATCTTTTTAAATGTTTCCTATTTATTCACTGCCTTCCAAAGAAGATAGTTTTCAGAACCTCTGGGACTAATTATTAATTAGACTCAATTTTAAAGAGAAAATCTAAAAAGCTTTCACCAATCTGCCATTCTCTTGCGCGTACAGATGTAGAAGAAAACAGGAATCCTATATCTATTTCTATTATGAAAGCGAAATTCGTCAATGAAAATCACTTCAAAAACCAAATCAACACAAGGCATTGGATGCTTTTGATATCGGTAATCTTGCTGATATTTTCAGCATGTTCGGAAACAGGTGCACCGACTGAACCTTCAGAAATGGGAGATCTTTCCGCTGTTTTAAATGAAGCGGGAGCATTTGAAGATTTTGAAGAGATGTTCGAAGAATCAGAGGCCGAAGAGTTTGAAGTAGAGTCGGGGAATGAACAGTATTTCTGTAC
>Ga0102938_10004513_pt1 | contig 10232 bp, 4 predicted proteins | sample SalPonR2_B_D2_MG_FD_84516 | JGI IMG/M metagenome (GOLD analysis project Ga0102938, IMG submission 84516) | Salt pond soil microbial communities from South San Francisco under conditions of wetland restoration - Salt Pond MetaG R2_B_D2_MG | ecosystem: Environmental > Aquatic > Marine > Intertidal...
CGATGCAATTCTGCTGATTCCCGGCGTGCCGTTGGCGGCAAGTGGAATGATCGTCGCAGGAGTAGCGGTCTTGGCCGTCCCGATCGGGATGCCGTGGCTGGCCCAGCGGATCTGGGAAACCGAGCCGATCGACCAATTTCCGCAAGCGTGGCTGCAGACGATCGCAATGGCGACCGGTTTTAAAAACCTGAGTATCCGACGTTGGAACACCGGTTTTAAATCGTCCAACGCCTTGGTCGCCGGTTTCCTGCCGCGCTGCCGCGTGATGCTGCTGACCGACCGCTTGCTTGACCGCTTGCCGAATGAACAACTGGCCATGATCGCACTGCACGAGTTGGCTCATCTGCGACGCCACCATGTGCCGCTGCGGATGCTGGCCATCCTGCCCGCTTGGGCGGCGGCCTGGGGCACGCAACACTTCTTCGGCCAGTTTGCGTGGGCGGAAACGATCGGCATCACGACGGCGATCATCGCTTCGCTGGGCATGCTCTGTTTTGTTTCGCATCGCACTGAACTGGATGCCGATGCTACGGCTTGTCGCATGGCTGTCCAAGCGGCACGTTCGGTCGCAGGCGTGCCGGCGGACCTGCCTGCGGCGGCGATGGCGATGGCTCGAGCGCTGGATGCCGTGACGTGCGACAGCCCCCAAGCTCGACGTGGCACTTGGTTGCACCCCAGCGTTGCCAAGCGTCGGCAAAAGCTGATGCAACTGGCAGGCATCGAGTCCCCGCCAAACGGGTTGCAGACGGTGAACCCTTCGCTGACCACGAACCCATCGCTGCGTAACCGTACACCAGAACCAGTCAGGGCCGACCGGTTGACTTGCTGTTGAAACGGCGAATCTGCGTCGGTGCCGGGAACCGAGGCGACTTGGCGGATCCCCTTCCTCCGCGAAGATGGTCCAACCTGTGCGCCGAAACGGAGCGGTCGGCCCATTGCATTATGGCGAGTTCTTGGCCATTGCGGCGAAGAAGTTGGAGACGGAGTGAGACGCGATGCACGTGATCCCGCATCACTTGGATGGCTCGACACAGCAAACCGTATTCGCTCATGGGGGCCCGCGGCGAGCGTCAGCGTAAACCGATCCTCGGCATACGGTGGGTCGTCGCGCGGCTTACATCTTGAATCTTCGGGATGAAACGAGTGCTTGTTCGTGCTCGGTCGCTGAATCGAATAGCTACAACTGGTAAACTTGATCAGTCGGTCGTGAGTGGTGTGCCCTTCAAGAAAGGCCATTGGCGATGGGACCCTTGCAGCATTGACGGAATAACGAGGCAGAATCACAGCCAATGGGTGACATAAATCAGCGTAACGTCTTTGACGAGATTCAATCGCTTTGCCGCGAGTTTCGCAAGCGGCTCAAGGCCGGAGATCAGGCTAACATTGACGAATATCTTCCGCGAATCGATGAATCGGCAGGCGAGACTCTGTTTCAGAATTTGTTGCATCTGGAAATCGAGTTCCGTCGCAAACGCGGCGAATCCCCTTCATCGGATAATTTCATCCAGCGTTTTCCGCAATTTTCCGGGCTGATCCGGCAAGCATTCTTCGAGTCGACGATGATGTCGCAGGAGCATGCCAAAGACACGCCCGACAGCGTCGAGATGACGGTGACCCTGGGAATGCCGGGGGCGCGAAAACTCGGCGAGTACGAGTTGCTGCGCGAACTCGGCCGCGGCGGATTCGGCGTGGTTTACGAAGGCCGGCATCTGCAGCGCGGTGATCGAGTGGCCCTCAAGACGCTACCGTTGGTATTGGATGGACAAACGCAATCTTCACGCGATGCCGAGCGATTGCATCGCTTCCGACAGGAGTTTCGTTCGCTTTCCGAAATCAATCATCCCAATTTGGCCGGGATGCAGACGCTCGAAGTCGATGGAAACCAGTGGTTCTTCACGATGGACCTCATCGACGGAGTTGACTTTCTTCAACACGTTCGACCGAAGGGTTCGCTTGATGGGGAAAGGTTGAGGGCGAGCCTGAAGCAACTTGTACGCGGCATCATCGCACTGCATGAGCAAGGCATTGTGCATCGAGATCTTAAACCCAGCAATGTGTTGGTCGGTTCGGACGGCCGGGTGACGATTCTGGATTTTGGCTTGGTTGCGGAGTTGCAGCATTTTGCCAATGAGACTCTGTCGATTGGCACCCAGCACTTTGCGGGGACACCGCGCTATGCGGCTCCGGAACAGGCCTCTGGACAGCGCAGCGCCGCCGTCGACTGGTATGCCTTGGGCGTGATGCTCTACGAAGCGATGACCGGCGAAGCTCCCTTCAAGGGTTCCGCAGTAGACCTGCTGATCGCCAAGCAGACGACCGATCCGCCGCTACTGGCCCACCGCGAGAGAGTCCCCCAGGATCTGGCCCAATTGGTCGACTCGCTACTGCGTCGCGAGCCCAGCGATCGTCCCAGCGATCAACAGATCGCAGATGCCTTGGGAGTCGACTCCGAGACGAGCATTCATCACAATTCGTCCGCCGAAAGCGGTCTGTTTGAGGATTCTGCCAGCGGGGGTGCCCCATTCCTTGTGGGGCGTGAGAGCCAGTTGGCCGAGCTGAATTCACGCCTTCACCACTTCTCGGAGTACGGGCAATCCGAGGCGGTGTTCATCAGTGGTCGCAGTGGCGAGGGCAAGACTTCACTTGCGGAGGCGTTTCTTGCCGGCATCCGCCGTAATGGGGAGATGCTCGTGCTTTCAGGCCGCTGCTACGACCGCGAGTCGGTTCCATTCAAAGCGATCGATTGCTTGATCGATCCGCTGGTCGCTCACTTGCGTTCCCGCGATGTCACTGAACTCGACCCGCTGTTGCCCGATGACATCGGGATGCTGGCGCAGCTGTTTCCGGTACTGCGTCGTGTCGAAGTGATCGCCGATCGCAGGGCCTTGGTCAGCGGCAACATCGATAGCCGCCAAGTCCGTTATCGCGCCTTTTCTGCGCTTCGAGAATTGTTGACCAACATTGGCCGCGGTCGACCGATTATCTTGTTCGTCGACGACCTGCAGTGGGGCGATGCGGACAGCGCTGCGGCGCTGAACGAAGTCCTCAGGCCACCTGACGGTCCAGCTGTCCTGATGCTGGGAAGCTATCGCAGTGATGAAGTCGACGAGAGTCAGTTCCTGACGGAGTGGCGAGAAAAGCAATCCGACGATGGCAAGTCGATCGAACAAACGGTCGTCGAAGTCGCACCGTTGACCGAAGCCGAATGCGTTTTGCTGATTTCCAGCCGCCTGGGGATCGCACCAGAGCAACTGCGAGAACAATCCGGAGGGCTGTTCGAGGACACGCGTGGCAACCCGTATTTCGTGGAACAATTAATCGAAGGGTTCGACGCGGAGACAAATCAATTCCGCGCCGTGCCCCTCGACGAATTGATCGACCGCAAGCTTGATCGCCTTCCATCGGCGGCGAAAGCACTTCTGGAAGCTGCAGCGATCGCCGGTCAGGCTGCCTCGGTCGCGGAAGTGGCGGCCGTCGCTGATGAATCGGCGAGTGCTTTTGCCACGTTCACCCATATGCGGAGTGAACGTTTGGTTCGACTCGTCGGCTCGGGTGAACGGCAGCTCATCGACACCTACCACGACAAGATACGCGAAACCGTGCTTGAAAACATGGGACGCAGGCGGCGTGATCGCTTACATGTCCGTTTCGGTGAATTGATCGAACAGTTCGAGAACGTGAGTCCAGCAGAGGCAATGAATGTCCTTGATCGGGACTATTTGGATGAGGACGAGCAGCCGGTACCAACGGATCGCGTCTTCGATTTGGCCTATCACTTCCATGCCGCCAGCGATCCAAGGGGCTTTGCTTATCAGTTTCTCGCAGCCGAGCAGTCATTCCGCGCTTACGCTTCCGAGGACGCTGTCGCCTACGTCGACCGTGCCTTGGCTACGCTTCCCAATGATGCATCGGACTCGATTCGTTTTCGCGTTTGGGAGCGGCGTGCAAGTTCGCTTGCCCGACTTAGAATGTTCGACGAGGCGCTGGCGAACTACGATCAGGCTCTGCAATCTGCGAATTCAACCGAATCGAGTGCGCACGTGCAGTACGGAATCGCGAGAACTTATCAAGCACTCGGTCGTTTCCAAGAAGCGACCAGGAACTTTGATGCTGTGCTGGGTTTGTTCGGAGCACCTCGTCCGGGTGTTCTGGGCGTGATCTTGCGGACACCGTTACTCGCTGCGAAGGTTTTCTTGGTCCCCTACCAATGGCAACGTTCGCGAAGTAAGGCAAAGACCAACGCGGCCAGCTGGGAACAAAGAGTGTATTCGAATCTGGCCTTCCACATCTTTGAGGTGCATCACCCGATTCACTTCGCCTATGTAATCTTTCGCCAAGCGTCGTCCGCCATTCGAACCGGCCAGTCCCACAACCTCGCACGCGGTCTCTCCGAATTCGGTGGTTATCTTGCGTGGGCTGGTCTCGTCGGACTCGGGCAACGCACTCTATCGCGAGCCTCAAAGATTGCCGGAGACTCGGTGACGGATGAGGAACGGGGAAAACTACAGTTGTATGGAGCCTATGCGCTGGCTGCATCCGGTCAGCATCGCCAAGCCGCATCTCAATACCGCGAGGCCTTGCAACTGCTCATCAAGTGTGGGCTTTACATGGAAGCTTATATGTGTTCGCATTTTCTGCGTCACTTGTGCGCTCTGACAGCAGATTCGACGTCGGAACTTCATTGGGCTCAGGAGGTCCTTCGTCTCGCCGACGAAACGGGAAATGTACAGGGTCGTTGTTGGGGAAGTTACGACACTGCCGTCGCGCTGGCACGCGGTGGGAGGATGCAGCCTGCTGATGAATGGATCGAGCGAGCGCGAGAGCGGCTCGGTGACCGATGGATGAATGCGACCGGAGTTGTCTTCCTGGCTGCTCAAGGATTCGTACTGATTCAATCCTCCGATTACCAGACCGCAACCCTACGATTGGAGAAAGCGTGGCAGACGACCAAGCAACAAAAGCTCGCCAACGAATACATTTTTCAAGCCCTGCCGTGGCTACTGGAGAGTACAGCCGGCCCAGAATGGCTTTCAACAACGTCGACACGGTCGGCCAATCGTTTAAAGAAACTCTGCCGTGAGGCGTGGATGATCGCTTGGGTCTATCCAAATTTGAAGGCATCCATTCTGCGGTCACGTGGTCGCGCGTACGCAGCAATTGGTAACCAACGGAAGGCAGTCCGCTGTTTCGAAGCAGCCATTGAGATTGCCACCGATCTGGGCACCGACTTCGACCGGGCCAAAGGACTACTCGATTTAGCGGCCATCCAAGAAGACAAACGGTGCGAAATGCGTTCCGAAGCGATCATCCTGCTCAAGAAACTCAAGTCCGTGATCCCCTATGCCGAACGTTGGCTATTGGGCGACCAATTTGATCCGGATGTGGTTGCTCCGCCGCCGGATGGGAACCGTGGTCAGTAACTCACATTCAGCCCGACCGTAAGGATATGCGCCGCAAAGTCGGTCGATACCGAAGTCCCCGGGACCGTGCCGACCCCCGGAAGGACGTAGGGACCTGCTGAATCCCACTTGGCGACGTAGTTGTACGCCGCACTGATCACCGTCTTTTCACTGCACCGGAAGGATGCTCCCGCCGTGGGAATGTGCCGATAACTAAGGTCTGAGGCAACGTTGAAGAAAGTGTCTTGATCGTCAAAAAGCTCGGATGAGTAGGTATAGCCAACACGCCCAACGAATCGCTCGGTGAGTTGTAATTCCGCGCCCAATCCCATCGCGAATTGGTCTTTCCAGCCGAGCCCATTGGCCGAACCGTCGGCTGAGTAAGTGGCCGGATCTCCCAGTCCATCGGCCGATCCGTAGCCCAGATATCGGACGTCTGCAGCGAAGACGATGTAATCCAATCCTCGGTACGCGAATCCGCTAGAAACGATCAGCGGTAGGTCGATGTCGAGGGTATCCGTCCGCGGTAAACCGACCGCATCCTCCGAGAAGTATTCAAAGTCTTCAAACCAAACCGGAGTTTTCACGTTGGCCCCAAACTCCCAACAACAATTGTGGACGTAGTGGATCCCGAACTGTGCTCCCAATCCCCAGTGGAAACGGGTTCCGTCGCCGCGAGGATACCTACCATTGCCGTTCAGGCCTGCAAAAGGATTCTCATCAATCATCACCCTTCCGAGCCCGACGATCGGACCTGCCGCTACCGACAGTCGTTCGGTCAGACGCACCGAGAGTGCCGGCGCAAGCCCAAAAAACTGGGCGTCCGACTTGATGCCGCCGACGCCCACACCACCCAACGCTTGAGGCGGCGAGAGGATGGGATTGCTGGGATCTGCTGGGAGATTGATCGCGAAGCCGCCGATTCCGAAAATGCCAAGCCCAATGGTCACGTTGGGGTTGTCGGTATGGTGAACCCATGAAATCGTCGGGACGGGAACCGCGCCAGTATCGGCATCTGTCGATCCGGCGCCGGCTCCTGGAAAAGCTGACGAAAGACTTTGATCTCCATAGATCAACTCAAATCCGAAGCCGACTTGATCGCCATCGAATTGGTTGATCGTCGCCGGATTCCAATACATCGAGCCGATCGGGTCGATGGCCGCACCCGTCGTCGCGCCACCCATGCCACGATTAACGGCCCCGCCCGCAGGTAGCAGGACCCCCTGCGCCACCAAGTTGCCACTGGACAGAACACTCCCAAGGCAGGCTATCACAGTTAGATATTCGCGTATTCGAGACATAAACTAGGGCTCGCTTGGCAAGAAATGCCGGGTATACGGGTGGCAGGGGATACTCCAGTAATGCTGGTTCGGTTAGCTGGTAGGAATAACTTGAAACTTTCCCGTGTTCAGAATCGAAAACCGCCAACTAATTCCCAGGTTTGTCAAACTGTATCGACTTCGTCATGCGAGCCGCCTATCGATATCTTTGTCCGAGCACTCAGCTGGCTATTCCAACGCCCAAGACACCGCTTCCAACCCACCCCACAAAGAGAATCATTCTGCCGTTACCGTAGTATCGGCTTGTGTTCCGGCCGCGGGCGGTTGCATCGACCGAGGCGCCTAAGCAAATCCTGTTCGGCGCGTCGGTGTCAACGACCGACTGCGTTGCGAGAGGGTAGGATAGCAATCGATCTGATGACGCGAGCCGGATTTTAGCGGAATGCGGAAGCCCGTATTCGTGACCAATGTCGAACCCTCCTGGGGCACGAACGTTTACGGATTGAACCTACGTCGGTCGCAAACGCCAGAAGCACCGAACGTCCGCCCGAAGGGCGGTCCAATCAACGGACTGCGGCCAATGAAGCGGATGGATTGTCTTTCTATGCCGTTGTCCCGCTCACAATCAATTCGAAAGTGTGCGTCTGCTTGCCGCATGCTTTGCATTCCCGCGTCCGTCGGATACGTCCGAGGTAATCGTTGCGGGTACGGATGACGCGGTGGAGCTGGCAGCGAAAACGGGGACCACTTTGGCAGCCAAAAAAGTTGCTGCTGGCAGTCTAAAAGGGGGCCACTTGAGGGCCTGTTTTCACTGACGATTGAATTACGCGCTCGTCGTCGGCGACTGGTTTGAGCCTGAAGAGCTGTAACCGTACTCCAGAACCAGTTAGGTCCGACCGGTTGACTTGTTGAGCAGGCGGCGGCGGGCTCGGCGGGTGCGGTTGCGATCAGCGGCCGCGCGTCGTTCGTCGGATCGGTACTCGCGGATCGATTCGGGGTGCTCGGCTTTCCGGGCGTGCGGCGTGAGCGTCGCCCAGTCGGTCTCCCCGTCCAGTACTCGGCGGAGGACGTCGTCTAAGTAAGCACCCACATCCAGGTCGTTGCGGATGGCGCTGCCGATGATCGTCAACAAGTTCGCCGCACGCTCGCCCGCGGCAACCGAACCTTTGAATAGCCAGTTCTTGCGACCCGTTGCAACTCGCTTCATCAACTGCTCGCAGTCATTGTTGTCCAGCGGGATGCTCGCGTCCTCGGTGAACCGACACAACGCTTCCCAGTGACGACGAACGTACGCCGCCGCCTCGCCGAACTTCCCCTTGGGAAGCACCGACGGGAAACGCATCGCATCGCTATCAAGATACGCCGCGATTTGGTCAAGAACATGACGCGATAAACTTTGCCGTCGCGATAGTCGCTCCTGATCGCCGAGACCTTTGATCTGGTCCTCCACGTCGTAAAGCATCCGGATCAGCGACTCCAGTTTGGAAACTTGCGTCGGGTGCGTCTTGCGACACTCATCGATCTTGCGACGCGCATGCGCCCAGCACGCAGCGAACGTAATCCGCGAGTCACTTCGCACATCGATCTTTTGAAATCCCGACCAACAGTCTCCAACAAGAGCCCCTTCGTAATCACTCAAAATATCATCCGGTCCGTCTCGGTGACGACTGACCGTGAAGTCAAACGCCACCACCGGAAGTCGCGATGCGTAGTAGCCCCAGAAGTTCGCTTTGATGCTCGGCTTGCCTTTGGCGATCGCCTCCGCGAGCACTTCGCCGATACGTTCGCCGCGAGGATGATTCGACAAGTCCGGCACACAAGCGGGAGTGATCAACACAACGCTGGTGTCGTCGCAACCCAGGCAGGCGTCCTGCTTCATCAGGCTTCGCAGATAATCAGCGAGCGGACGCAGTGCGAACTCGACCGCCGTTTCAATGTTCGCAAGCGTGCTGCGACTGGGCGTCCAACCGCTGCCAGCGAACAGGTCTTGTTGGCGGTAGAACGGCAAGTGATAAAAGTACTTCCAAGCCACCACTTCGACGCCGATTGACACATCGAAACGGTTGCCTTCAACCAGTCCAGTCGGACGTTCGGGGCTGACAATTCCTTGGCTTTTGTCGTTGGGGTGAGCGTATTTGGCGTACTTGGTCAGGATCACTTGCAGTTCAGGGCGAATCCACCGCAGCGTTTCGACTTCGTCGTAGCCGATCAGCTCAAGGCCTGCGCGCACCTCTTCGGGAAGGTCGACGGTTTTTTCGATGCGCGGCAAGTGTTCGGGGAACTTGCGGGCGCTCTTGGTCACCCGCTTGCCGCGTCGCTTCTTCTTTTCTTCTTCCGCGTCGTCGACGATTTGTTGCGCGTCACGGATCGCCTCTTCGAGAGCGCTGAGCACTTCGGGCGTGGGTTCTTCGCCGAGCTGCAAGAACAACTGACCTTCGCAGTCAACGCGTCGCTCGCTCTTGCGCCCGTAGAGTTGATCGAGCAGTTTTTCAATCTTTAGGTTCAGCTCGACGTTTTCTTGCTGAAGCTTGTCGTGATGAGCTTTGACTTCCAGGACGCTGTGGGCTTGTTCCTCAATCAGTTTGTCTTGGATGGATATCTTGATGGCGTTTTGCTCAAGCGCAGCGGCCTGTTCTTCCACCCGCAATTGCAGGCTCGCGATGATCTCGCGAGCGGCTTGTAAGTCGTCTGAAGAAGGCTTCGTATCCATGATGGCGACATTATAAAGCTCGCCTTGAAGAGCGCAATCGCTGCTTCGAAAAAAGTTCAAAAGAAAACCGGCTTTGCAAAAAAGGTTTTCACAAGGCCGGTCGATGATTCGTCGCGTGTGCGGCGCCGAGCGCGATTAGGCGACCAGCCGCTTGCGTCTTGTCTTGGCCGACTGCAAGGAAACGCCAGCGATCCACATGGCAAGCTCGACGCCATCGATCGTGACGTGCGAGGTGTCGTCGTCGGCTTTGGGCAATTCAACAGTTCCTTGTTCGAGCCGTTTATACCAGAGCGTCAGCCCGCCTGTTTCCCACCAGAGGGCTTTGACGCGATCACGCTTTCGATTGACGAACAGGAACAACGATCCGTCGGTGACGTTGTGGCCCATCGCAGTGGTGACGATCCCGGCCAGCCCATCGAAGCCTTTGCGAAAGTCGACCGGATCGGTGCACAGATAGATGTTGGTGGCGGTGGGCAATCCGTTCATGCTTGAATCTCGTCGCCAAGAGTTTCACCGAGGCGACTTGCGACCAAGTCCGTCGGCACTTCGACCCGAATGAAAACGCCACCAGGCAATTCGATGGTGGTGCTGGCCATCGGCGGTGCGGGTGGCTCGGGCGGAGTGTTTTGGGCATCGAGTGGATTGCCCTCAATTGCCGCAGTCGTCACACGCACGGGTCGAAAGCGGACCGAGGGCGATTCGGGTTGCTGAGGCATCTGACGAATCGTTCTCTTCCATTGGTAGAAGGAAGGCTGTGAGACGCCTTCGCTTCGGCAGAACTGGGCGACGGTCATGTTGGCGGCATCGAATCGTTCGATTCGCTGCCGCCAAAGTTCGATGGTC
>Ga0102938_10004514_pt1 | contig 10227 bp, 12 predicted proteins | sample SalPonR2_B_D2_MG_FD_84516 | JGI IMG/M metagenome (GOLD analysis project Ga0102938, IMG submission 84516) | Salt pond soil microbial communities from South San Francisco under conditions of wetland restoration - Salt Pond MetaG R2_B_D2_MG | ecosystem: Environmental > Aquatic > Marine >...
ACCTTGTCCAAAATGGTGTTTACCTACCTGTAGTGTTGGCTTTGTTGATAAGATGGACTTCTGTCTAGAGTAATTGTCATTATTGACATTGGCAATATTGTTGCCAACGATTTCCACAGATCTTTGGTAACTGATTATCCCGGATAGTCCGGAATTCAAAGCTGCAGACAGACCCATATTATATCCTTCCAGACAAAAGATTACCTGAAAACTGGCGGTTGGTCATATTACCGTCTTTCTCATAGGAACAAAAATAAAGCTTGTCCCCAAAAAAGTTTATTGACTGCCGAAGCCATTGCAAGGCATTTAGATAAAAATAGGCATTACGTCTATTTTCTTTCCTGATCTGGTCAACTATATTAAGACACTCCTCATCCATATTCTCACTGGAAAGCACTTCCAAATGATTAATCAATTCCTCCTTCTCCTGATTCAAAGCGAGCATCTCATCAATATTCAAAGCTTTGGCCTCGTTTCGCTCCTTGACAATAAGCTCATATAACTTCTTGAACTGATCTTTATAAATGTTGTCCATATTTATTTGACCTCAATAATATGCTTCAACAAGCTAGATGCCACCTTTTGCATATCCGGATTATACTCTCCAGAGGCAATCTGTTCTTTCAGACTCTGGACCTTGGCTATTCGTTGAGCATTTGACAACTCGGATTGATGACTTTGCTGTGCCTCTTGAAGAGTACTGGAAAAATTCACCTGATCCATATTCCCAGATACCTTTTTAGCTGACTTCTCCGTCCCTTGCTGCTTCGGCATATCATAGAGCTGCTGAATCTTTGGATCATAATTTATCTTGATACTCATAACTAGCCCTTTCTAAAAACAATAAATTGGCAGGTAATCCCTTTTTAATAAAAGTAAATTATGGCTAAAAAATTGATCTCTTTTGTCTATCTATATAGATGTTATCGACACAAAAAATATTTCCTTTAGGCTATTTCTTGTATTATAAGTCAGTTATTTCTCACTTCCTGTATCTACCAACTCATTATAAAGGGAATTTCCTAATCCAAGCCCTTGTCGTGAGGCCATATTCTTAGCTATCTCCATATGCATCATATCCTCAAACATCTCATTCTCAGATCCTTGTTCTATGTACCCGACATCAGGCACTGAATCTCGCATCTCTTTGAACATGGTATAGATAAAAATTGACTCAAAGTCCTGGCACATTCCCTTTAAGGCCTTTGATCGATTATTGTTTTCCTTACCAATATCAGCCTGGTCTTCATAGTTTGTCATACTGATCTGAGGATCAAATGCTAGATGCATATATTTACTCCTTTAACATGAGAAGAATTTAGCCTAGGAAACACTCGAAAAAACGCGAAAAGAAGAATGGAAATTTATAAGAATAATTTTAGAAGGTTATCGGGAGCTTTTCACCGAAGAAATAAAGCCAAAAACTACATAATTACCAGTTCTGCATGTAAGGCCCCAGCTGCTTTTATAGACTGAAAAATGGTGATTAGATCATGCGGCGTGGCCCCAATAGCATTAAGAGCTGCAGCTACTTCTCCAAGGGTTACTCCTCTATCCATTACCATCATCCGCCCTTTTCCTTCCTCAACTTCCATTTCTTCAGTCTCCGGCACCACTGTAGTTTCGCCTCTACTAAAAGGCAGTGGCTGGGATACGCCTATCCTGTCTTTAACCACCAATTTTAGATTTCCATGAGAAATAGCAACCTTGGACAACTGAACATCAGCGCCCATGACAATAGTACCTGTCTTTTCATTAATTACCACTCTGGCTTTTGTATCTGGTCTAAGCGCTAATCTTTCCAGCTTTGAGACAAAATTTACTGTCTGCCCATTGTATTTGGCCGGCATATTAACTATTACGCTACCGCTATCTTCAGCAAAAGCGATAGACTGACCAAAATGACTGTTTATAACTTCCACCATTCGAGATGCAGTTGTAAAATCCGCCTGGTAGAGATGGTAGACTAAATCCCCTTTTTGAGGCAAGGAAAAAGGAACTTCTCTCTCGACCAAGGCCCCGTCAGGTACCCTGCCCACTGTCGGATGGTTCTTCTGCATCTGGGCTGTTGCCCCGCTAAATGAAAATCCCCCAACCAAAACAGGTCCCTGAGCAACAGCATAGACCTGACCATCAGGACCCATCAAGGGTGTTCTAAGCAGAGTGCCTCCAAACAGGCTCTCAGCATCTCCTATAGAAGAGGTAATAACATCAATCTTTATACCACATTTAGCAAAAGGAGGCAGATTGGCCGTGACCATGACAGCAGCCACATTACCGACATCAAGCTCTTCCCGATCTACAGTAATACCCATATTTTCCAGCATGTTGGCTATTGTGCCCATAGTCATGCCTGTAGTGTCGGTATCTCCGGTATCGTTCAAACCAACGACCAGACCATAGCCAATAAGCTGATTCTCCCTTACGCCTTTTAGTTCGGCTATATCTTTGATTCGGGCCGCTTGGACATAGCTCTGACATAAAGGAGATACAACCAGAAATATAGCTAAAACAGACAACAAATATCTAAATCTAATGTACATAACAAGCTCAATTAGGACCTTTAAAACGGCCAGACCGTATCCATTACTTGCATAAGCCATCCAGGTTCCTGCTTTGCTGAGACCACACCATCGCCAGTATAATCTATCTGGGCATTCAAGACATATTTAGAGTCAACCAGATTATTGGCCGTAATGTCTGATGGTCTTACTATCCCGGTTAATTGTATAATTTGGGTCTCATTGTTTACCCTGACTGTCTTGCTGCCTTGAATCCTGAGATTATTAGTTGGCAAGACATCTATTACTTGTGTTGTCAATGTTGCTGATAAAGTTTCCTCCCGAGTAGTCTCACCTGAACCGGAGAAGTCGTTATTAAAATCAGCATTGACCAAGTTGGATGGGTTCATCTGAGAGACAACATCTGATTCTAGACCGAAAAAATTGGGTATCCCTGCTGAAACAGAGCTTTCCCGATTAGTGGCTGTATTGGCCTCTTTACTGGCACTGGCCTGCTCTGAAATAACTACTGTCACAATGTCGCCAATATTTCTAGCCTTGTTCTCAGCAAAAAGTCCAGCCTGATTGGGATCCCATAAGGACCCGGAACACTTGGTTTCAGGTTCAACAGATTTCTGCTGGGTTGGCGGTAATTCCATTTTCGAGACCTGTTTATTCTGTGTACTTGCACACCCTGCAAGCCATAGAATAATTGCCAAAACAAAAAAGATGCTCCGAAACATACTCAATACTCCACCAGGGCCTTGTTTGAAGAGACAACCTTACAATAGACCTCTTTCTGGGAACCAATGTTTTTGACCTTGATAACCTGATCCTTTTTGGCATCAGAGCAGGCAACACCGAGTGCACTAATCATAAGGGAACCTTTGGAAATATACATGGTAATCGTCTGTCCCCTTTCGACCAGATTAGGTCTTACCAGCCATCTTTTTTCAAGTACCTGTCCCGGGTATATGCCCCGCTTAACCTCTTTGCCAAGAACAAGCTCTTTATTCAATACCGGATTAGTGCATGAGGTAATATCCTTGGAGACCATTTTGATATCATCTTCCTCGATCACCTGATCTCGTCTCAATTGATATCGAGCCACAGCCACTTTATCAAAGGCGTGGATCTGTCCACGCACCCTTATATTTTTGACTACATCACCATGCATCCGGAAAATAATGCTGAATTGTCTGGAATCAATCATATTGGGCGATGAAGGAACAATCTCGTAAGAGATTTGTCCGTGAGGTAAAGTAAACGGTTCAGGCATTGACTGAACTTCAAATTTGATTTGAGATTCAGGGACTTGGGAAATTTGCTCTTGAATATAATTATCAATAATCTTATAGATCCTTTTCTTACTGATCAATTGACCTTTTTGTCTGACTGTAACAACATCAGCACCAGTCCACTGTAGTTTCTCTGCTTCATGGACAGCTTCCTGCACATAAGCCATTAAGGTCTGTGCCTTGTATTGCCTGGTTTGTCCCGGATCAGGAGCATGAAAAAGGCACTTATCTTTAAATTCTTTTGCCTTATGCTCAGGACTGATATTAGCTAGATCCCCTACTGTGAGTTTTTCCCCTCTCACCTCAACCAAGTCTTTAAAATCAAAAGTAAGCCCTAACAATGTGTTGGCAAAAAGCAAGAGAAAAGATATAGAAAGCAATAAGATTAGTAGATAATTAATTTTATATTTTGAAAAACAAGTATATAGCATAAGTAAACTCACCTTGAGGGTATGACCGTGGGGAAAAATTGGCATTAAGAATGCGGATTGCAAGAGCAAAAACAAAGAGAATTAAGCCAATTGATTGACCATTTGAAGCATTTCATCAGAGGTCTTGATAGCTTTGGAATTGACTTCATAGGCTCTTTGACTGGATATAAGGTTTACCATTTGTTTCATAACACTTACATTTGAGCTCTCTAAATACCCCTGAGCAATCTCACCCAAGCCTTCTTCACCTGCTGTTCCAAGTATAGGATCACCTGAAGTGAGCGTCTCCTGATAAAGATTCCCCCCAAGACTCTTCAATCCGGAGGGATTACTAAATCGGGCAATCTCAATCATTCCGACCTCAGTCCCTTCTGTCTCACCGGCCTGAAATACTTGTACTGTTCCATCCTCACCAATAGCTATTTCCGTAGTGTCTTCAGGTATAGTTATACCAGGATCAACTGGGTAGCCATCAACAGTGACCATCCTGCCTTGACTGTCTTTTTGAAAGCTCCCATCCCTGGTATAGGCGATCTCCCCGTTGGGTAGTTCGACTTGGAAAAAACCATCACCTTCAATAGCCAGATCAAGCTCATTGCCGGTCTTTTCTATTGATCCCATGGTATGTAAACGCTCTACTGCAGCTGTGCGTACACCCAGACCGACCTGAATACCAGTAGGGACATCCGTAGTTCCGGTCGAAGCACTGCCAACAGTCCTCCGACTCTCATAAAGGAGATCTTGAAAAGCTGCCCGGCTCCTTTTAAATCCTGTTGTATTTACATTGGCCAAATTATTGGCAATAACATCAATATTTGTCTGTTGGGCTTCCATACCCGTGGCTGCACTGGAGAGCGAAGTCAACATAACAACTTACTCCTTATCAACTTATTTTACCGATTTCATTGGCCTGTTTTGAGACTTCCCCGTAGGACTGCAAGGTCTTAATCAAGGCCCCGAATGACCTTTGCAAAGAAATTAGATCCTTTGTCACCAGTAAAGGACTAAAATTGGCTTCCTCAAGTACTCCCTGAGAAATCAATGAAGAGTCTTGAATAGTCTCCTCGGCTTCGTCCTTTTTAGTCCAGTAACCATAACCATCTCTTTGGATATTTTTGAGATTATCAAAGTCGTAAACAGTTAATGTGCCTAATTGATTATTGTCCTGACCCCAAATTCGACCTTGACTATCTACTTCAACATTGTCTGTAGGCAAGTTTATTGGACCATTTTCGCCAACTACCTGATAACCATCAAGAGTGACCAGGTTACTGTTTTGATCAAGATGGAAATTCCCTTTTCTAGTATACAAAAAACCTTCATCACCGGCCACCTTGAAAAAACCCTGCCCTTGAATACCGAAATCCAGAGACCTGCTGGTTTCTTTCAATTTTCCTTGAGAAAAATCAGTGGCTTTATCAGAAACATTAACATAATTAATACCTTTTGAACGCTCAATTTGATCTGAGGCGCTTAGATATGACTCAAAAATATTCTTATTTGTCTTATAACCGGCATCACCGACATTGGCTAGATTATTCATCGTCACCCTCAAAGTATTTCTTTGCGCCAGAGCCCCGGAAAGGGCACTATACATACCAGATCCCACTTTTTACCCCCTTAGTGTTCAGTCTTTTAACCACATATTCAATAAATCGACATTAAAACCACTTTCTTTAGCTCCAAAATATCAGTCCTCGGTAGCCTCTATATCCCTATCCTCTAGTGCTATTTGGGACAACCTGACTAACTGGTCAGCCTCTTGAGATGAAACCTTGAGAATCTCAGCTATTTGTAAACTAGTCAGACCTTGTTCCACTAAGCTGTTCACATACTTATATCTCTGAGGGGAACTAAAACCGGCATCAAAAACCTTGATACGATTGGTTATTCCCGCTTGTTCCAGACTGGATTCAAAATCCTGTTTATATGTATCCCTATGGGCTTCAATCTCCTGAATACGTAAATCCAGTTTTGAATAATTCCTCTCCAGCTCTTGAAGACTCGAATGCTGTGTCCTCAATCGCAACCAGAGGATACTGAAAACACCACCAGTAGCCAAACTCAACATCGCCACTGCAAATAAGACATAAATCATATACTAATCCACTCTGTTTCAATTATATTATCTTAATTGTAAGTATACGAGGAGTTAAAGACTATCAAAATGCACCGCTCCGGATTGCTTCTCTAGGAATAACGGACATTTTTAGCCACTTGTTTACTTACATTTAGCTTGGATGAATATATTCAGGCCGGTGAAACAGGATTGCTGGAATGATTATGTAATCTTTTACCCATCTTGACTTTGAGTTTGTGCAGGGCCTGGCTATGCAATTGAGAAATACGACCTTCCGTTAATTCCAAGACTTCGGCTATCTCTTTCTGGGTCAATTCTTCATAATAGAACAAAGAGATAATTAGTTGTTCCTTTTCATTCAATTTTTTTATAGACTGAGCCAAACTATCGGTCAATTCCAGCATTTCTATACGGTTTTCAGGGACTACAGCCTGAGGATCTTCTAGGATATCCTGAAAGGTCATGTCATCGAATGACTCGGATATAAACTCATGAAGACTGACACATCCAAGATGTGATATCTGGCTCAGTAAAGAATAATAATCATCTAGGCTCATACCCAAAGCCTCAGCAATCTCAACTTCTCCCGGTTCACGGCCAAGCTTGTTCTCCAGATCATGGATAGTTTGATTTAATCTGGTCTGTTTTTGCCTGGCCGAACGTGAACACCAGTCCATCTTACGGACTTCATCATATACGGCCCCACGAATACGCCGTTCTGCAAATGTCCTGAACTGAAACCCTTTTGAAGGATCAAATCTCTGAGCAGCATCAATAAGACCAGTCATAGCTGCACTTGTTACTTCCTCTCGACTCATAAAATGAGGTATCTGAAAGGACATCCTCTCCACCAAAAAATCAACCAAAGAAACATGTGACTTGATAAGCAAATTCACTTGTTCCTTTTCACTAGATGAGCAATTATAGGAACCGCAGGGATTCATGAAACCACTCCCTTATAAGAGAAAAATCTCTCCCAAAAAAACTGCAATGTCCCTTTTGGCTTGGTATTAAGTGCATTCTCAGTCAATCGACCAATAATCGACCTAAAGGCATTGCTGGTCCTGGAACTTGGTTCCAATTCAACTATGGTCTTCTGCTTACGAATAGATTCGGACATATGTTTGTCATACGGGATATCTCCCAAAAAATTTAGTGAGATATCAAGGAATTGACCACTAACCAAAGTCAATTTTTTATATATATCCAAGGCCTCATTTCTCTTGGAGGTGCAATTGACAAGCAAATGAAAATCCCTCTCATGGTACTTGAGGAACAAGAGCTTCATCAAGGCATAGGCATCAGAAATTGCCGTCAAATCGGAAGTTGTGACTACCAGTATATCATGGGCAGCTACATTAAAGTAGGTCACATTCTCTGAAATACCTGCTTCAGTATCGATAAAGACAATATCAAATTCACCATTTAAGAGTTCCAGATTGGTCAGAAAATTCCTTTTTTGATCTTGGTTAAGATTTGTATAAGTCTGAATCCCCGATCCGGCAGGTAAGATCTTAATCCCCTGGGGACCATCCAAAACAATTGTCTCCAGGTCCAAACTTCCGTCAAAAAAATGGTTCAGGTTGTGCTGTGGGGTCAAACCGAAATGGAGGTCGATATTGGCCAAACCCAGATCAGCGTCTATGATCAAAACTTTGAAACCTTGCTTAGCCATTTCATAAGCCATATTGGATACGACCGAGGTCTTCCCCACCCCACCTTTACCGCTAGTGACTGAAATGACCCTGGTCATATGAGACTTTTCTGTGGTTTCACCATGGCTGTCTTCCTGTGGTGCTGATAGCCTCCTCAAGGTCATCGCCTGATCTACATATTCCTGTTCTTCCCTCATAATCTCTTTCCCTTGCTATTCTTCATGACAAGTTCTGCAATCAACTTTGGTTCTGCAAAAAGCAGATCCTCAGGAACTCTTTGACCTTTTGCCAAGTAAGAAATTGGATATTCATGACAAAAATGGACGTTTAATATCGAACCCAAAAAATCACATTCATCAACTTTGGTAAAAATAGTACTCTTAGGGGATAATATATCAAAGGACTTTATGATATCAAAAAGCTCCTCTTCTCTTGTTGTTGCAGACAAAACAAGATGTGCCTCTATATCCTTAAATGGATCCAGGACAGCTTTCAGGTCATGCATCTCTTCATCATTCCTGGGGCTGCGTCCGGCAGTATCTATCAAAACCAAGTCCTTGTCTTGATATTGATCCAGAATCTTGCCTAGCTCTTCCGAGGTAAAAGCAACCTCTACAGGTATGTTCATGATCTGACCATAAACTTTTAGCTGCTCGACAGCAGCTATCCTGTAATTATCTATAGTGACCATGGCTACATCTTTGTTTCTATATAGCATATATTGAGCCGCCAATTTGGCTAAAGTAGTTGTTTTGCCTACTCCGGTCGGACCAACCATGGCTATCCTTTTTTTGCCCATACCTCCGTTAAAAACAGCATCATTTACACTTACCCATTCCGATATCCTGTCTTGAAAAAAATGAAAAACAGTCTGATAATCCCCTATCTCTGTTTCTGAAAGAGACAAAGAGGCAAGCCTTATTAGCTGATGCGAAAAATCACTGTGCAATCCTAATTCTTCCAAGATGGGATGCCTGTCATATAAGGAGCCTGTCTGGGAAGGCAAGTTAGATTGGTAAGAGAATTGGGTATTGACTCCTTGTTTCTTTACTTCATCTTTCTGACTTTTTATCTCTTGAACTGTTTGCTTTAGCTCATAAATCTCAGATTGCAGCTGCATAAAATCATCTGATAAAGGCTGCTTGGAAGATGCCTGAGGTTGTTCTGTACTCTTCATGTCCTTCTTACTGTTATTGACCTGACCGGATCGGTTATAGACTAAAAAATCATCAGTAGCAGAGCTCTTTTTTTGACTCTTGGAATCCAATTCTTGCCCAAAAGAGGCCCTCCCTGTCTTATCTTCTGGACTGTTTTTATCAACCGCAGCCGTTACCTCGACATAGGACTTGCCCGGAAACCCAAATCTTTTGTTCCTTCGCAGCGTCCTTGTCGACAAGATCAAGGCCTCTGATCCAAGTTGCTCTTTTACTTTCCGTAAGGCCAAGGACATGGTGTCAGCTTCAAAGACTTTAACTTTCATGGAGCTTGATTGTCCCTAATGATTGTATTTTTAAGTTTGGAGACAACTCATTATGCGAAATGACAGCCAATTGCGGTATATATCGCTCTGTCAATCTCCTGACATGGAGTCGAATATTTGGCGGACACAATAAAACCGGTTGTACATCTTCAGTCTGAGAAGAGACTTGTTTGCTTAGATTGTTCAACAAAGCCTGGGCTTTTTGAGGGTCCATAGCTAGGTAATCACCTTGAGGTGTTCGCTGGATCGACTTCTGAATCATTTCCTCAAGAGAATGTTCCAGGGTAATAACCCAAAGTATGTCGTCTTTACCAGCGTACTGACTACTGATATGTCTAGCCAGGGCCTGACGGACATACTCTGTTAGTAAATCCGGGTCTTGCACGGCCGGACCATAATCAGCCAGGGTCTCTAAGATTGTTCTCATATCACGGATAGAGACGTTTTCTTTTAACAAATTCTGTAACACCTTAAGTACTACTCCCAGAGTCAATGTGTTGGGGACTAACTCCTCAACCAATTTAGGATAATGCTTGGCAATATTATCAAGCAAGTTCTGTGCCTCTTGCCGTCCTACCAATTCATGGGCATGGGCCTTGATTTCCTCGCTTAAATGCGTAGCTACCACGGTTGTGCAATCCACTACTGTATAACCAGCTATCTGAGCCCTTTCCTTCTTTTCTTCCCCAATCCAGATTGCCGGCATACCAAAAGCCGGTTCCTTTGTTGACACCCCCTGAATAGATTCACTAGCAGCACCGGGATTCATGGCCAGATAATGG
>Ga0102938_10004515_pt1 | contig 10226 bp, 5 predicted proteins | sample SalPonR2_B_D2_MG_FD_84516 | JGI IMG/M metagenome (GOLD analysis project Ga0102938, IMG submission 84516) | Salt pond soil microbial communities from South San Francisco under conditions of wetland restoration - Salt Pond MetaG R2_B_D2_MG | ecosystem: Environmental > Aquatic > Marine > Intertidal...
GATCCGGTCGCGCGAGAGTTTCAGCACGCCCCCGATGGCCGCCATCGAGGCGTTGGTGAAGCGCAGCGCGTCGGCGCCGTATTCGTCCACGATTTCCAGCGGGTCGATGACGTTGCCGGTGGTCTTGGACATCTTCTTGCCCTTCTCGTCGCGGACGAGAGCGTGGACATAAACATCGCGGAACGGCACCTCGCCCACCACGGCAAGCTGCATCATCATCATCCGGGCGACCCAGAAAAATATGATGTCAAAGCCCGAGACGAGGGTCGAGGTGGGAAAGTATTTCTGCAGTTCCGGCGTCTGTTCCGGCCAGCCAAGCGTGCCGATGGGCCACAGGCCGGAGGAGAACCAGGTGTCGAGCACGTCAGGGTCGCGCCACACGGGATAAACCAGGTCCGTCGGATCCTGACTGATCGTGTAGGCCGCCAGGCTTTCCGCGAGCGTATGGGCCGCAACATTGCGATCTTCGACCTCCACCACCCGCGCATGGTTGAGAGGTGTGGGCAATCCGGCCAAGACATCCGCAAACAAGGTCGACACCGCGGCAAAATCAGCGGCCGAATGATGGCGTTCATCCCCTTTCAAAAGGGTCTGCGCATCAAGGATGCGATTCACTTCAACCTCATCCAGCGCACCATCGCCCTCATCATCGCGGAACCCATGCGATCCAAGATCGAAACCATACCAAACCGGGATCTGGTGCCCCCACCACAACTGGCGCGAGATCGTCCAGGGCTCGATATTTTCTAGCCAGTGGAAATACACCTTGCGGTGCTGTTCGGGCATGATGTTGGTGCGTCCGTCGCGCACGGCGTCCAGCGCGGGGCCGACGATTTTCGCCGTGTCCACGAACCACTGGTCGGTCAGCATCGGCTCGATCACGACCTTGGACCGGTCGCCGTAGGGCTGCGTGATGGTCTTGGCCTCGACCAGCGGGACCTGCGTGACGGGTGGTTCTTCCTCGTCCTTCTTCAGCTTGGGCTTGGGGCCAAGGCGCGGGTCGTCGGACGTGGTCATGACCGCGAGGCCTTCTGCCGTGATCTCGGCCACGACCTTTTCGCGCGCCTCGAACCGGTCAAGACCGCGCAGGTGATCGGGGACAAGGTTCAGCGCGTCGGCCTCGGCCTCGGACAGTTCGCGCTCACCATTGGCCACGGCCTGCGCAATCGCGGCAGCCTCGGCATAGGGCGCACCGTCATCACGCAGATGCGCCTTGGTGTCCATCAGGCGGTAGCACGGGATATTGCCGCGCTTGGCGACGCCATAGTCGTTGAAATCATGCGCGCCGGTGATCTTGACCGCGCCCGATCCGAAATCCTTGTCGGGGTAGTCATCGGTGATGATCGGGATCAGGCGGCGGTGTTCCCTGGGCCCCACCGGGATCTCGCACAACATGCCCACGATCGGCGCATAGCGTTCGTCGGTCGGATGCACGGCAACGGCACCATCGCCCAGCATGGTCTCGGGCCGCGTCGTGGCGATCGAGATGTAATCGCGCGTCTCGCGCAGCGTCACGGTGCCGTCTTCGTCCTTCTCGACATACTCATACGTGGCCCCACCCGCGAGCGGGTACTTGAAGTGCCACATGTGCCCGGCGGTGTCGATATTCTCGACCTCGAGATCGGAGATCGCCGTTTCGAAATGCGGGTCCCAGTTCACCAATCGCTTGCCGCGATAGATGTAGCCCTTGTCATACATGTCCACGAAGACCTTGATCACGGCCTCGTGGAAATTGGGCCCGTCATCGGGGTGCGGGTCGCCCGGTGCGCCACGCATGGTGAACGCCTCGCGCGACCAGTCGCAGGACGCGCCAAGGCGCTTGAGCTGCTGGCGGATGGTGCCGCCAGAATGCTCTTTCCAGTCCCAGACCTTCTCGAGGAATGCCTCGCGTCCCAGTTCGCGGCGCGACGGCTGCCCGGTGCGCGCCAGTTCGCGTTCCACCACCATCTGCGTGGCGATGCCCGCGTGATCGGTGCCGGGCTGCCACAGCGTGTCAAAGCCGCGCATCCGGTGCCAGCGTGTCAGCACGTCTTGCAACGTGTTGTTGAAGGCATGACCCACATGCAGAACGCCGGTGACGTTGGGCGGCGGGATCATGATCGAAAAGGGCTCGGCCCCCGGCTTGGCATTGGCGCCCGCCTTGAAAGCGCCGGTGGCCTCCCACCGGGCGGAGATGCGGCCCTCGGCCTCGGCGGCGTTAAAGCTTTTTTCCATGTCTGGCCTCGTTGTCTTGTTGCGTGCGGAGGTAACGCAGCAAAGCGGGAAGGTGAAGGGCATATGGCCGGTCCGGTCATCCGATGATGGGACGATGCAAGCATTCGGCAAGCGGGTTGGGGCGCGCCCCTGTCCGTCCGGGATGCGTACCGGCAAGGATGCGGGGGCTCAGAGGTGATCGAGAAGCGTCCTTGCGGCCCCGGCCAGCATGTCGTTCTCAAGCGTCGCCAGATCAAGCCGGGCAAGGATCGGGCTGTCATCCCGGCTGCGCAACCGCGCATAGGCGGGATCGTAGTGGGCCTCCACCAACCCTTGGGCGAGGGCTTCGGTCCGGCCTTGCTGCAGCAGGTCCAGCCACTGGTTGACGCGGTCATGTCCAGCCAGTGCGCGCAAACCGTTGAGCCGTTCGGTCAACGCGGCGGCATCGGCGGCCAGGGTGGCATATTCACGGGCCAGGTACCGCGCGCGCGCGGCCAACGGGGCCTCGACGACGATGCGCGGGCTGTCCTTCATCGCGGCCCAAAGGGCGGGCGGCAGCCTGATGTCGCCGATCCGCGCGGATTCCGCCTCGACCAGCACGGGGCGATCCGGGTCGAACCCCGCCATCGCCGCGACGAGGCCGCTTTCAAAGCCTCTCTGCGCGGGTTGGGTCCCGTCCACATCGCCGAGAATGGATCCGCGATGGCGCGCCAGCCCTTCGAGATCCAGAACCTGCCCGCCCAGCCTTCCGACGTGGTTGAGGATCTCGGTCTTGGCGGTGCCGGTAAAGCCGTCCAGGCGCAGAACGCGGAACGGCAGCGCCGCATGGTAGAGCCTTTCCACAACATGCCGGCGCCAGCTTTGATACCCGCCCTCCAGCACCTCGACCCGCCAGCCGATCTGGCTCAGGATCGAGGCAAAGGATCCCGACCGCTGCCCGCCGCGCCAGCAATAGACCAGCGGCCGCCAGCGACCGTCCTTGTCCATCATGTGGGCTTCGATCGCGGCGGCGGCGTTGCGGGCCACCAGCGCGGCACCGATCTTGCGGGCCTTGAAGGGGCTGTCCTGCACATAGATGGTGCCGACGCGGGCGCGTTCCTCGTCGCTCAGCACCGGCATGCTGATCGCGCCGGGCAGGTGATCTTCGGCATATTCCGCAGGGCTGCGGACATCGATGATGGTATCGAAGCCTTCGGCCATCAGGGCGGGCAGGTCTGTCAGGGGGAAGCTCATGAAGAGGTGAGGTAGAGGAGTTTGCAGGCAGGGTCAAAGCCGTTGGATCTGCCGGCTGTGCCCAAGTTTGAGCACATGGTTCAAGTATCTGCCTAAAAACGTGAAATGCGTTTCTGTTAAGGGTTTTTCAGGGATTGCGGGCCGCCCGGCGGGCCGGCCGATCCGGGCATGATGACCACGCCGGGGGCGTGATCCCCGACGCATTCGTTGGGGGAACGGGCGAACGGAACCCTATCGCGACCCCGTGTCCGAAGACGGGCCGGGCCTGTCTGCGGGACGCGCCTGACGGGGGAGCCAGGAGCGTTCGGAAACAGGCCAGGGCCCACCGGGCGATGCATGATGGCGCGACGCGGCTGCAAGGACCGGTTCGGGCCGTCCCGCGACGGTCGCATCGAGCGCCGCATTCGACCCTACGGGCGGGAGGTGGTCATTCGCTGCGGTTGGCACCGGGGTCGGCTGTGCGGAGGAGGCTGTCATTGCCCCCAATTGGCTGAATGTCCGCGCAAGGATCACCCGTCCTGTAACATGTCGTAGGTAACGAGAAGCCTGCCATTATCGATTTGGGTTGGCGCATGACGTTCGGCTGCCGCCAGCACAATGTGCAAGATGGCGGAAATGGCTTCGGCGTACTGGTCATCAGTTGAGAAATTGTCTCCGTAGTGATCGTCAACTGCGTCAAGGTCGATGACGCACACGAACTCCTCGCCAGCATAGCGCATTCTAATAGCAGCGTTGTTGTCAAAACGATTGATCCGCGCGCTCCCTACATACTCCAGCTTTCGTTCGCGGAAGCGAACCCCTACACCCTTGGTGCCTTCTTCAGGCACGAATTCGATACCAGCTGCGAACATACTGTCTGCTATTGATCGAATGTTGTTCTTCATTGGTCTCCTAGTATTGGACTCGAAGTCGGCAACAGTGGCACGTGACACCGAAGCATTCGTTGCAAGCTGATCTTGGCTCCAATTCAACATGCTACGTCCCGCTCGGCACTGATCTGACGTGATCTGCATCTCAATGTTCCTTTTGTAAGTCTAATTGACTAATGTCATTCATTTTGCATGATATAAAGCATTTTAAATGACCGCGTGAATGGGCTGTGGCAATCGGCTCGGGACGTTCGTTCATCGCGCAGCATCACATACTCTGGGCTCTAATCCGGCCTTCGCGGCGCTTGGCATGGATGACCGCTCTACGGACAAGCCAGACGGCGGTTCGAACGCAAACGGTGTCGGGATCACGATGGACCGACACGGGCCGACAGGCACGGCAGGTCGACGAAGCTCAGAATTGAAGGCCGAGAAAGATCACGGCCAATGGCACGGGCGACACCGCAAGAATGACCGTCAGGGAGGTCGAAAGAGGCGTGAATATTCCGCTCAGACCCGCAATGATCATGATGCCGCCACCACCACCGATGATGGAGTTGCCCGGCGTGTTCACCGCGACCGCCATCGCCAGGTAGCGATACCGCAAGGCAAGTCGAAGAACGCGTTTCGACTGGCCTTCCAGCAGCAGGGCCAGTCGCTCGTCCTTTGATAATAGTGCGGCGCGGGCGACCAGCGCGGCCGCACGCCGCATCCTCAGGACGTGCAGGCCCCGCTCCAGCGCGCGGATCGGCAAGAACCGTCCGATCGTGAAAGCCAGCATCATGGCGGCGACCGTGCAGACATAGATCAATGGGGCAATCGCCGCGCCAAACCCTGCAAGGAGCGCGATGCCGATCTCTGCCCCCGGCACAAACGGCATCGCGAGAAAAGCGACATAGGCCACGACGCCGATCATGATGGCCCTGTGGACCTGCTGTTCATTGTCCGGCCGGATCTGAAGGTCCAGCGCGTCACGGATGATGTGCACGCCCCATGTGGCCAGCGCGATGAAACCGATCAGCACGATGATCCTGAGGATCAGGCCGGGCCATGTCGGCCCTTTTGACGTCACGCCCGCGCCCTCAGCCGGAAACATCCTCGGGCGGCGTCAGCGTGCCTGTGGCCCGAACGGCAATCTGGTTCGTCCAGTACCATCGCCGTGTCGTCCAGGTTCCATCAAGGACGACGGCGTTGTCGGTGACCGCGCCGTGCCACACCACCGTGTGCGGGGCATCCGGGCAAATCGTCGTTGCCGTGAAATGGATCACGCCATCGATTTCCCTGGTCTGGTAGTCGGACCAGCCAAAGTTGCAGTATTCCTGGCAATCAGCCGACTGGAAGGTGCCATCACGGAAGGAGATGTTGTTCTCCAGGACGGCGCCAGAGGCCAGATCCTCGCCCGTATTTCGAACGACATCCCGTCCAGCGCGCCTGTCGCCCCCCAATCGCCCGCAGGCACGACAAGATCGGGGATATCTTCATTCATAACCGAAAGCGTTGCAGCGCCTGTGCCGAGGGTGGCGGCGGCAATGGCCGCGATCTGTAGAATCTGAGACATGATCATGTCCGTGCAATGAAACCTGGATTATGGGTCAAATGGCTTGTCAGACAAGACAAATCACAAGGCGGGGACCCCTTCATCCCCATTCCGGGCAGCGGACCCTCGTGTCGGCACGGAATGCCGGCAGGACGGCCCTTTGCTGCCGTATGACGCGGACGGACCGACTGCCGAGGTCGCACACGGCCCCGGGGGCCGCGCCCGTCAGATCTCGTCGTTCATCTTGCGGAAGCGCTGGATCAGGGAGGACGTGTCCCAGCGCCCGCCGCCCAGTTGCTGCACCTCTGCATAGAACTGGTCGACCATGGCGGTCACGGGCAGGGACACGCCCATCTCGTTGCCTTGCGCCAGGGCAATGCCCAGATCCTTGCGCATCCAGTCGACCGCGAAACCGTGGTTGAACTTGTTGTCGACCATGGTCGAGGCCCGGTTGGCCAATTGCCACGATCCGCCGGCCCCCTGGCTGACCAGATCGGCGACCTTCTTGGGATCGAGCCCTGCCTTCATGGCGAAGTACATGCCTTCGGAAATCGCCTGGACCAGACCCGCGATGCAGACCTGGTTCACCATCTTGGTCAGCTGGCCCGCGCCCACGTCGCCGAAATGGACCGTGGCCTTCGAATAGGCGTCGACCACGGGTTCAGCCGCTTCGAAATGCGCCGGCTCGCCGCCGCACATGATCGCAAGCTGACCGTTTTCGGCCCCCGCCTGCCCGCCCGACACCGGTGCATCGACCCAGCCGATGCCCCTTGCCCTGGCCTCGGCCGCCAATTCCCGCGTCACGATGGCCGAAACGGTCGTGTGATCCACGAAGACAGATCCTTCGCCCATCCCCGCAAGCGCCCCGTCCGCGCCCAGAACGACCGACCGCAGATCATCGTCATTGCCGACGCAGGCCATCACGAAATCGCATCCCTCCGCTGCCTCGCGCGGGGTGGTGGCCATCGCGCCGCCATTGGCCGCGACCCAGGCCTCGGCCTTTGCGGCTGTCCGGTTGTAGACCGTAACGCCGTGGCCCGCATTCAACAGATGCACCGCCATCGGGCTGCCCATGACACCAAGGCCCAGGAATGCAAGTTTCGCCATCTTTACCGCCTCTGAAATGAATTCGATCGTTGCACGAAGCGTAGCAGCCGGGCCGCCACTGTCCAGAGGATCACAGACCGCATGGAACCGCCGATGATGATAGCGCTAACACTTGCAGGCTCCGCGCAGGGGGCTATACCGGCGTTGAACCGCGATCCCATGTTCCCGCCGCTCCGGAGTTGAGCCATGCCCCGTGACCACACCCAGACACCTGCCGACATGCGCGATGCGATCTTGCATCACCTGACCTATGCGATCGGAAAAGACGCCGAGAACGCCAAGATCCAGGATTGGCGGATGGCATTGTCATTCGCCGTGCGCGACCGGATCGTGGATGCGTGGTTTGCCTCGACCCGCGCCAGCTATGCCGCTGGCGCAAAACGGGTTTATTACCTTTCGATGGAATTCCTGATCGGCCGGTTGCTGGAAGACGGGTTGGTCAACCTGAGGCTTCTGGATCAGGCGCAAGAGGCCTTGACCGGCCTGGGCCAGGACCCCGGTGCGATCATCGCGAACGAACCGGATGCAGCCCTTGGCAATGGCGGCCTGGGGCGGCTGGCGGCCTGTTTTCTCGAATCGTTGTCGACCCTCGGCGTGCCGGCCTATGGCTACGGCATCCGCTACGAACACGGCCTGTTTGCGCAAAGCTTTCAGGATGGCCGGCAGGTCGAGCGGCCCGAAACATGGCTGGAACAGCCGCACGCATGGGAATTCGAACGGCCCGAGACGCGCTATCGCATCGGGTTCGGCGGCGGGATCGGGCACGCGGGCAACACCACTATCTGGACCCCGTCCGAGGGTGTTTTCGCGCAGGCCTATGACACGCCGATCGTCGGGTGGCAGGGGCGTTGGGCCAACACGCTTCGACTTTGGTCGGCACGCGCCGCCGATCCCTTCGACCTCGACCGGTTCAACGCGGGCGATTACGAGGCCGCCGCCGAACCCGAGGCGATGGCCCGCACGATCAGCCGCGTTCTGTACCCCGACGACACCACCGAACGCGGCAAGGAACTGCGCCTGAAGCAGGAATATTTCTTTACCGCCGCGTCGCTGGCCGACATCCTGCGGCGCTTCGACAGCGAACACAGCGATATCCGGCTGTTGCCGAAGAAGGTCGCGATCCAGCTCAACGACACCCATCCGGCAATCGCCGGCCCGGAACTGGTGCGCCTGCTGCACGACGAACGCGGCCTGCCCTTTGACGAGGCGATGGACCTGGCACGTCACACGCTGAGCTACACCAACCACACCCTGCTGCCCGAGGCATTGGAAAGCTGGCCCGAGGATCTGTTCAGCCGCCTGCTGCCCCGGCACCTGGAACTGATCGACCAGATCGACCACGCCCACTACGAGGCCTACCCCGTGCGCGGGCTGACGGTGCATGACCATGGGCAGGTCAAGATGGGCGATCTGAGCTTCATCATGGCTCACAAGGTCAACGGCGTGTCGGCGCTGCACACCGGGCTGATGAAGCAAACGGTGTTCAAGCGCCTGCACGAACTGCATCCCGAAAGGATCGTGAACCAGACCAATGGCGTCACGCCGCGTCGGTGGCTGCTCAGCTGCAATCCGCGCCTTGCGGGCCTGATCACCGACACGATGGGCGACGGATGGGTCGATGACCTCGAAACGCTCCGGCAGCTGGAACCGATGGTCGAGGATCAGGGGTTCCTGGATGCCTTTGCCGCCGCCAAGGCCGCGAACAAGGGCGATCTTGCCGCCTATATCGCATCTCAAACCGGCATCACCGTCGATCCGCAGGCGATGTTCGACGTCCAGATCAAGCGCATCCACGAATACAAGCGCCAGCATCTGAATATCCTCGAGGCCATCGCCCGCTGGCAGGCGATCAAGGCCCAGCCCAATGCGGACTGGACCCCCACGGTGCGCATCTTCGCGGGCAAGGCCGCACCGGGATATGCCTTTGCCAAGGATATCATTCGCCTGATCAACGACGCCGCAGCGGTCATCAATTCCGATCCGGACACACGGCACCTGATGCAGATCGTGTTCTTGGCCAACTACAACGTTTCGCTGGCCGAAAAGCTGATCCCGGCCGCCGACCTGTCGGAACAGATCTCGACCGCCGGCAAGGAAGCGTCGGGCACCGGCAACATGAAATTCGCCCTGAACGGCGCGCCCACCATCGGCACGCTGGACGGCGCCAATGTCGAGATCCGCGAGCATGTGGGGGCCGAGAACTTCTTTCTGTTCGGCATGACCGCGGATGAGGTGGTGAAGCGCCGCGAGGTCGCGGATCACGCCGCCAAGGCCATTGCCGCCGATCCCCGTCTTGCCGCGGCGCTCAAGGCCATCGGCGGCGGTGTGTTCTCGCCCGATGAACCGGGCCGTTACGCGCATATCGTCGACAACCTGCAAGGGCCCGACTACTTTCTCGTGTGTTCCGATTTTTCCGACTACTGGCGCGCGCAGGGCGAGGCGGCCGCGGTCTATCGCGACCCGTCGCGCTGGTGGCGCATGGCCGCCCTGAACACGGCGCGGTCGGGGTGGTTTTCATCCGACCGGACGATCCGGGGCTACATGGCGGATGTCTGGGATGCCGAAAGCCTGATCTGAGATCGGAAAGGCTTGCGGTGGGTGTTCTCATGCGCAACGGTTGTTCTTGGCACCCAAGCAGATAAGGTGGGCGATATGTCGGGACCGCATCACGACCAGGCACGCCAATCAGTGCTTCACGCCCTATCGGACGGACGCAACAGCGACCCGTTCGCGATCCTCGGTCCACATGAAATCGATGGCTGCAGACATGTGACGGCGTTCCTTCCCGGTGCCGAACGGGTGCAGGCCATCGCGGATGGCGCGCCCCATGACCTGTTTCCCGCGGAGGGTGCGCCGGGCGTGTTTCAGGGCCCGGTGGCCGGCACCGGGGCCTACCGGCTGAAGGCCGAAAACGCCCGTGACACATGGGACCTGGACGATCCCTACCGCTTTGGCCCGGTCCTGGGCGAGATCGACGAATACCTTCTGGGCGAAGGCACCCACCTGCGCATCTGGGAAGCTCTTGGCGCCCATGTGATGACCCATGAAGGGGCCCGGGGCACCCATTTCGCCGTGTGGGCGCCGAACGCGCAGCGCGTGTCTGTGGTGGGTGACTTCAACCTGTGGAACGGGCGGGTTCACGTGATGCGCCGCCGCGGCGCGACGGGTGTCTGGGAAATCTTCCTGCCCGGCATCGGCGAGGGCGCGGCGTACAAATACGAACTCATCGGGCCAGACGGCGCCACGCTGCCGCTCAAGGCCGACCCGGTGGGTTTCGGCAGCCAGCA
>Ga0102938_10004517_pt1 | contig 10222 bp, 8 predicted proteins | sample SalPonR2_B_D2_MG_FD_84516 | JGI IMG/M metagenome (GOLD analysis project Ga0102938, IMG submission 84516) | Salt pond soil microbial communities from South San Francisco under conditions of wetland restoration - Salt Pond MetaG R2_B_D2_MG | ecosystem: Environmental > Aquatic > Marine > Intertidal...
ATAACTTCCGCGTTTGGTCTGGACCCGGTATTCGCAAACCCACTCCTCCAGTGTCTCGGCAGAATTGGCAATGCTATCGTGCACCCTCGGTAGATCCTCTGGATGGATCAGATTGAATATCTTGTCGGGATCAGCCAGACATTCTTCTGCCGTCAGTCCGTAAAAATCCCAGGTTTTGTCGCTTAGATAGGAGAAGAAGTAGCGACCGTCCGGTTCCAGCACAAAGGTGTAGATAATGCCCGGCAGGGATTTGGCGAGCTGTTCCATCTGATGCTGATTCAGTTTCTCGCGGGTGACATCCAGGTGCGTTCCCATTAACCAGCGGGTATCCAGTCCCTGTTCATCGGTAAGCAGCATGCCCCGGGTGTGGATATAGCGCCAGTCGCCGTATTTGTGGAGCATGCGGACGACGCAATCGAACTGAGGGGCCTCACCATCCAGATAGCGGGCCAGAGCTTCCCGGGCCTCCTGGAGGTCTTTCGGGTGACAAAGGTTTTCCCAGGTCTTGAAGGTGACGGGTTGGAGTTCCTCGAGCTGATAACCGAGAAGATCTGCCCAGCGGGGATTGTAGATCACCTCCCCGGTATCAAGATTCCATTCCCAGGTACCCGCTCCGGTGCCTTCAAGAATTGCCTTCAGTCGGATTTCCGGTGTCAGTTCCATGTGCCTTCACTCTGAGTACGACGTTCAGATCACCCAGTCATTGCGCGTTTCTCGCTTCTCCCAGTCAAAACGCTGAGCCCATTGAAGGGCCTGCTCCAAGGGCAGCGGTTTGCTGTAGAAAAAGCCTTGACCCAGATCGCATCCTAGTTTCACCAGTTGAGACTCTACGGCGGCTGACTCAATTCCCTCGGCTACCAAGCGTCGACGGAAGCTTTTCGAAAGGCTGATGATGGCGCTGACAATCATGTCGCTGTCGGGATTGTCTAGCATATCGAATACGAACGAGCGGTCGATCTTGATCTCCTGGGCGGCCAGCCGGCGGAACAGGTCCAGTGACGAGTAGCCGGTGCCAAAATCGTCCAGTGAAATATCAACACCCAGCTCCCGGCAGGTTCCAAGAATCTCGAATACCCTGTTGGTATCGTCCAGAGCGGTGGTTTCGAGAATTTCGAGAATCAGATGGGACCGTATATCCCCGGGGCAGCCATCCAGAGCTTGTGCAAGATCGTCCCGGAATCCGGTGCCAAGAAAGTGTGAAGGGCTGAGGTTGACGCTGAGGGTATAGGGTAGCTGTTTCTGGTGGAAGTTTTTCAGCACCCTGACGGCTTCCCGAAGTACAAAGTTGCCCACTTTCCCGGCGTATTCGGTGTACTCGATGTGCTCCAGGAAGTGACCGGGCCCCATTAGGCCCCCTTCAGGGTGGTTCCAACGGATCAGGGCCTCAAAACCTTCAACACTCTGCTTCGAGAAATTGATTTTTGGCTGATAGTAAAGTTCCAGTTGGTCGAGTTCGATGGCGTCCCCAATCTGCTCGATCACCTTGATACGCTCCTTGCGGGAAAGGTGTGAATCAAGATCGAACAGGGTGTAATTATTCTTGCCCGCTTCCTTGGCGGCGTACATCGCCTGATCGGCGTGGCGTAACAGTTGGTCGGTATCGGAGTCGTCTTCCGGGTAGACGGTTACCCCCATGCTGCCGGATAGCTGCAGCACGTGATGTTTATAACTGATTGGCTGGCGTATGGATTCCAGTAGCCTGGAGTAAACCCGTTCGTCGTCTACATCCCGCAGAATGGCGACGAATTCATCACCGCCGAGCCGGGCGACCACATCATGGGCCCGCACGCTTCTCAGAAGTTTCTCGGCAACGGATCGGAGTAAGGCATCGCCCACGGCATGGCCGTGCTCGTCATTGATTTCCTTGAAGCCATCCAGATCAATAAAACAGACGGACACCAGGCCATTTCGCTGGTTGGCTTCAAACAGCTCCTGCTCGAACAGCTCTGTCAATCTGCGCCGATTGGGCAGGCCGGTCAGGGCGTCATAGTTTGCGGCCTGCTCCAGACTCTTCTGGTGTTCGCGCTTTTCCTGATAGAGGCGTTTGCGTTCGATCAGATTGCCAACGGTTTGCATCAGTGGTTCCAGCTCTTCAGCCAGTTTGGCCTTGTAGCCGTCCAGCCGGTTGGCGAGCCCGATCAGCCCAATCTGTTTGTCGCCTGAAAACACCGGCACTCCGATATAGGCACTGATAGGCGGATGCCCGCTGGGGAGCCCGCCACGCCGGGGATCGGAACCAAGATCATTGGAAACAATTACCTCACCCGTCACCATCGGTTTGCCGAGCAGGTTGTCGAGCTTGTCGAAGGTCATCCCCCGTCGTTCGACCTCCTGATACAACGCCTGAGTTTCCGGACTCCAGGCAATATTGGTGATCGCGCCGATTTTCAGGTATGGCGTCTGGTCCCCACGATGGAGCACTTCCCCAATAAAACCGAACTGGCTTCCGGTCAGTGAAAGCAGGTCATTGAGCATCAGCTCAAAGGCGGCGCGCTCGTTATCGCTGGTCAGAAATACATTCTGGGCCCGGTGGATGGCACGGCTCAGGTGAGATACGGACACGTATTCGTGGTCTGCAGAAGTCAGGTAGGAGCGTTCCAGTTCATCCTCGATGATACTGGCCAGACTCCTCAATACATCCAGATCAATCTCGCTGAACTTTTTGGGCGTGTCATCAATGATACAAAGCGTGCCGATCTTGAAACCGCTGGGTTCGCGCACCGGCATACCGGCATAGAAACGGATGTGAGGTTTGCCGGTAACCAGAGGGTTGTTCCGGAAACGGGGGTCTTTGGCTGCATCTTCAACCAGCAGGATTTTGTCCTGCTGGATAGCATAGTCACAGAAGGCAATGGAACGGGGTGTCTCGGTTGCGTCCAGCCCCTGGCGGGATTTGAACCACTGGCGCTCGGCGTCCAGAACCGAAAAGAGCGCGGTTTTTACCCCGTAGTAGTGCTTCGCTATGCGGGTCAGCCGTTCGAAGCGCTCTTCTGGTGGTGTATCGAGAATACCGAGTCGCTGGAGCGCCGCCAGTCTGCGTTTCTCGATACCCGGGTTTGCCATCGGCCGTTCTCCGAACAAGGTTCAGCGGTTATTGGAACCTCACCACCAGTTCGTGGAGCTGGCTAATACGCCGCTCCATCTGACTCACACTATGAGTGGATTTTTCGACTTTGGCCAGTTTTGTCGAGCGACTACTGCCCGGCTGAGCGCGGTGCCGGCTTGGCCAGCCACTCGTGCCCCTTCAGCATCCCGTGCCAGTAAAGCGTTGGCAGCTGCTTGGCCTTCAACCACCAGGCGGCCCGGGTGGCCTTGGTGCCGTCGTTGATCCATGTCGGGAAGCTGGGCTGGAGCACGCCGCCATAGCCGAATTCCGCCAGTACAATCTTGCCGTTTTCCACGGTCAGCGGGCAGGAGCCATAGCCCAGGTAGGCGGCCTCAAGGGGCTGGTTTCGGAGCGTGGCCACCAGGTTTTCGGCCACCACCGGCGCCTGTTTGCGCACCGCAGCGGCGGTTTTTGCGTTGCCGGTTCCGCTCACATCGCCAAGGCCAAAGATGTTGGCGTAGGTTTTATGGCGCAGGGTATCGTCTTCCAGGTCCAGCCAGCCGGCTTCGTTCGCCAGCGCTGACTCCCGGATCAGCTTTGGTGCCCTCTGGGGTGGCACGGCGTGCAGCATGTCAAAGCTTACTTCGCGATCCTGGCTGTTGCCCTCGCCATCCGTCGAGCGGAAAACGGCAGTTTTCGAAGGCCCGTTCACGGCTACCAGAGTGCTCTGGAAATTCAGGTCAATGCCGTATTTCTCGATGTACGCTTCCAGGGCCGGGACGTAATCGGCCACACCAAACAGAACGGCGCCGGCGTTATGGAACTGGATATCCACGTCGTTCAGAACGCCGTGTTTGAGCCAGTAGTCGGCGGACAGATACATCGCTTTCTGGGGCGCGCCGGCACACTTGATCGGCATCGGCGGCTGGCTGAACAGGGCGCGACCTTTCTTGAGGTTCTGGACCATGTCCCAGGTGTAGCTGGCCATGCCCTCCCGGTAGTTGGAGGTGACGCCGTTGGAACCGAGAGCTTCTTCCAGGCCCTCAATGCCGCCCCAGTTCAACTCGAGGCCAGGGGCGAGCACCAGGGCTTTGTATCCCACCGAAGAGCCGTCTCCCAGAGTAACCTGGTTGTTGTCCTGATCGATGGCGGTCACCGGTTGCTTATACCAGGACACGAAACCGGGCATCACGTCTGACATGGGCTTCGAGGTAACCTCGGGCCGGAACACGCCCCCACCCACCATGGTCCAGCCGGGCTGGTAGTGGTGTCGGGTAGCTGGCTCGACGATGGCGATGTCGATAGTGCTATCCCGTTTGTGGATACTCGATGCCACCGATATACCGGCTGCCCCGCCGCCCACGATTACGACGGTGTGAGTTTTAACGTTGCCTGTGGCGGTGGTGCTGGTAATCATGCCTCGAACCTCTTGTCTTTGTTTGCTGTGTGCGAGTGAGCTTGAGATATATCAAAGCGTACCAAACAATAGGTTCTATCGTTAGATTAAATAAGAATATGATGAGGAGAGGCTCAAGTGCAGAGCTATAAACTTAGATAATTCTAATCAAAAAACCTGCTCCGTTAGGTTTTGGGCATTGACGCTATGGGTCGTCTCAATTGGATCGTTAAATCCTATAGCTATATGCTAATAACCAAGTTAAGCAATCACGCGTTTTCAAACTTGAGGAGGACGCACTTATGAGGACTTTCCAGCAATCACCGGCAAAGCACCCCGACACACCGAATGTGGCCGGTTTTTTCGATCCGAGGACGTTCAGTGTTCAGTACGTGGTCAGCGATTCGGAAACAAAGCAGTGTGCCATCATTGATCCAGTGCTGGATTACGATGAAAAGTCCGGCGCAACGGCGACGCACCATGCCGACGAACTACTGGATTACGTGCGCGAACAGGGCTTCAAAGTTCAGTGGATCCTGGATACACACCCCCACGCCGATCACTTCTCGGCCGCCCAGTATCTTAAGGAAAAGACCGGCGCTCCGACTGCGATCGGTGGCTATGTCACCGGGGTGCAGGACCTGTGGAAGGGCATCTACAACTGGCCTGATTTTCCGGCCGACGGCTCACAGTGGGACCATCTGTTCCGGGCCGGCGACGAGTTCCGGATAGGCAATCTTGATGGTCGTGTGATGTTTTCGCCGGGCCACACGCTGGCCTCTGTCACTTATGTGATCGGTGATGCGGCGTTTGTCCATGACACCATTTTCCAGCCGGATTTCGGCACCGCCCGAGCGGACTTCCCCGGGGGCGACGCCCATCAACTCTGGGACTCCATCCAGGCCATTCTGGCTCTGCCAGATGAGACGCGGCTGTTCACCGGTCACGACTATATGCCCGGTGGCCGTGAACCTGAATGGGAAAGCACAGTTGGCGAGCAGAAGCAGGCGAACAAGCATCTGGCTCAAACATCCGAAGCTAAGTATGTCGAGCTTCGAAACACCCGTGACAGCGAACTGCCGATGCCGAAATTGATTCTGCATGCGCTGCAGGTCAACACCCGGGGTGGACGCCTTCCCGAGCCGGAAGCCAACGGCAAACGGTATCTGAAGATTCCGTTGGATGCACTTGAAGGTGCTGCCTGGGAATAACCCTGGAGGGCACGCACACAACCCCTTTGCCGGGCCGAGAACGCCCGGCTTTTTTGTGGGTGGGGGATTGGTGGGCAGAGTTAAGTGACTTTGTCACTGAAGGTCACTGCCTGGCCAGATACATTGGTTTTGAAGTCTTTCGATCAACCAAAAAGGAGTTTCTCCCATGATCAAATCAATCAAAGCCATCGCCGCCGCTGCGCTGATTGCAGCCGTACCTTTCAGCGTTCACGCCGACAGTCATAAAGGTGGTGTTGAAGAAGTGCTGGTGATCCTGTCCAGCGATTCGCTGCAGACCCAGGGCATGGCGATGGTGCTTTCGAACACCATGGCCCAGCAGGGGGCGAAGGTAAACGTGCTGCTCTGCGACAAGGCCGGTGACCTGGCACTCAAGTCCTACGAAGCGCCTGCGCTCAAGCCAAAGGATGTGACACCGGGGCAGATGCTGCGTGGCCTGCTCAAGCAGGGTGGCGAGGCGAAGGTCTGTGCGCTGTACCTTCCGAACAGCGACTACGGCAAGGACGATCTGATTGACGGCGTTGGCGTTGCCATGCCGCCGGAAATGGCCGGCCAGATGCTGAACCCGAAGATGCGTACGTTCACCTTCTGAGGGCGGAAGCCCGGGGCTGACCGACCCCGGGCGGTTACATCCCACTCACGGACGATAGATCTTTTCTGGATTGAGGGTCATGGACCAAGGCAAACCTTCGTTCTGCCAGCCATTCACAATTCTCATGCCTTTCTTCTCGCCTTCTTTGGCACCACTGCCCTGAAAGCCGTGGTCAATGTACTTCACATTGGTGAAACCCCGTTCCATCAGGTATTCCGCGCTGGGCTTGCCACGGCTGGAGCCGGAGCGGCACATGGTAATAACCAGGTCATCCTTGCTAAGGCCTTTCTCTTTAAGGGCTTTTTCCACGTCTGCCGCGAACTCCGGATTGGTGTTCATGGCAAACCGGCCCTTGTCAGCAAGAAAGTTGGAGCGATCGGCGAGTTTGAACGGGATATTCCTGTCGATAACGTCGGTAAAGCCGATAAACATGATTTCCACCGGATCCCGAACATCCACGAACAGCAGTTGGTCCCCCTGCTTCTGAACCATGTCATAGGTTTCCTGTGGGGTGAGGGATAGCGCTTCTTCCGCCTGGGCGCTGAAGGCAATGGCGAAAGTGGCTAGAAGAGCACTCAGTATCTGTTTCATGATGGTTTCCTCCTGGATTCGGGAGGCCCGCCAAACGGCAAGCCCCCTTTGTTTACCCGCGAACCAGATTAAAGCTTGGTGGTGCGGAGGTACGGACGGATTTCATTCCAGCCATTCGGGAACAGGCCCTTGGCTTGCTCGTTGGAAATGGAGGGGGGAATGATCACGTCGTCACCCTTGCGCCAGTCTGCCGGCAGGGCGCATTTGTTTTCATCGCCACACTGCAGCGCATCGATCACCCGGAGGATCTCGTCGAAGTTACGGCCCACCGCCATCGGGTAGGTCATGGTCAGGCGGATCTTCTTGTCCGGGTCGATGATGAACACACTGCGCACGGCTGCGGTTTCGCTTTCACCGGCGTGGATCATTTCATACAGCTCGGCGACTTTGTGATCGGCGTCGGCCACGATCGGGAACTGCAGGTCGCAGTTCTGGGTGTCGTTCACGTCTTCGATCCACTTTACGTGCTCTTCAACGGTGTCAGTGGACAGACCCAGGGGCTTCACGTTGCGGGCTTCGAATTCTTTCGCCAGCTGTGCAGTGCGACCCATCTCAGTAGTGCATACCGGGGTAAAATCGGCCGGGTGGCTGAAGAAGAATACCCAGGAATCACCTGCCCAGTCGTGGAAGTTGATCTGGCCGGCGGTACTGTCGATGGTGAAGTTCGGGGCGGTAGAGCCAAGCAATAAACTCATGATGAATCTCCTGTCGGTTTTGCTGTTGGAGGCGGGTTGCCTCTTGATGTCGAAGTCACAATAACCCGTTCGGGGGCGTTAGCCAATATAGTTATATCTATAGAACGAATAGGTTTAACGAATTGAGGAGCAGACGAGAGGTATTGAATGCGTAGCCTTTCGGAATCGAGAGCCCGGAACCTGCTGAACGAGTTTCTTTGTGCCATGCTTCCAACTGATTGACTTCCGGCGTGATGGCTCACTGTGAAAAAAATCGAAATCCGAATTACCGCTACTCTCACACTCGTCCTGCTCATGGGGCTGGTGACCGGCTGCGCATTGCCCTCCCTGAAAGACCGGTCACAGTCTGAAGCGTTTGCTCAAGAGCGAACGGCGGATACCCGTCTCGGCCAGGCGATTGGTGAAGAAATCGAAAGCCACCCTGGCCTGAGTGGTATTGCTCCCCTGGAGAATCCCCTCGACGCCTTTGTTGCCCGCGCGTTGCTTGCCGAGGCCAGCGACACCTCCCTGGATGTCCAGTACTACATCTGGCGGGACGATATTACCGGCAAGCTGCTTTTGTACTCGCTGTATCGGGCAGCCGAGCGTGGCGTTCGCGTTCGACTGCTTCTGGATGACAACGGCATCGCCGGCCTGGACGACTGGCTGTCGGCGCTGAATCACCATGACAACGTTGAGGTTCGGCTATTCAATCCGTTTGTCATCCGCAGTTCCCGGGCCCTGGGGTTCCTGACAGACTTTGGCCGCCTGAACCACCGGATGCACAACAAGTCATTCACGGCTGACAACCAGGCCACCATCATTGGCGGCCGTAACATTGCCGATGAGTATTTCGGCGTTGGTAGCGGTGCCCTGTTCGCGGACCTGGATGTCCTTGCGATCGGACCTGTCGTGGATCGTGTCTCGCAGGATTTCGACCGTTACTGGGCAAGTCAGTCCTCATATCCGGTGGATCGGTTGTTGTCCGCTGCCGTCGATGAGGATCTGGATGCATTGGAAACCAGTCTTGTGGCCGTTGAACAGGGTGCCGAGGCCCAACGTTTTGTGGCTGCTTTGCAGAATTCGGATTTTCTCAAAGAGTTATTGGACCGGGAGGTCTCGTTTGTCTGGTCGCCGGTGGAGATGGTAAGCGATGACCCAGCCAAGGCCCAGGGGCTCGAAGAAGACCAGGGTCTATTGAGCCAACAGCTCGTCCTGGCACTCGGTGAACCCCGGAAGACAGTGACCCTGGTTTCGCCCTACTTCGTTCCCGGTAATCGTGGCGTTGAGCTGTTCCGCGACCTTGAAAACGCCGGTGTGGAGGTGCGGATTCTCACCAACTCCCTGGAAGCCAACGACGTTGCCCTGGTGCATTCAGGTTATGCGAAATACCGGGAGGCTTATTAAAAGCGGGTGTTGAGTTGTTCGAGCTGCGTAAATTCAGGTCGGAGAATGAAGACGAGCGCCGTAGTTCTGGCGGTATTGTCGGCAGCTCCGCTGCCAGCCTTCACGCCAAAACGTTCGCAGTAGATGGGGAGACGCTTTTTGTTGGTTCCTTCAATTTCGACCCCCGTTCAGCAAACCTCAACACCGAGCTGGGATTCCTGATCAGGAGCCCGGAACTGGCCAACGCCCTGGAGTCGGCCTTTCCTGAGCAGGTAAGGCTGGCGGCCTACGAGGTTGTGCTGGACGAAGAGGGTGAACTGCGTTGGCTGGAATTCAACGGAGCGGAGACAGTCGAGCACCGTCATGAGCCCAATACCGGCCCGTTCAAAAGGGCATTGGTCTATCTCTTTTCGTTGTTGCCGGTGGAGCCTCTGTTATAGCTCTCTCACAGCCCCGTCTCAGGTATCTGTTAACGCACCTTTGATCCCTCGTTGCTCGCGAGTCCGGGTGACGACGTGGTTTTCTGCGTAGTGAGCGATCAGGCGTTCGAGTTTTTCCATCCGCAGCGGCTTGGTGCAGTAGTCGTCCATGCCGGCTTCAAGACACTGAAGCCGATAGCTTTCACTGGCGTTGGCAGTAACCGCGATGATGGGCGTATCCAGATTGGCTGGGGCTTTCAATCGAATCTCACGGGTTGCCTCAATACCGTCCATGACGGGCATCTGGCAATCCATGATGATCAAGTCCCAGGGTTCATTGATGGCCGCTTGTACGGCTTCGAGACCGTTGTGAACCCCTTCTGAAATCACACCTATGTGCTCCAGCTGTTTGCGAAGAATCATCCGGTTGCCGGCGTCGTCTTCCACCACAAGAACTCTGGGCACATGATTCACGGCCCCAAGGCTCAACAGGTCTGGATCATGGAATTCCGGCTGGTGAACGTCGCCATAGGGCACTGTGACTTCCAACGTAGTGCCTTTATCGGATGTCTCCAGAACTCTCATCTGGCCGCCAAGGGCATTGGCCAGAGAGCTGGCAAGCGGTAAACCAAGGCCCACGCCGCCATAACGTCGAGTGAGACCGGCCTCACCCTGTTTGAACGCCTGGAACACTTTCTCTCTCTGGGAATCCGGGATGCCCGGCCCCGTGTCTGACACCAGAATCCGCAAAACCGAATCGTCCGCCAGTCGGCTTGCCCGAACCAGCACCTCTCCTTCTGCAGGCGTGAACTTCACTGCATTATCGATGAGCTGATAAAGCACTTTCTCCAACATCAGCCCATCCATGAAGACTTTGCCAGGCACCGAG
>Ga0102938_10004520_pt1 | contig 10218 bp, 4 predicted proteins | sample SalPonR2_B_D2_MG_FD_84516 | JGI IMG/M metagenome (GOLD analysis project Ga0102938, IMG submission 84516) | Salt pond soil microbial communities from South San Francisco under conditions of wetland restoration - Salt Pond MetaG R2_B_D2_MG | ecosystem: Environmental > Aquatic > Marine > Intertidal...
ACGATGCGGTCGTAACCACCGGTGGCCACCGTCGTGCCGTCGGGCGAAAGCACCGCGGCATAAAGCGTGTCACGATGGCCTTGGAACACGGTCGATGCGACCGATTCGATCGCCATTTCGGATGCCGGATCCGAAGCCAGCTTTTGCGTTTCGATCAAATAGGCTTCGCCGAAAGCCCCGGTGACCCCGGAGGCGGCGATCAGTTCAGATCCGTCGGCGCTGAAATGAAGCGAGTTGATCTTGCCGGGAAAACCGACCGCCGTGCCGAGCACGACGCCGTCGGCATCCTGAAGGGTCAAGCGACCGAACCGCGCCAAGGCGGTCAAACCAGCACCGGTCCCATCAGCACCGGACGCGAGGGCGACTGCGGTGACCGGGCCGGGCACGTCGTCGCTGGGCGGGATCGCCGGCGTGCGAAGCCGTCTGCGGTCGGGAAGCTCGCCGCTCGGACCGATCGCCCCCTGTTCGATCCAGGCGGCCAAAATCGCCAGTTCCTCGGGGTTCGGCCCCTCGGCGTCGTCGGGCGGCATGACCGGTTCGAGCTTGCCGCCGGCCATCAGCAACAGGCGGCTGCTGTCGGGTCCACCGGGAGTGATCGCCGCTCCCGAATGCCCCCCACGCATCATCGCGTCGTGCGTTTCCATCACGAAACCGCCCTCGGGATCGTCCGCCGTGTGGCAACCGATGCAATAGGTTTCCAAGATCGGCAGCACGTCGTCGGTGTAATCGACTGCCTCGGCGGACCACGCCGCGCCGCCGAACATGCAAACCGCGGCGACGACCGCTAACTTAATTCTAAGCATGGTGAATCAGTGATTGAAAGTGAATTCGGTGCTCGTCAAGACGCTCCACGCCATATCGCGGAGCGCCGTTTCGCGGGAATCGTACTCGGCGACGACTCCCAACATCGTTCGGAGTTCTTCGTCGGTCGGCTGACGAACCAGAGCCATGCGGAACAGTCGCTTGACGGCTTCTTCGTCGGTCAGGCCTTCCGCGATCATCTGCTCGATCACGTTTCCCTCCGCTGCAAGTTTCGGGTTCAACGTGTCGCCGTTGGAAAGGTGCAGCACTTGAACCATGCTGGGTTCGCCGCTGCGTTCGCATTCACAGGTGATCTCTCGAGGATTTCGGCCGAACGTTTTCAGGAAGTACGAACTGACCGCGGAGTCGTACAACTCGATCGCGCGGGTCCCCGCCGGATAGAAATCCGTTTTCTGTCGATCGGCTCCCTGGAAATCGACTTGGTCGTAAGTCGTCGTGGTTCGCAACACTTGGTCGATCGAATCCAGCAAGACCTCGGCCATCAAGCGTCGCGGGTAATAGCGGCTGAGGTACTTCGACTCGTCGCGGTTTTCCGGCAGCGGGACGCTGCTGCGGCCGTAGGCCTGACTGCTCAAGATCGTCCGCATCAGCTGCTTGATGTCGAAATCGGCGTCGGCCAACGACTCGGCCGCCGCGTCCAACAAAGACTCGTTCGATGCCGGGTTGCTGAGTCGCAAATCGTCGACCTGCTCGACCAATCCGCGGCCGAAAAAGTTGGCCCAGATTCGGTTGGTGATCGATCGCGAGAAATACGGATTCTCGGGATCCGTCATCCACTCGGCCAAGGCTTCGCGACGATCGCCGGGATCGTCAAAGGCCAGGGGATCGGCATCCAAGGGTGCCGGCGGCTGTGGCTTGCCACGATTGGGCTGGATCAGTTCGCCTTCCTGAGAAACATACAACGTGCGGATGCCGTCGCCGTTTCGTGAATCGCCGCCCCAGCCTTTCGCACGAACCCGCGAGAACAGATTGGCCATCGCGTAATATTGGTCGTTCGTCCATTTTTCCAGCGGATGATTGTGGCACCTGGCACATCCGATCGACAGACCCAAAAACGCTTGACACGCGTTCTCGGTCATGTCCTCAGGCGTCTGGTGAAGGGCGTAAAAGTTGGTCGCGCCGTTCTCGCTGCTGATGCCTTGGGCCGTCAAGATTTCGCGGACCATTTCGTCCCATGGCTGGTTCTTGCGAACCGCTTCGCGTACCCATTTGTAATACGCTTGGACCGCGATCGGACGCAGCCGTTGGCCATTGACCAGCAACAAGTCGCTCCATTTGTAAGTCCAGTAGTCGACAAAATCCTCGCCGGCCAACAATCTTTCGATCAAACGGGCGCGTCGATCTTGGTCGGCGTCGGCGAAGTACTCGTCCTGTTCCGCCAAAGTCGGCAAGCGACCGACGGTGTCCAGCGTCGCGCGACGCAAAAACGTTGCGTCGTCGCACGGCGGTGAAGGTTTCAAATTCAACGTCGCCAGCTGTTCCAGCGTCAGGTCGTCGATGAAGTTCGATCGGGGCGCTCGTGCGTAAACCGATTCGGGAACCTGGTTTTCATAAGGCACGGTCATCCGCGAAAGTGCGACGCGACTGCCGAACCAAACCAGCACCGCGCCTTCGCCGCTGCCGTTGACGGTGACTTTGCCGAATTCGTCGACGCCGGCGACGGCTTCATCGGTCGCCGAAAACTGGGACCACTGCGTCACGTCGACGGTGCGACCGTCGTCGTAAACGCCGCTGACCAAAATCTGCGACTGATTGCCGGCCCGCAACAAGGCCTGTTCGGGCGACACGCGAATCGAAATCAGCCGGGCGTCGTCGTCCGAGGGGCCCGTCGCACCCGCGGCGATCCACCGGGACAGGATTTTGTAGTCGCGTGATTCGGTGTCCAAACGAAGCCCGCCTTTGTGCGGCAGCGCCCCGGTGGGCTTCGCCAAAATCAAACTGCGCCCCGGGTCGGCCAGTTCCACGCGACGACCACGGGTTTGACGGGTGATCGCAAAGTGATCGGCGTCGGGATCGTAGCCGCGTAACGAAAGTCGAAAACCGCCTTTGCCGGCAAGCGCCCCGTGACACGCCCCCATGTTGCAACCCTTGCGTGCCAACACCGATTGGACTTCGTTGCGAAAGTTCCACACGTGCGGCTTTTCGGCACCCGTCACCGTGACATCGACCGTCGCGGTCAAGTCTTCGGCGCGGGCGGTGATCGTCGTGGTCCCGTTGCCGACCGCGACGGCGACGCCGTCGTCGATGCGAACGACGGATTCGTCACCCGAGGAAATCTCCAGTGCGTCGATCGGTAACGCCGCGCCGATCGCGTCGTCCTTGTCCACCACGACGCTGATTTGCTGGCGGCCTTCGCTGCCGTGCAAGGTGAAATCACCCGGCAAAATGGCCAGTCCGGCCGGACCGGCGACGACGGGGCAGATGGGAAACAAAACGACGGCAAAGCCGAGTAGAAAAAATCGATTCATCAAACGAACAGCTCCTTGATTTCTCGGACGCCAAAGTCGACCAGCGGGAACGGCCGCCCGCCAGGACCGGGCATCTCCGCGTGCAGGTCCAAGCCCAGGCTGTGAAAGATCGTCGCGATGATTTCACCGGGACTGGTCGGACGATCTGCCGGCACGCCGCCGATCGGGTCGCTCGCACCGATCGCTCGGCCCCCCTGAACGCCGCCGCCGGCGAAGGTGCAACTGAAACACTGTGGCCAGTGATCGCGACCGCCGGCCGGGTTGACCTTCGGCGTCCGGCCGAATTCCGCCAGCCCACAAACCAGCGTGTCGGACAACAACCCGCGTCGATCCAAGTCGGCGATCAGTGCCGAATACGCTTGGTCGTACATCGGCGCGACGATGTTCTTCATCCCTTCGATCGTCGTGAACGGTTTGCTGCCGTGGATGTCCCAGGTGACCTCGTTGAACACGGTCAAGAACGTGTTGATGGTCACGAAACGCACCCCGGCTTCGATCAAGCGACGCGACAACAAACAACACTGGCCGAAACGGTTCATGCCGTATCGCTCGCGGACCTGGACCGGTTCTTGGGTCAAGTCGAAAGCCTGACGGGCTTGCGGGCTGCTCATCAAGCGGTAGGCCGCTTCGAAATTCTTGTCCAGCATCTTCGCGGACTCGGTGGCTTCCAGTTCCTTCATGCGGCCTTCGATCGCCGCCCGCATCCGTCTTCGACGATCGATGCGGACGTCGCCCAAATCGTCGGGCGGCAACAAATCGGGGACCTTGAAATTCGGCTGGCTGGGATCGGCCATCAACGCGAACGGGTCATAGGCTTTGCCCAAGAACCCGCCGGCTTGTCCGTTGGGCAAGTTTCCGCCGCCACGTCCCATCGTTTCGGGAAGCACGACGTGGGCCGGCAAGTCACTGCGGCGGCCCTTCATGTACTGCAACACCGCCCCGGCGTGAGGATAGTTCACACCGCCGTTGAACTGGCGTCCGGTCTGCAACATCTGCCAACCCGCGTCGTGGACGGCCGCCGCGGTGTGGTAACAAGACCGCACGATCGAAAACTTGTCGGCGACTTCCGCGTGACGCGGCAGGATCTCGGAAAGTTGGAAATCGCCGCGAGTCGAGATGGGGCGAAACGGCCCGCGGATCTCCGCCGGCGCTTCCGGCTTCATATCGAACGTGTCCAGCTGGCTGGGCGCGCCGAGATTGAAGATCATGATGCAGGATCGCTTGTCCTTGTGCGGATCGACGCCGCCGGCGCCGGCCGCCGCCAAATATTGCGGCAACCCCAGGCCGATCGCGCCGAGCGTTCCGATCTGCAAAAAGTCCCGGCGGGTCGCGCCGTTGCAGGTGTGCGATTCGGCACGAGATGTCAGGTTCAGCATGGTCAGATCCGTCGCGGGTGGGAAGGCGAACCGCTCGGTCGCCGGTGCGAAGAAGTCAGGCAGGGTGCCCTCAGAATACTCAATCTAGTCGATGCCGATCGGATCCCACAAATCGCCGATCTTTCGCAGCGTCGATGCGCCGGCCGATCGTTCCGGTGAAACACGATGGTTGTGTCCTCGGGAGCCCGCAAAATCGTCAAAGCTTGCCAAACGCACGGTCCGTCTGTAGGGACTGCACGGGCCGGGCCGAAGAATCCGGATGAACGGGCGAGCGTTCTTTGCCGACGGCGTGATTCCCCCGGGAATCACGGCTTCGGCGAAGGCCCGTTTTTGAAATTCCGCTTCCATCAGAACGACGGACCATGCACATGCGTCGCCTTTTTGCCCGGCTGAGCCTTGCCGGAGCCTTCCTGGTCACGACGACCGGATTGGCTCTCGCACAGGCTCCCGCCCGAACCATCAATAGCTCGGCCAGCTCGCCCCAGCTCAAAAAACTGAACGTTCCTGCTTCCGCGGCCCGGTCGATCGCGACACAGATGAGCCTGCGCTATCACGACGTGCCGGGAATCAGCATTCAACCGGATGTTCAGAACCAGCAAGTCGTCGTGATGGCGCCCGCGAACCAGCTCGGTCGCATCGCCAGCGAAGTGCGATCCCTGGTGCAGCAAGCCGTCCAACCCGCCTCGGCAACCCAAAACGGGCCGCTGCAAATCCAGCTGATGCAGATCACCTGGCGCGAGTTCGAAGACAGCCTGAATCAAATCGCACCGTCGGGCACCCCCGTGACGACCAGCCGCAACGGCGAACGAGCCTCGTTCCAACTGACCTCCGCGCCGTTGGGCGGAACCACCGTCGAGGTCGACCGTCGCGGCAACAGCGTCACCGTCATCGCGCCCGAACCGGCCATCCCCGGCTGGCAAAAAATGATCAAAGCCATCGACGGTCGCATCAACCAACCCGGGGACGTCATGGAATTGGTTCGCTTGGTCAACGCCGAACCGGCGCCGATCCAGCGGGCGATCCGGTTGTTGCGGGAACTGGAACAAAACGATCAAGAAGGCTTCGCCGCGGCCCAGCTACCCGCCGGACGACAGGGCGGCCGTTCGCCGTTCAAGAACGCCGTGTTCCAAGCACCCGCCGCCCAAGACGGCGGTGAGGACAATGCCGCCGGCGACGACGCCGGAGGCGAGGCCGGCCCGCAAGGCGTCGCCGGAGACACCGAGCTGCAATTCATTCCCGAACTCGGCATGATCATCATCAAAGGTGCCAAGAAAGACGTCGAACGGGTCCGCCAGATCATCCAAGAAATCGAAGAACAAAGTGAACTGACGCGTCCCGAAGTCGAAGTCAAACGACTGGACCACGCCGACAGCAACGCCGTCGCGGCGCTCCTGGAACAGCTTTACGACGACGTCCTATCGACGCGACAAGGCGAAGTCAGCATCACGGCTTTGGACAACCCCAACGCGCTGCTGTTGATCGGTCGCAAGGAAGCGATCGGCAGCGTGCTGGACTTGATCGGAAAGATCGACTTGCCGATCGACGACGACGACCGGTTGCGGGTCTATCGCTTGCAACACGCATCGGCCGTCGACGCGGAAGAAACGATCCGTGGATTCTTTTCCGAACAGCCCGGCGTCAGCGATGACGTGCGCCCCGGTTTGGGAACGCGGGTCCGCGTCTTGGCCGACTATCGAACCAACAGCTTGATCGTCAGTGCCTCGCCGCGTGACCTGGAGGAGGTCACCCGCCTGATCAACGAATTGGACGTCCAAAGCATCCCGTCGACCAGCGAGATCCGAACCTTTCCGCTGAACAACGCCCTGGCCGAAGAACTGGCCGAGACCTTAACCGACGTCATCGCGACCGCCGAAGGCGATACCGTGACGACGCCGTCGACGACCCTTTCGATCGTGCGGTTGGGCAGCGAAGGATCCGAACAACTCGACAGCGGCATCCTGGCCGGCGCCGTCATCACCGCCGACGCGAACTCCAACGCGATCGTCGTGAAAGCCGACAGCTCCAGCATGCCTTTGATCGCCGAACTGATCCGTCAGTTGGACTTGGCCCCGGGCATCGACTCGTTCGTCAAAGTTTTCACGCTCGAGAACAGTGACGCGGCGCAGCTGACCACGGCCTTGCAGTCGCTGTTCGGCGACGACGCCGGCACGGGCGGGACCAGCGTCGGTGCGGCCAACCTGACCGGCTTGGTGACTTCGACGGCATCGGAGAGTGCTTTGACACCGCTGCGTTTTTCACCCGAGGTTCGCACCAACAGCATCATCGTCAGCGGCAGTGCCGAGGACTTGGAGGTCGTCGAAAGCATCCTGCTGCGACTGGACAGCGAAGGTTTCGCCGAACGGATCACGGAAGTCATCTGGCTGCGACACCAAGCGGCGACGAACTTGGCGACCGCCGTCCAGAACTACGTTCAGCTTCGGTCCCAATCGCAACAACAGATCCCCCAAATTCAACAGGGCGGACTGAGCGTCTATGACTTGCCCGATCGCGATTTGATCGTCGTCGCCGAGGAACGCACCAACAGTTTGATCCTCAGCGTCGCGCCGCGTTTGTACGAGGAGGTTCGCCGGCTGATCGATCGCCTGGACCGTCGTCCGCCCATGATCATGGTCAAGACCGTGATCGCGGAGGTCCGTTTGGATGACTTCTTCGAAATCGGCGGGGAACTCGGCCTGCAAGACTCGCTGTTGTTCGACCGCGACGTGACGACCGGAGCGCTGACACCGCCGCCCTACGGAGACAACGGATTCAATTTCAACGAAACCAACCTTCCCAACGTCAACCCGTTCAGCCCGAATAACGTCGCCGCGCGTGGTGTGACCGCTTTCGGTGTCGGCACGTCCAATCCGACGACCGGCGTCGGCGGGTTCGTCATCAACGCTGCCAGCGAGTCCGTCAACATCTTGTTCCGGACTCTGCAAACCGCCGGACGCTTGCAAATCATCAGCCGGCCGATGGTCACGACGGCTGACAACACGGAAGCCTTGGTTCAAGTCGGCCAGTTGGTGTCACGACCGACCGGCGTGGTCGTCAACCAAGCCACCACGACCATCAGCGTCGAAGACATCGACACCGGTTTGATCCTCCGTATCTTCCCGCGTGTCGGTTCGGACGGCAGCATCTACATGCAGATCGAAGCCGAACGTTCGGACATCAACAACACCGCTCCGGGACAGGTCATCGGCAGCTTCGAAGGAGTTCCGGTCACCGTCCAGCCGATCGACATCACGCGTGCCAACTCCGTCCTGACGGCGTACAGCGGACAAACCGTCGTCTTTGGCGGACTGATCCAAAAGACCCGCGAGAACATCACCCGCCGGTTGCCGTACGTTTCCAACATTCCGATCATCGGTAACTTTTTCAAGTACGACCGTGAGGAGGAATCACGATCGGAATTGCTGGTCGTGATGACCCCGACGTTGATCAACGGCGAAGAAGATCTGGAGTACGTCAAGCAAGTCGAATCCAGTCGCATGTCTTGGTGCTTGGCCGACGTCGTCGAGGCTCACGGCGATGTCGGACTCAGCCACGGTTACGGATTGTGGGGACCGGCCATCGGACACACGATCTATCCGGACATCACGCCCACGATCGACGGCGTGATCAGCCGACAAGTGCTTTCCGACGGTGTCGTCGGCGAAGACGGCTGCATCGTCGACGAAAACACGATGATGTCGGATTCCCAACCGGTGATCTCGACACCGATGCCCTATTCACAGCCCTTCCCGCATTCCACTCCGATGTCGGACTCGCCGATCATCCAAGGTCCGATCATGGAATCGCCCGTGACGCCGGCTCCGTCCATGCAGCAACCTTTGATGCAGCGGACACCATCCATGCAGGCACCGTCGGGGCAGTCACCGTCAGGGCAGTCACCGGGCATCCCCGGTCAGCAGATCGGCTATCGGATGCCGGAATCGGGGTCGACGCCGATCTCAAGGACGACAGGATCGTCCGATCAAAACACGCCGTTCATCGGCGCATCGTGGCGTTCCGATTCGTCCACGCCCGCGCCGGGCGGCGGGACGCCGATCCGTTTGGGAAGCAACCCTCGGCCGGGGACAACTCCGACGACGGATTCAACCGACCGATCTTCCGCGACCGCTTCGCCGACCCAGTCGAAGCCTGCCGCGTCCGCCGTGTCTCCTTTTTCATGGATTCGATGATGTCAACTCCGCAAACTCACTCACCGAACCGATCTTCGCAGCGACGTCGCGCGTCGTTGTCGATCTTGATCGCCGAAGTCGCGTTGGTCGCGTCGCTCGGCGGATCCTTGACGGGCTGTTCATCGATGATGGAAAAGCAAGACATGGGACGACCGTCGACGGCCAACGCCGGCCGGCAAGACGAATCGTTGTGGTCCAAGCTGCCTTTCGTCGGCAAAAAAGACGACACCCCGGTGCCGTATCCCGATCCGGCCCAGATGGCCGCGACCTGGTCGCCCGACACGTTGACCCAAACGGGTCGAGTGCCGACACGCGGCTTCGGCGGACGGTTGTTCTTCTTTGACGAGAAGACGCACGCGGTTCCCGTCGACGGAACCTTGGTCGTCCACGGCTTTGATGAAACCGCGACCGACGAAAAGGATCGTGTGAAACGTTTCGAATTCACTCCGGAACAGTTCACCGGTCACTTCAGCCAATCGGACTTGGGTGCTTCGTACAGCGTTTGGCTGCCTTGGGACGCGATCGGCGGCGAACAAAAGAAGATATCGTTGGTCGCGTCCTTCGTGACCGCAGAAGGCAAGACGATTCAGTCCAGTCCGTCGGTGGTGCTTCTGCCCGGTTCGAAAATGGACACCGCGGAGTCGTTGGCGAACCGTTACAGCCCCGAATACAAAGCCTGGAAACTGGCGGCCGATAGCGGCCGCGCGCGATCGTCCGGTTTGACCACAACCACGATCGCCCGTTCACGACCGGCATCCAGGTCGATCGAAAAACGTCCCGAGACGACGTCGCCCAAGATGTTGGCCTCCGCCGGCGCAACCCCGTCGGCGGAAGTGACCAGGAAAACGCAACGCCTGCCCAGCCCGACTGGCAGCAACGGCGTGATCATGCCGGCCAGCGCCACGCTCCCCAGCAAACGCTAAACGCCAAACGCGAAACAGCACGCGATCGGCCGGTGACGGATCGACTGCGTTGGATGTCGCCAGACTTTCGACCCCGAGATACTCGGATCGGAATTCTGGCGAATCCCGCTACGTCGGTTTGTATCCGTGCGCTGCTAAACGGCCGACGCGGCTTGGTCGATGCGCACGAGGCTTGACAACAGCGCGCCCTGGTAAGCACTTTGTCGACCAGGAACAACCGCTCATGCAATCCTTACTTTCCGATGTCTACGACCGCTTCGACAACGAATCTTTTCGGGAAAAACTTGAAATTTCGTTTGTCCGACTCGCGGTGGCAGGGTTGTTAGTCCATCTGACGCTGATCGCGATGGCACGCTCGATACCGGCACTCGGCACGGGCGTTTTGTCCAAGCTCGATCTGAACTTCTTGCACGCCATTTACACCCCGTTCAGTTTCATCCTG
>Ga0102938_10004523_pt1 | contig 10212 bp, 13 predicted proteins | sample SalPonR2_B_D2_MG_FD_84516 | JGI IMG/M metagenome (GOLD analysis project Ga0102938, IMG submission 84516) | Salt pond soil microbial communities from South San Francisco under conditions of wetland restoration - Salt Pond MetaG R2_B_D2_MG | ecosystem: Environmental > Aquatic > Marine >...
GACATGTTCGGTGATGATATTGCCTCGTGGAAATGGGGAAGATCACACAGGATGTATTTTGAGCACCCGCTGGGTGGCAAGCTTTCATTCTTCAACCTGGATCCCATACCCACACACGGGTCTCATCATACCATTAACTCCGGTTTCTGGTCACTGGCAGAACCCTTCAAGATGGACTCCGGCGGGGTGATCAGGATCACCGTAGACTTTGCCAACCCGGATAATACCACCATTATCAGCCCACCGGGGCAGTCCGGTGTGTACATGAGCCCTTACTACGACGACCTGGCGGAGCTCTGGGCAGACGGCGGGCAGGTGCCCCTGCACTTTACATCGGGGAAAGAACTGGAGAAGGTGCTTATACTGGATCCCGACGGGAAATGACCATCAATTAGATTATAAGCATGCGACCAGGTCATCTATCTCGTAATTGCCGTTATCAAGCTTCGGAAGGCTTTGCACTATGCGGGCAAGGCCTTCCACGTAGCTGGTTGCCCCTTCTATCTTTGTCTCAATGGTTATACTGGAATGTGCATTACCAACCTGGATTCGGTGAAAGGCATGATGGTCCAGGCTGGTAACATGTAATTTCTTTTGATACTCAGGGTCACGGATACTCACGATGTTTTCACGTGGCACCTGTAAATAATCGCAGAATTTCAACGCTGTCCCCGGCTGTGATTTCTTTTCCTTTTGGTGGCTTTCAATAATGGTTACAGGTTCATCTTTAAAAAGCCCCTTTGCGGATCTCAGCAGGTAAAACAGCTTGATGATATTGATGTCCAGGTTGGGGGCATGTATGTATATAATGCCGGTACCTGGTGGCGGTTCAAGTTGTATGTTTTTTTCAGTGGCAGCCTGTATATACGAGGCGCCGTGTTTCAATGCCAGCTCCAGGGTTTCATAATATTGCCGCCCCGAGCCCACGTGCACGAAAATGGTGTCCTTACCAACTTCCAGTTCTTCTACGTATTTTTTTACGGGGATATCTGAATAGTTGTGAAATCCATCATAAATGGCGTCTGCCAGTTTCCCGTTACCAATGAGTACCAGTTCTTTCATGTGTTTTATTCCTTTTTGGAAATCATTTATATCTCAGATCAATGTTCAAGAATACAACCACTTTTTGAACTGCTCCCTGAACATTTTTGTTTGACTCAACGGAAAAACAGGCTTACGATTATTGTAACACATCACGTAAGAAGGAGAAAAATCATGTCAAAAAAAATACTTGTTGTATTAACCGTTATTCTTGCAGTAGCGTTTGTAGCAGGCTGTGGCAGCAAAACTGATGTGGTTGAATCAGGAGAATATACCGGGACCATCAAAAAAGTTGAAGCCGATAAACGCGAGATATACGTCAACCTCGAAGAAGGAAAGCTCATTGAATTGTACTTTACCGATGAAACTGAACTCACAAAAAATGATACGCCCGCGGAATTCAGCGAATTAGCCGCCGGTCAAAAAGTTAACGTCACGGTAAAACGAACCGGTAATCGCCTGGATCCAACAGCGGTAAATATCCTGGAATAACTCATGCCTCAGCTTCCGGATCTTTTAAGAACGGAAACCTGGCACCCGTTAATTGTGCATTTTCCAATCGTATTGCTACTTGTTTCCACAGCTTTTAAGCTTCTTTTTATAATAGATAAACGGGAAACCTGGGATCTTGGTGGGAGTTTACTATTGTATGCGGGTACAATGGCAGCCTGGCTGGCTGTGTATACGGGCAGCCTGGCAGATGCCGTGGTGGTTCGAGATCTCTGTGACCCTGTTGTACTGGAAACCCATGAAAACATGGCCTATCTTCTATCAACACTGTTCACGGTGGCATCTGTACTTGATATTCTCTGGCGTTTCATTCCTAAATTGAAAATAGTTGCTATCCAGGTCATCATCGTGATGGTTATGGTATCAGGATCTGCTGTTCTATCCTATACCGGCCACCTGGGAGCGTCGCTGGTGTATCAACAGGCTGCGGGTGTATATATCCCGTCAGATACCTGTGAAGAATTTGTAAAATAATATCAGTGTTGATAAATATCAAAAAAATCATCTATTTCTTTTTTTTAATTATCCTCATACAATGTAAAACCTGGAATGAGGTTAAATGAACCGGAGGAATGTATGAAACGATTACGTACAAAACATGTTACGGTGAATCGAAGCATTGTAATAACCATATTTCTTGTAATGATGACGGTGCCAATTTACAGCCGCGGCGCCCCTTCATGGATAAATGGAATATGGAAAGGGATGGGAAAACAGTTTGATACCGGGCAGACATGGGAAGTAGTTGTCACCGCTAACGCATTGAAAGGCATATACCGCACTGCCTATCCATCATTGCAATGCGGCGGCGAACTGGTATATATAGGAAACCACGGCAAAAAAGCCTATTTCAGGGAGATCCTCACATACGGCCATGACAAATGCCTGAATAGGGGTAAAGTTGAACTGAGTCGCAAAAATAAAGGAATGATTTTCCGTTATTCAAACCCGGGAAGCAAAAAAGTTGATGCCGTAGGACTTTTAATGAAAGCAGAAAGATAATGGTAAACAATTCGCGTCAAGAAGCACCGGGAATTATTCCGGTGCTTCTTGATAATACGAATTAAATGGAACTGAATATAATACTAGATGGAACCAGTCATGTGAAGTACCGCATGTCTTGCAAACGTCATCGTTTTACCAACAGCAACACCTACAACCAGTTCCGGGTACAGGTTGTCCGCGAAGAAGCCGCCTGCAACATCTCCTGCCGCGTACAGTCCCTCAATGGCATTTCCCTTTTTATCCAGCACCTGCGTGTTTTCGTTGATACGCAGTCCGTCCATCGTGGTCAAGAGCCACCCTGCATTCGTAATCCCATAATAAGGAGGCTTTACCAGGGGCAGCAGCGTATGAGGGTCTTTACCGAAATCTTCGTCCTCACCACGTTTTGCCATCCTGTTATAACGCTCAACCGTGGCTTTCAGTTCTTCCGGGGGTAACTTGAGTTTCTTTGCCAGGCCTTCAATTGACCTTGATTTCTTTAACATTCCCTTTAATCTCATCAGGATCAATAAGCCATAATTGGGCAGAAACCGCATTCCCTCGTAGGTTTTGGGTTTACTTTTGCTTGGTATGAGTCTTGAACAGCCAATAGTGTGAAAACTCTTCGCGTGTTTCCAGTAATTGGCGTCCCAGATGATGCAGTACACACCGTTCTTCTGGTCCTGCAGAGGATGAAGAATAATATCATAGGGGACAGATTCACTGTTAAAACGTTTCCCATGCATATTCACCTTCATGTAGGGCTGACTCCCAAAGAAAAGTGAATCAAAAGTACTCCCGGTTTTGATAGGAACACCTGATCGTCCGCCGGGCTTCGTGGGTCCCCGGTCAAACACCATGGCCGACGGGTATTCATCCTTTTCTCCTCCAGCCCACACTCCTGCTTTTATGCCATCACCCCTGTTTTCTTTTTGTTCATACCTGATTGTTGACACGGCTACAGCTTCAGGATTGAGTTGGGCAACCAGTTCTTCATCTGCCGCATAGCCGCCGGTAGATATCAGTACGCCCCTGCTTGCGTTGATCCTGATATATGTACCATTCTTCTTCCTGGCAATGGCTCCAACCACCCTGTTCCCGTCTTTTATGACTTTCACAAGGCCCGTGTTAAACATCAACTTGACCCCATAGCTTTTCACCTTCTTTACAAAGAATTTCTCTAACACGTATACACCGGCATGGGCTATGGCAAAAGGTCCCCCCTTACGGAAAGGTACCAGTAATTTTGTATGTACGGGAAAGGCCTTGAATGGACCATGGTGACCATGTCCTATATCATATTCAGCCACGTGCTTGATTCCGTATTCCGACAGTTCGTCAGCCAGGAAATCAAAGGTTGGGCCGCTTTCGTCCGCCCAGAGCCGTACCAGTTTTTCATCAACTTTATTTCTTCCCTGGTATTTAGAACGCTTGTAATCGCCATAGATCTTCTTCTCATCGGTGTACCTGGTTCCGTAATTTACCAGTTCATCGATGATCTCTTCCTTGTCGATCTTTGCTTTATCGCCAACCGCTTTTTGTGCCCTGGTATCAATCGCACCCATGTACGGCTTGATCAATCCCATCTTCTTGTCTTTCTCTATAACAATGGTCTTTGCTCCCCGGCTGCCGGCCGTAATAGCTGCCGCCATACCCGCGTTTCCCGCACCACAGATGAGTATCTCGGTTTCAATTGTTTCACTTATGGCCGACCGGGGGATATCCGGTTCTGAGCCATACCATTGATTATTATGTTCAAAGGGCTTAGCTGTGTTTTTCATCGTTTTCTCCTTATCGCTCCTTTTTCAAATCACCTGCAAAAAGGCCTGTCGTTTTAGCGAACCACGTAATACATCACTTCAAATTCTTCAGGCAGTCCACCGCCTTCAACCGGCATATTCTGACCTTGACCAAACACAACGGCATTACAGAGCCACTGGTACCGTTCATCAGAAGTTTCAAAACTTACATGTGAATCCTTGATTTCAGCACCAGTCATAAACCCGGCGATGGAAACGGCTATTTTCGCCCCATCATCCGTATGAATGGCTGCACGGACATCAATATGCCCAACCCCATCCGGACGCATCAGGAAATAGTCGACCCCCTGCATTTTACCATTAATGGTTTCTCCGCTTAACTGGCCTTCAAACCCCACATCAAAACGAAGCCCAAATGCTGTTGGCCCATAATCCACAAGGCTTGTAACCTTCGCTTTCATGTACATCAATTTTTCAACGTTATCAACGGACAATAGAGAACTGGACATTTTTTTACTCCTTTAACGTAAGTTTTTAATTTTTGTCTTCCATTATTAGTACACCTGTGAAATAATGGACATGAGACAAATATGCTACATATATTACTTAATTGACAATTGTATCTTAATTGACAAAAGCAACAATATATTTTTTATTATTCCCGGGCGTGATGACACTGCTTCCGAATTTACGCTACAAAAACACAGATAATGGTGCACAAAATGAAACAGGATAAGCGAGCAAAGCGAACCAGGGCGTGGCTCCTTGAAACCTTACTGGAGCTGATCGAAGAAAAGGAATATTCTGAAATAAGCATTACCGAGCTCACTGAAAAGGCTGACATCGCCAGACAGACCTTTTACCGGAACTACGACAGCATGGATGATATTCTCTTATATAAGATGGACGAGATTCTTGATGAATACTTTAAGAAGGTCCAGAAAAACCTGGAGACAAAGAACGACCCCTACTTTGATTTTGAAGTAAAGCAGCTGGTATATGAATGGCAGCGTAACGAAGCACTGTTTAAGGCCCTGCAAAAATCAGGACTTGCATTTCAGGTTCTCGAAAAATTATCTGCTTTTTTTTCACAGTTTCACATGAAGGCCCAAAATCTCACGCAGCTGGATGAAAAGCAGCAATTCCTGGTGTATTACCTTGCCGGGGGAGTGTACATGGTCTTAAATAAATGGTTTGAACATGAGATGCACACACCAATGGATATACTGGTTGATATTTTTAAAAAGTCTGCCATGAACATCGATAAGATTGCACTGGAATATATTGGAGATAATGGATCGAACCTTCTCGCTGGGACAGAGAATACGCAAGGCTGAAGCTGTGTTATCTCTTCCTTCTTCAAAACCGGGGAATATTCTTTGGTTAAAAACTGCTGCATGCCAGGAAGGTCAGTGATTGTAAAATCCTTGTCCATAACATATCCCCCCGGCAGGGTTATATGGATTTGCCGGTTCACCCCATTCTACTTCAGGACTAAGAAGGTTGAGGATTGAATCGATATCTTGTTTAGAAAACAATGAATATAAGTGTTGGACGAATTTAATATTTTCAGTTTTGTAACTCATTGGTACTCCATATTAAAACAGCTATACTTAAAGAAAAGAGTATACAACCTGATTCATATTTTACAATAATAAAACCATCTTGGAGCAAATCATCCTCGATGTTTTCAAATTATAAGTAGTTATACACAACGTACACCTCGACTTGTTAGTAACTCGTGGGATAAAATCTTTCACTGCATATGTAAATTGCATTGTTCCCACCCTTGATTCTAAATAAGGATAGAATAGTACTGGTGAAAATTTGCTGGACAAATGGCATATATGTTCATACTGTAAATACAATGTAAGCCAAAGCCTGAAACAAATATTCATTAAGGGGGCATACAATGAGTGGAAAATGTACCCGACGGGAAGCATTAAGAAAAACAGCCCTGGCTGCGGCAGCAACAACCAGTGCATCATATCTACTTACAGCATGTTCAGAGTCAATGGATGACGGCATTGAACGCAATATCGATACAGAAATTTATAATGACAAAGCACGTGATAATATATCCGTTTCTGATGTTATAGGAAAGAAGAAAGGCTTTATCGGTGAAAAACCAAATGTTGTGCTCATACTCTGTGATGACATGGGTTATGGTGACCTCGGCTGTTATGGCAGCAAGGCCATAAAGACACCAAATATTGACAGGCTTGCCAGTGAGGGTGTTCACTTTACGGATTTTTATTCATGCAATGCCCTCTGTTCCCCCTCGCGTGCTGGACTCCTGACGGGACGCTATCCCCACCGCACAGGGGTGACCTTTCCTATCTGGCCGAAGAATGATAACCCGATGCGGAGTGTAAGCCGGGTCTTCGGCACCATGATGGCCAAACTCGGAGCCCTTGATCTCCCCCATGGTGAGAGCCTCAATGATGGTCTTCCTCCTTCAGAAATAACAATAGCAGAAGCGCTAAAGCTTGCAGGATACAAAACCGGGGCTATCGGCAAGTGGCACCTGGGCGACTTTACCAAGCAGCCGCAGTATCATCCCCATCGCCATGGCTTCGATTTTTTTACCGGTTTTAATGGGTCCAATGATGACTGGCCATCCGCCTTTTGGCGAAACCAGGAAGAGATTACACCCGACATCGAACTGGACCAGGAAAAGTATACGGGAATCTTCACGAAAGAGGCCGTGAACTTCATCACTGAAAACAGCAAGTCCCCATTTTTCCTTTACCTTGCCCATAAGGATCCCCATCAGCCCTGCTTCGCCTCGAAGCGATTCAAGGGCTCGTCAAAGGCGGGGCCACACGGTGATGTCATCCAGGAAGTAGACTGGAGCGTGGGAGAGATCATGAAAACCCTGAAGAAACAGGGAATAGATAAGAATACACTGGTTATCTTTACCAGTGATAATGGCCCCTGGTTCAATGGATCACCGGGAAGCAACCGGGGCCGTAAGGGCCAGAGCTACGAGGGGGGCTTTAATGTGCCGATGATTGCCCGGTATCCGGGAAAGATCCCGGCGGGAAGCATCTGCCGGGAGCCGTCAATGAATATTGACTTTTTTCCTACGTTTCTATCTCTTGCGGGATTGATTCTCCCGAAGGACAGGATTATCGATGGAAAGGACATCACCGGCCTCCTTAAAGGGAACAGCAAAAAGACCCCTCATGATGCGCTTTTCTTCTTTCATGAAAATGACCTCGAAGGTGTACGGGCCGGTGACTATAAGTATTTCCGCTACATGAATCACTACGTGCACCCGATTGCCATAGACAATCCGAAGCGAACCCTCTCAGGCCTGATTACTAAAAAGGCTCAGACTTACACGGGAAAAGATTCTTCAGGCAAAGAGAGGACCATTCCCGTCATGGGTTCATTCCCCATGCTTTATAATCTCAAGACCGATAAGGGAGAGAACTATAACCTTATAGAAAGTTATCCCCAGGTAGGCAAAAAAATGCTTAAAATTATGACCGACTGGGAAAAGAAATTCTATAAAAATCCCCGGGGCTGGAAATAAGAAGACTGACAATGAGATGCACAGGGAGAATCTCATGCTGATAAAAAAAATTGTACTTTCATTTTCAATAATATTTTTTTTCACATCAGTTTTTGCATCTGGTACTGATTCCAGTGTAACACCTGATGCCGCGATTGATTTTCTCAAAAAGGGGAATGCCCGATATCAGGCAGGAAATTTTCACAATCCCCGTCTCGATAACGACAGAAGAACCGAGACCGTTGAAAATGGTCAACATCCCTTTGCTACAATCATCACTTGCTCTGATTCACGAATACCCCTGGAACATGTTTTTGATATGGGTATTGGCGATATCTTTGTCATTCGTGTTGCAGGCAATGTAGTCAATACTGATGAAGCCGGGTCAATTGAATATGGAGTAGACCATCTTGGTACGCCGGTCTTTGTTGTCCTCGGTCATACCGGATGCGGTGCTGTTACCGCAGTAGTCAAGAATGCGGAGGTCCACGGGAACATCCCGGAGCTAGTAGCTAATATAGCTGCACCTGTCGAAAAAGCCCGTGCAGAACATGGGCATGAATTTTCAGATGATCTGCTTAAAGCATCTATTGAAAACAATGTGTGGCAATCCATTGATGATTTATTCAAAAAAAGCGCCGTTTCCCGGGAACGGGTGGAAAAGGAAAAGCTGAAAGTAATTGGCGCCATATATAATCTTGAAACTGGGGCGGTTGAATGGCTGGGAGAGCATCCGCAACAGGAGCAACTCCTTAAATCATATAATTCATTCACCCATAAGATAATTCCCGATGATTCATCTTTTACAAGAATACTGTTCGGATATGCTCTGGTTTTGGCCATGATTGCTCTTTTTATTGTTTTTGATCGAATATATTTTAACAGTGAAACCAGGAATAAGAAGTATCAGATTGGTGATAGAATTAAAGGAGGATATACTGCATTCTTCTTGTCGTCAGCACTGGCTGTTCTTGCCGTCATGGTGATATATGGCTATGCTATATCTCCTGGTCTATTTCATGGAGTACTCGTTCTTGTTATAATTGTAATCACAGGTGTTGTATATATGCGAAAATATACCAATTCCCTTATTACATCATTCAAGAATGTCATTAGTGCCCTTAAGAAAGAGGTTGAGTTACATTCGAAAGACAAATGATTTCCCTTTTTCATTGATTATTATATTCTTTCAATTATTCAATAGTTTATTAATAACTATTATGAGTTCTCAGAATCTATTGCTTTAATCATTCTCCCGGATGTTGTAAAAGGTATTCTTTCTCTTTGACGCACCAGCTTCAGGGCATTTTTTTGACAGCCTGCTGAACAGACTCCACAACCAATACATTTATCTCCTTTTCCAACATGGCCACTTCCAAAAATGCCACCATTTCCAAACCTTTCTTTTTAGAATTCTTACTATTTCGTCTTTGGCTTCAATGCCCTCATGAGCAATTATTATATATATTTCAGAATGTATTTCGTTTTTTTTATCTGTTATATCAATAAAAAGAATCTTTTTCCCATCGTCCGCAGGATAATTGGGTTCATATTGTAAAATTATTGGTGATGGCAGGAAATTTGATTCATGATACTTTTTAATGTCAGATAAAGAGTAAGCGGGTTCTTCCCAGGTCCAGAACATTTCACCAACTTTAAATGTATCTGACTTTAGAATTTCTTTTATTTGATATTTATTGATATGCTCGCTATATAATGACTCTTCTTTTTTTTCGTAATGGGTTTCTTTTGGAAATATCTTTTCAAAAAATGTTTCACTCACTCCGGTGTGTTCCGCTATAAGAATATGGCCATTTAGCAGAACGCTATCAACCGTTTCTTCAAGTGGAACAGTTATATATTCATTTATTACTTGAGACAATTGTGCCTCCTTTTTAATCTTCTGCAGCATTGAAAATTGAAGAGGGAAATCATTGCAGATATCAGCTGTTGTACCATCATTTGTTTGAATTAAGAATATATTATTACCATGTCCCAGACATAATACAATCAATTGTATCTGTACCCAAATGCAAAATACATCCAAGCGCAATTGCCCGCCATTTTAAAGAGGGTATGAATAACATCAAAAAATAAACGATTAAAGCCCATGGAGTATGCAAAGGATGAAAACCAATACTGCAGCGATGAGGATCAAATACCGGGTTAGCTAAAAGATGGTCCAGGTCAATTATAATAGTTGAGACCATTATTATTCCTGCTGTTTTCCATTTTCCTCTAAAAAGCAAATATGCAATTACAAAAGGAAAAAGAAAATACAATGAATAATGAATTGAATGTTGTATAATCTCAAAATAGTCCATGTAGCTGCGTATCACAGCATCGCCTGTTTAATGGATAAATTCATATCAGTTTTTCAATCCACTCCATACAAAC
>Ga0102938_10004525_pt1 | contig 10210 bp, 5 predicted proteins | sample SalPonR2_B_D2_MG_FD_84516 | JGI IMG/M metagenome (GOLD analysis project Ga0102938, IMG submission 84516) | Salt pond soil microbial communities from South San Francisco under conditions of wetland restoration - Salt Pond MetaG R2_B_D2_MG | ecosystem: Environmental > Aquatic > Marine > Intertidal...
AGAAACGAACGTACCGTGTCACGTCGTCCGCGGATGCTTACGCCGTGATCGATTTTGTCAGTGAACTGACCGCCACGGCCGGTAAGCTGGAATTGAACGGCGATCCGGAGCACGCCGGCATCCAGTTTCGTCCGTCACAACAGGTCGCGGAAAACAAATCGGCCTCCTACACCTTTCACGAAGCCGGCATCGACCCCAAGAAACAGCGTGGTTTGCCTTGGGTCGCCAATACATTTCTGGTCGACGGCCAGACCTGGACGGTGCAACACATGAATCATCCGTCCAACCCGAAAGGTGCCATCTGGTCGGCGTACCGAGACTACGGACGCTTCGGGCCGTTTTCGGTGATCGAGTTGGACCAAGGCGAAACGGTCACCTTGCGTTATCGTTTCCGCATCACCGAGGGCGACGCGCCTTCGCGCGACGTGATGTCGAAACACTTCTCAGCGTTTTCGAAATAGAACCGTCTGACCGTCCGAGCGACGCCAGCGTTTTTTCTTTGGACCGCGGCGACGGGACCCAAAGCGAAGAAAAGGTGAGGGGGGGGAATCATCCCGAGATTTCGTTTGAATCCGACTTGCTCGGTGTTTTTGGCGGTCTGCCCGCGAAACAAATACCCCCGTCCCCTTTTCGAGCCGTCGGCGGACGCCGGAGTCGTCCGCCGAAAGTCAACGGAGCTTGTCGATCCGGTGTGGTCAACGAGGATCAGCGAAATAGAAATCGTACCAATTCTGTTCACGCATCTTCTTGCCTTGGGGTAAACCGGCCGGTTCCAACTCGTCGCACCACCGTTGCAGGTCCTCGTGAAGTTTGTCGGCCAGTTCTCGGTGCTCGTCGAGCGAGTTTCGGTTTTCGTGTTGATCGCTTTCCAAATCGAACAGAAACCGATCTCCGTTGCCGACGAAAAGGTACTTCCACTTGCCGCGACGGATGGCCGCTTGGTCCCAGAAACGAAAGTACAACGTCCGCGTCGACGGGTTTTGAATGTCGTTCATCCTCGCAATCTGATCGATCCCGTCGAATTCGTCCGCGGCGGCCGCCGAGTCACCTCCGGCCAGCTGCAGCGCGCTCGGGGCGATGTCCAACGTGCTCACGGGCCAGTCGTAGGTCACGCCGCCGGGCAGTTGACTGGGCAGACTCCAAATCATCGGAACCCGAATTCCGCCTTCGGACAGCATCCCTTTCTCGCCGACCCACGGTTCGTTCAGCGACCCGTCCCAACCGCCCATTTCACGGTCGATCGGCGAATCGGGCTTGGTCATCTTCAGCGGTGCTCCGTTGTCGCTGGTCATGACGATCAGCGTGTTGTCGAGCAAACCATGATGCTTCAACCGATCGACGATTTGCCCCATGCCGTCGTCGATCGCCGCGATCATGGCCAAGGCGTATCGTCGCCGCGTCGGCATGTCGCCGGGGAAACGCTTTAAATACTTTTCGGTCGCTTCCAGAGGCGTGTGCGGACCGTAGTAATTCAGTTGCAAATAGAACGGCGTTTCATGATTGCGATCGATGAACGAGACCGCCGCCTCGGTTTGCACATCGATGCGGAAATCGTCGTTGCGGATTTGCTTCATCGACGGCAACACCGCTTGCACGTCCGTCGGATCGTCTGGCCCGTCGGACCGGCCGTCTGGAGGAGCAAGTTCGTAGTTGACGCGATAGTTCCGCAGTGCGCCCCAATAGTATTCATCGAACCCCTGGGCGGCCGGCGAGAACGGTTGAATCTTGTCCCACGGGATGAGTCGTTGGTTGCGTGGTCGATCGGCCATCCCCGGCAACTCGCGACGCATCCAATCGACGCAAAGGACGTTCGGTTCCAAATGCCATTTGCCCACAAAGCCGGTCCGATAACCGAGCGGTCGCAAACGTTCGGCGATCGTGACCGCTTCGCCGGGCAGGGGCATGTCGGGAATCGTGTCGATCCCCAAACGCTGATGGTACCGACCGGTGATCAAGCCGGCGCGTGAGGGACTGCACTGGGGCGATGTCACGTACCCGGCCGTGCATCGAACTCCGCGATCGGCCAACGCGTCGATGTGTGGCGTGCGGATGTCATCGACTTGGTCTTGGCATCCCAAATCCGCCCAACCTTGATCATCGGTCAGAATCACGATCACGTTCGGCTTCGTCGCCGGGATGACCGCTTGCGCGGTTCGATCGCCGATCACAAAGTGACCGAGCGTCGCCTCGGTTTGCGAGTCCGCGACCGACCAAACGGCACCGGGGCGAGTCTGTTGCGTCTTGATTTTTCCCGGTTCGATCGTTCCATAGGGTTTGGCGTTGCCGTCACGGTCGGACCAGCGGAGCTCGACCGGACGACGTTGTTGGTTCTGGAAGTGGACCGAAAACGGACTTCCATCGGGTTTGGACGCCGGCACCGACTGCGACGACGCGGGATGCCACGTCAGCTTGGCGAGCGACGCGACCGACGGTTCGACTCGCGGGGCAAACGTTTGCGGCGCGGATTTGCGAAATGCCTCGAGTTGATCTTGTGATTGACGACTGAGCGTCTCCGGCTTCGCGGCCAAGTTCGTCCATTCGAACGGATCGGCTCGGATGTCGTAAAGTTCTTCGCTGCCGTCGGCATAATGGATGTAGCGATGGGTGCGACCGCTGATCGCATAAGTGCCCGGCGAGGACAGGAACGTCACCGAATCGTGTCGCCAATCCTTGGTCACCGGATCACGGAGCAACGGCAGCAAGCTGGGGCCATCGTTGTCGTCTTTCGGGGGCAGGTCACACAGGTCCAACAGGGTCGGGAACAGGCTCAACAGATTCACCGGCGCATCGCAAACGCTGTCGGCAGGCGTGCCGGTCGGCAGGTTGTCACTGACCGACGGCGGAACACGGATCATCAAGGGAACCCGCGTCACGGCCCGCCACGGCGTGTACTTTTGCCAGTGTTCTTTTTCGCCCAGTTGCCAACCGTGATCGGACCACAGCACCACGATCGTGTCGTCCGCGTTGGGGCCCGATTCCAACGCATCGAGCACGCGGCCGAGCATCGCATCGGCGAAGTGGATCGACGCGAGATAGCCCTGAACGCCGCGCTTCCATTGGCCCTGTTCTTGGATGTGGGGAAAATAGCGATTGCGAGCGGCCCGCTTGCCCGGTTCGGGAACATCGTCCAAGTCGTCCTCGCGATAACCGGGCGGCAATCGGATGCTCTCCAGCGGAAACGGCTCGAAGTATTTCTTGGGAACGAACCACGGTTCATGCGGTCGATAAATGCCGCACCCGAGAAAGAACGGTCGCTCGTGTTCACGGCTCAATTGCTCGCCGATCCAGCGACTGACCGCCCAGTCGCCGCCGAACTCTTCGTCGGTCACGTCGAGCGCCGCCCAATCGGTTTCGACGTATTGCCACGGCCCACCCCGCGGGAGGTTGACCGGGCGCTGGGCCGGATAAAACGTTTGGGGAAACGGGTTTTCGGATTCGGCTTTGGGAAAGTACTCGTCCCACGACGGGGCATCGATGAAGTAATGCAACAACTTACCCGAACCCGAGGCGTGGTAACCGTGATCGCGCAGGTGAGCGGGCAAGAGGACATCATCGGGCATCACCTCACGCATGTTCTGGCGATTGTCGTACAACCCCGAAACGTTCGGTGCCCGTCCGGTGAACACGGCTGATCGACAGGGGTTGCAAGCCGGTGCCGGACAATGGGCGTTGGTGAACAGCACGCCGCTGGCGGCCAAACGATCCAGGTTCGGCGTGATCGTCTGCGGGTGCCCGCCCAAACATCCGATCCAATCGTTCAGATCATCCATCGCGATGAATAGAACGTTGGGGCGTTGGGGATCCGTCCCGCTCGCCGCGGGCGTGAACGCGGCGAGCATCAGAGCAAAAAGGAGAACTCGTTTCATGATTCGAATCGGCCGTCAGCGAACGATGGTGGCCCCGCGGCCCGCTTTGCATGGCGAGCACGATCGCACCGCAGGAATGGAGCCCGTCATCCTACCTCGGATTGTCCGGCTTTGGTTGGATCGGCAAGCGTTCCGGCGGTTGCAAACAGAACCGGTGATCGGTCCGCACCAAGCACTCGCCGATCATCTCCGACGCTCAAACCCCGGCGTCATCTGCTCGTGCGATGATCGGCGTGATCACATCGCCGGCGACATCCGTCAAGCGGTAGCGTCGACCGTTGTGCGTGTAAGTCAGCCGTTTGTGGTCGATCCCCAACAAGTGCAAGATCGTGGCATGGATGTCATGCACCGACGCGGGATCCACGGCGGCCTTGTAGCCGAGCTCGTCGGTCTCGCCGTGATGTACGCCGCCGCGGATCCCGCCGCCGGCCATCCACATCAGGAAGCCGTGAGGGTTGTGGTCCCGGCCGCCGCCCTGTTGTGACACCGGCATCCGTCCGAACTCGCCGCCCCAGATCACGAGCGTGGAATCGAGCAGGCCGCGCTGCTTCAGGTCACCCAACAGCGCGGCGATCGGCTGATCGGTGGCCTGGCAATTCTCGCGATGATTTCTGGCCAGATTGCCGTGAGCGTCCCATTCACCGTCACTGTAAACCTGGACAAAGCGGACGCCCCGTTCGACCAGGCGGCGAGCCAGCAGACATTTCTTCCCGAATCCTTCTGTTTGTTTTCGATCCAGACCGTAGGCCGACAGGGTCGCTTCGGTTTCCGTGGTCAGGTCGACCGCTTCCTTGGCCTCCGACTGCATCTCAAAGGCCAATTCATAGCTACGGATCCGGGCTGCCAAGTCGGACTGATCAGCGTGTTCGCTGCGGTGTTGTTCGTTGAACCGAGCCGCCAGATCGATCATGCGACGTTGTTGCCCCACACTGAGGCCTGGGGGCCGATCTAGGTCCAACAGCGGACTTCCGGTGGTCCGAAAGGGGGTTCCCTGGAACGAAGCGGGCAGAAATCCGCTGGACCAGTTCAGCGGCCCACCCTTGGTTCCGCGGTTGTTCTGCATCACAACGAAACCGGGCAGGTTCTGGTTTTCCGTGCCCAACCCGTATTGGATCCATGACCCGGCGCTCGGAAAGCCGGGGCGTGTCAAACCGGTGTTCATCTGGAACAGCGCCGGAGAATGATTCGGCGACTCCGCATGCACGGCCTTGATCAAGGCGAGGTCGTCGACGTGCCGCGCCAAATGGGGCAGGTGCTCACACGCCCAGGTTCCGCTCTGACCGTGCTGTTGGAACGAGAACGGCGATTTCATCAGCGGTCCGGGATTGCCGAAGAAGACGTCGATCGCCTGTTGGGGTTGTCGCCCGTGCCCGCGTTCCAATTCGGGCTTGGGATCAAAGGTATCCATCGCGCTCGGGCCACCCTCCATGAACAGCCAGATGACCGACTTCGCCGTCGCCGCGAAATGTGGCCGAGGTTGCTCGATCACACCGTCGGCTCGTAACAAATCCGCCAGCGCGAGCATCCCCACGCCGCCACCGGCCTGGGCGAGCCACTGTCGTCGATCGAGCAAGGGGATCATGAACCTGCACCGTTTCTAAGGGACATAAATGAACTCGTTGAGCGTCAGCAGCGCGTGACACAGATCGGCCAGCGGGTCGGCGGAGTCGCTTGTCTGGAGAAACTCGAGCGATTGCCGGACTTCCCGATCCGTTGCCGGGCGGCCCAGCGCCAGTCGGACGGCTTCCCTCGCCTGATCGACCCCACTGCCTTCCTGGCACGTCTGACGCACTCGGTCGGCGAACAGCTTTGCCGACCGCCGAATGGAAGGGTTGTTCAACATCGTCAGCGCCTGGACGGGAACCGTCGTCGCGATCCGGCGGCCGCAACTGGCCGTCGGATCGGGGGTATCGAACGCTTCCATCATGGGAAACCGGACCGACCGCTTGACGAAAATGTAGACGCTGCGACGCCAATGCTTCGGTCCCTCCACCACATCCGTCGGCCACGAATCCCTGGAACGGGTCGCCATCGCCGACTCCGGGACGAACGGCCGGATCCCCGGACCGTGCATGTTGCGGTTCAACTGCCCACTCACGGCCAGGATCGAATCTCGGACGGCCTCCGCGTCAAGCCGCTTGGGAGTCCGTCGCCACAGCAAGCGATTCTGCGGGTCGACGTCGGCAGATCGCTGATGATACCGAGACGATTGACGATAGGTTTCACTGGTGAGGATCAAACGATGAATCCGCTTCATCCGCCAGTCCCCTCGAATCAGTTCGGCGGCTAACCAGTCCAACAGATCCGGATGGGACGGCTTGTCACCCTGGGCGCCGAAATCGTTGGGAGTCCGCACCAAGCCCTGGCCGAAGTAGCCTTGCCAGATGCGGTTGACGATGACGCGAGCCGCCAGATGTCCCGCGCCCTGATCCACGTCGGTTAACCAATGGGCCAACGCGGCACGCCGCCCGCTGCTGTCGGGGACGCGATCCCGGACTCGAGCGAGGTAGTCTTCAGCGGTGCGGGACGTTTCCAAAACATCCAGCAACCCGAACGACACGGGTTCGCCCGGTAACGTTACATCACCACGGATCAGTACCGACATCGGCGGGGCTTCGGCAGAAGGCTCGACCGCGCCGAGCGCGGCGGCGGATTGCCACGCGGCGTCGACGATCGCCTGACGGGCACGCTGCTCAAGTTCACGGAGGTGCTTTCGGTCCGCTTCGCTCAGCCAGCGTCGCCACTGCTGATCAGTGAACGCGATCCGGCCCCCATGTTTTTTAAACGCGGCCTTCGACTCGCTGGGAGGTGCGGGACCCGCGGCGAGCCATTTCCGCTCGTCCTCGGTGCAGTCGACCGCAGCGAGCAACTCGGCTCGCAGAGCTTCCCGGCTCCACTGCCGCCAGATCTCCAATTCGCGAAGTGCCGGGTGGGGAGGGGCTTCGCGCCGTTGGACGTTCGCGAACACCGACACCCATTCGTAATAGTCTTCAGTCGGGATCGGATCGAATTTGTGATCGTGGCACCGGGCACAAGCCAGCGTCAGCCCCAAAAACGCTTGCCCGGTCGTGCCGACCAGGTCGTCGAACTGGTCAAACCGGATCTTCTTGAGGGTCGCCTCCGGTGCGGTCGGTGCGCTCGTCGCCATCGGCCCGACCGACAGGAAACCGGTCGCCGCGTTCGCCTCGGGGTTCTCCGGCGCCAGCTCGTCGCCGGCGAGCTGCCAACAGACAAAGTCGTCAAACGGGAGGTCATCGTTGAGCGCCCGGATGACGAAGTCGCGGTACTGATACGCGTGCGGCTCGTCCTTGTCCCGCTCATAACCTTGGCTATCCGCGTAACGGACAGCATCGAGCCAAACCCTGGCCCAGCGTTCGCCAAAACCCTCGCTGGCCAACAGCTCGTCGGCCAACGTATCGATCAACGCTTTCGTTTCGGCGTCGGACTGCGGAGGCGCGGCGAATCGATCCAATTGTCGTCGGCCGGGCGGCAGTCCGGTAACGTCCAATGCCATCCGCCGCAGCAATACCGCGGGCGTGGCTTGAGGGGACGGCGTCAGGCCGGCCTCGGCGAGCGGAAGTCGGATGAAAGCGTCAAGAGGATGGTCGCCCTCTGAAGGAGGGAGGTCCGGTCCGCGATGTTTTAGCGGTCGGAACGCCCAGTGTTCGCGATCCGCCTGGGTGACCCGCAGTCTCGTCGTGCCATCGTCCTGAGTGTCATCGGCCGCGGCGGGCCAGCCGGCGCCGCCGTCGATCCAAACTCGCAGCAAGTCGACTTCTTCGTCTGACAAGCCGGGCCCTTCCGGCGGCATCCGCAAGTCGTCGCCTGCGATCACCCGATGTATGACTTCACTGGATTCCGCATCGCCGGCGACGATCGGGATCTCCCCCGAATCGGCTTCCGCAAAAACGCTCGCCGATTGGTCGATCCGAAACCCGCCCCGTTGCCGATTCGGACCGTGGCATTCCAGGCAGTGCGTTTCGAAGAGCGGCAGAATCTGCGCGCCAAAATCCACGTCGGGCGTCTCGGCGACGCTCGGAGAAATCCCCAACAGTGCCGACCAGACGAAGTACGCGATCAAACCACCGGTCGTTAGAAAGGAACCAACAGCCGGCGTCTTTGGGACTGATCGACACGTCATCGCTTGCTGGACCGTTGGTGAACTGCTGGTGAAATGCTCAGTGCGTCGCCAAAGCTTATTTTATGCGGGAAGGCCCCGAAATTCCAGTGACGCGTGTGTGCGGAATGAAGAGGACCAGCGGGCGGGAACAACGGGGACACGGCACTTGCACCAACCGCAATCGGGGTTCTGTTGATTCAATTCGGCGTGCTCGATGTCCGTCGCGGTCTGCCGAGCGGCCGCATCGTCTACCACAAGCCGTGCTGAGGGGCGATCTCATCGGTCCCTAATTCGTCTGGATCATGAAAAAATACCCCCGTCACCTTTTTGGTTGACGCGATGGCCTTGTTTGGGAAGATATTGGAGCCAACAGCAGCGAGAAGAGACAACTCAGCGAACGAGACATGGGGGAGATTCCTGGGAAAGAGGTAAAGGACCGGCGGTCGATTCGCGCCAAGCGACTTGCCGGGTACTCCATCCAAGATGCCTGCATCAAACGTCCGCTACCTAGAATGACAACCTTCCGGCAGGCCGCCATCCGCTCCAAGGGAGGCCGGAAGTCCCGGAGCCGAACCAAGGAGCCTCGCCAACCGCGCAGGCGTCTGACGACAATCCGAGTTCTTTGCGACCCTTTTTGCTCTCTTTTGAATCTTGCCTATTCTGTTTTTAAGGCTCCTGACCCCTTTTTTGCTCGGAGGAGGCAGTGGACCGCTTCGGCGCCCGTCATGCCGACGGAAACGCCGAGTTCGCGGGCCGGTTCGCTGACCTCGGCGATGCGTGCGGCCAGCAAGTCTTCCGGTTCGTACAGCGGATGTTCAGGGGTGCCCCGCGCGATGGCGATCGCCATCCCGAACTTCGACCCGACGCCGCAATCGTAAAGCCCGCAACCGACAACCCCCCGCTCGGTGTGGATCGCGCAGTACTGACCCGTCGGCCACCGATAACTGGAACCGATCACATCGCCCTCGGCGGTGGGAATGATCCTCTGGTCTGCCTGGAGTTCGTGGTTCTGAAGCATGTGAATTCCGACGGTTTCCAACCTGTGAAAAAGGGGAATCGGGATATCCGACGCGACACGGGCACACAACCCGGGATGCCCTGAAAACGTTTTTCGTTCGCCTCGGTGATGCCGGATGGCAGAGTTGCCAGGCGAGAGAACCCTTCGCCGCGACGGGGTTAGAAACGGGAGCCGGGGCAACTGGGGGCACGGATGATTCCTCCGACTGGAAGCCGATCTTGATTCAGCGTTAAGCTATCGCACGTGAATACTCAAGACGAAACGAACGAACCGAACCCGTTGCCGCCCGCCGACTCGGAGAATGCCGCCGTTGCGGGTGCCGAACCCTCGGACGCCGGCCACGGCGATGCAGACGCTGGCGATGACGGATCCGGCGACGAAGGTCCCGGTTGCTTTCCCGCCATCATGGCCGCGACCCTGATCATGGGAATGCTGTTTTTCATCGGCTGTGGTCTGTCGGCCTGGGTGATCTTCGGCAAGCGAACGGTGATGGCGACGCGGACGTTGGAAAACAATTACGTCCCGCAGGTGCAGCAGAGTCGTTTGAAACCCGAGGACAAGGCGGCCCTGCTGGAACAGTTCGAGGACTTGATCCGCGATTTCAAGGCCGAGAAGTACGAGAATTGGCAGGCCAGCGGCGTGTTGCAGCGTCTGGTCCGCTTGCCGATCATCCAGTGGGGCCATTTGGACGCGATCGAAGCCTACGCCCGAACCCGCGATCCGGAGTTCGCCGCCGAGGCGAAATTGCACCTGACTCGACTGAAACGCGCGGTGGAAATGAACCGTGTGGTCGCGTTGGAGATGGACAACGTCTTGGAAACCGTGACGACGGCCGATGACGATTTGCTGATGCTTCGTTCCCTGAACGATCCGTTGGACGACGAATCGGTTGCCGAAGCCGTCAAGCGGGCGAAATTCCTGGCCGATCGCGAAAACGTGCCCGAAAGGGTCTTCGAAGATGTGTCGATCAGTCGGATTGTGCGGCGACAGATCGAAGCAGGATTGACCAAGGGGATGTATTGACCGTTCACTTCCCTTTCCAGATTGCGGTCAATGCCTACAGTGGGCCGTTCGCCGAGGCGACCGTTTCGTTCGGCAGGTAAGATATCGCAGAGGCAAGATCGTTGGCAACCAAGAAAATCGTTGTGGTGGGTGCCGGCCCCGGGGGGCTGGCGGCGGCCATGCAACTGGCCAAAGCCGGTTGTG